>Ga0068857_100002003_pt1 | contig 16510 bp, 14 predicted proteins | sample KBSCornC72_FD_66591 | JGI IMG/M metagenome (GOLD analysis project Ga0068857, IMG submission 66591) | Corn rhizosphere microbial communities from Kellogg Biological Station, Michigan, USA - KBS Corn C7-2 | ecosystem: Host-associated > Plants > Roots > Rhizosphere > Soil ...
GGTGTGCCATGGGAAGAAGCCTGCCGATAACCGGAGCCTCCCCCACCTTGGTCGCTCTTCTTTGCCTGACGGCAAGGCTTGCAGCGCTTGGGGGTCGAATAACCGCGTTCCTGGAAGAACGCCTGATCCGCAGCGGTGAACGTAAATTCCTGTCCACAATCACTGCACGTAAGTTGCATATCTCCGGCCATGGGTGTCCTCGCGCTGATTGTACATAGAGGTCGATAAATTTAATATAAGAATCTTCTTGACCCCCAGAAGTTTACGCAGATGTTAAATCGTTTTAGCGGGGGCAGCTGTAACTTCCATGGGCTGTCTCGAATCAACTAGAGTTCCCGCGAGTTATTGAAGGATGACGGCTCCTAACCCGGAACTCGAAGCTGATTGCATTCGCCGCATCCTTGCCGGCGAAAAGCATCTCTTTCACGACCTGATCCGCCCCTGCGAGCGCTCCATCTACTTCCTTCTCTACTCTCTTCTCAAAAACGAGGCTGAAGCAGAAGACGTCGCGCAGGAGACAGTCATCAAGGTCTATCAGAATCTCGACAAATTCCGTGGCGATTCCCAGTTCCGCACCTGGGTTCTCTCCATCGCTCGAAACGAGGGGCTGGGGCGCCTGCGTAAGATCAGCAATCGTCGCGAAGACTCGCTCGATGCCGAAACCGACGAGCAGACAGGGGATTACACGCCTGCAATCCTCACCAGCTGGCGCGAGATCCCAGCAGAAGCCCTCGAGCAGAAGGAACTCGGAAATCTCCTTCGCAAAGCCATTGAAGGCCTCCCCGAGATATACCGTAACGTCGTACTGCTCAGGGACATCGAAGAGATGGATATCCGGGAGAGCGCTGCCGTGCTGGGAATTACAGAAGCCTCGGTTAAAGTACGCCTGCACCGCGCACGGGCCCTGCTGCAACGCAACCTGGCTCCGCAACTGAAAGGGTATGCCCCCATGAAGCGCCGTTGGTTTGGGGGCCGCGCATGAGAATCGACTGCAAACACGTCTGGGAGCACATTTCGGCCTACATCGAAAACGAGGTAGACCCGCAACTCCGCGCCGACATAGATAGGCACCTGGAGACTTGCGAGATCTGCTCGGCCGTGCTCGACTCCACCCGAAACGTCGTGATTCTCATGGCCGATGACCGGGTCTTCGAACTCCCCGCGGGCTACAGCGAACGCCTCCACGCGCGAATCGACAGCGAGTTGGAAAGGGAACTGGAGAATCCGAAAGACCCGAATCCGTGATTCTCAGCAGGTTCTTGCTATCCGGCACGGCGGAGGCGGGCCCGTGCGATGCACCATTGGATGGGTCCACGTCTCCAAGCCAACCAGAATCAGCGTGACTACCGCCAGAATGATCTGTAGCTTTTCGGAGCGCTTCTCCTTACGGGTCCGTTCCCGTCTGCGCCATTGAGCAGCAGGCCGGTTCCGCAGATGTTGCATCCACGCAATCACTGCCAAATTGACGACTGCCCCCACAGTCGCCACGATCAGCATCGGGATCCGGATCGTATCCTGGTGCCAACCTTTCGCGGGCGCGTAGATGCCGCTGGCCGCCGCTAGCGCGGAGAGTCCAATCGCTACCCGAATGCCGCTGATCGTCAGAACCGCGGTGCACAGGCTCTGCAGCAGAGCCAGCAAAACGCTCGCCCAGATGACTGCCCGCATTGATTTCGCGCCGCTGCTTGCCTCAGAGCCGGGAGCGTGCTCAGGCCGCGGTGCATTGACTTCATCTTTAAGCTGCAAAGTCTCTCAAACCTTTGGCAGGGAAGTAGCTGCACGTCGTTTAAGACGTTCGCCAAGCACAGAGTAAAGCACCACGACCGATCTAACCAATCCAAACTCGCCCGCTGCCTGTTCATCACATAGGAAAGCCGGTGCAAAGAAATTCATTTTCAGCTTGCCCCCTTTCCTTGTAACCTTTCGCGCATGCCCGCACTCAGATGTGCGTGCTAATGTTTCTGCGTCGGGCGGCATCGGGCTGCCAGCGCACTGTGACAACCGGCGGCTTCCCCGCCTCAACCCCCAGCGAGGTCAATCACTCATGAAGAACCAACTCAATGCAATGCTGTTGACGGCTGCTCTTTCCGGCCTGATTGGCGGAACCACGGTTGCACATGCTGCAGCGACCAACTCCTCCAAGACCACGGTCAAGGCTGCCAAGGCCGGTCTCCAGTATGTCAATGCAGACAAGCCTGCAAAGCACTCCTGTAAAGGCAAGAACGACTGCAAAGGCCAGGGCGGCTGCAAGGCCAGCGACAATGGCTGCAAGGGCAAGAACAGCTGCAAAGGCAAGGGCGGCTGCGCCACCGACGGCTCCAAGATGCCGAAGGCAATCTAGTCAATCGCGAATCGGCGAACAGCATATCTGCAGGCCATACCACGCAGGCATGCTGCTCGCCGATTTGTCTTTTAAACTGAAAACCGGTAACTAGCAACTGGAAACTGCCTTCCCCTCATGTCTGGCAATCGCTTCAATGCATTCTCGAACCACGGTGTCGGAATCGGTCTCCGCATTCCGCACTACGAGCACATCTTTTCGCGAAAGCCTGTCGTTGACTGGTTCGAGATCATTTCTGAAAATTTCATGATCGACAAAAACCGTCCGCTGCACACGCTGGATCGCATTCTCGAGCAGTACCGCGTCGTCCAGCATGGCGTCTCCATGTATTTCGGCTCTGTGACCGAGCCGGATCCCGAGCATCTCAAGCGGCTCAAGACTCTCGTCCGACGGACCGGCACTCCCTGGCTAAGTGATCATCTCTGCTGGGGCTCCGTCGATGGCAGATACACCCACGACCTGCTACCACTGCCGTACACATGGGAGGCCGTCGCGCGTACCGTCGAGCGCGTCCGCAAGGTGCAGGACTACCTCGAAATCCCGGTTGCTGTTGAAAACGTCAGTTCCTATGCGGCTTTCACCGCCTCCGAAATGACAGAATGGGAATTCCTCAACGAGGTTGTTGAGCGTGCCGATTGCGGCATTCTCCTTGACGTTAATAACATCTACGTCTCGTCGGTGAATCACGAATTCGACCCGATGCAATACGTCAATGCTGTTCCCGCGGAACGCGTCGCGCAAATTCACATTGCCGGCCATTCGCGCTACGAGAAATACATCCTCGACACCCACGATCACCCCGTCATCGATCCGGTCTGGAAACTTTATGCGCGCGCGATCGAGCGCTGCGGCCCGACCCCGACGCTCCTCGAATGGGACGATCACATTCCCAGCTTCGACGAAGTGCACGCCGAAGCAAAAAAGGCGGATCGCTATCTGAACCGGCAAACACCGGAGATGGTTGAGACCGCGCAATGACGTCCATGTCCCTCGAGCAAATTCAACGCGAGATGGCGGACGCCGTCATGACGCCGCTTACCTCGGAAGAGGAGATGCGTAAGGAATCTGCGGACGGTCGCTCGATGGAGCGCATCGCTGCCTCGTTCATCGCCCCGAACAGCAAACTCTCCTCGTTCGAGCGTCTCGAAATCTACAACCGCCAGTACTGGTTTCGTATTCTCGGCGCGCTGGCAGAGGATTTTCCGGCGCTGCGCTCGGTCATCGGCAGCCGGGCTTTCGATGCAATGTCGGTCGCGTATCTCAACGCGCATCCCAGCCGCTCCTTTACCCTTCGCAATCTGGGCTCGCATCTCGCTGACTGGCTCACGGCAAATCCTCACTTCGCAGGCCGCCGCGCCAGCCTTGCCGTGGACGTTGCCCGTATTGAGTGGGCCTTCATCGAGGTATTCGACGCCGCAGAGCGCGAGCCACTCACTCTGGAGCAGATCGCAACACTCGAAGGCGACTCTCATCTCGCGCTGCAGCCTCATCTTCAACTCGTCGAATTGGAGTATCCAGTTGACGACCTCGTTCTGAATCTCCACAAGCAGGAAAAGCGCCAGACCACAGAAGCCGGTCTGAAACACGAAGAAGACGATCACGCTCCCGCCAAGCTGCCCGCGCTACGTCGCAAGCCAACCTGGCTCGCCGCACATCGGGTCGATTACTCGGTGTACTACCTGCGGCTGAAGCGCGGCGAATTCCACACGCTTCGCGCCATCCGCGCCGGAAAACCGCTCGCTGAGGCCATCGAAGCAGGCGTGACCACTGCTCGTGTACCCGCTGCCCGCAGACCGCAGCTCGTCCGGCAGTGGTTCACCGCCTGGGCCGAACTTGGCTGGATCTGCGCACCTGACCTCGATCAACTCGTCCGTACCACCTGACTCCATAGGCCTTCGCGTAACCTCATGGTCCATCAAGCGATCAAACAAGTGTGAACTCACTAGCTCAGCAACGCACCTTCCTCACCGCCGAGTGGAAGAACCTGCTCATGCTGAACTATGCCGTTGAGCCCGACCTGTTACGGCCATTCGTTCCATCCGGTACGGAACTCGATTCGCACGAAGGCCTCACGTACGCAAGCCTCATCGGCTTCGAATTCAACAGAACCCACATGTTCGGCCGCGCGGTCCCATTTCACCAGGCCTTCGAGGAAGTGAACCTCCGCTTTTACGTCCGCCGCGAAACCCGGCGCGGTGTCGTCTTCATCCGCGAACTCGTGCCCAAAGTTGCCGTCACCGCCATTGCGCGTCTCGCGTACGGCGAGAACTACTCCTGCGTACCGATGTCGCATCGCCTCGAGTCAAATACGGGCGGGCTCTCAGTGGAATACTCGTGGGGGTCCGAGGCGGCACGCTGCACCATCTCCGCAACCACGACCCGAGAACCGTTTCTGCCCGATCAAGGCTCGCTCAGTGAATTCATCACCGAACACTACTGGGGTTACGCGGTGCGCAACGGCCGCACCGTCGAGTACCAGGTCGATCATCCACAATGGCAGGTGAGGGAAGCAGACACGGCGCAGTTCTCAGGAGACGGCGCCAGATATTACGGCTCCGACTTTGGCAGACTCCTTGAGCGGCCCCCCGACTCCGCATTCCTCGCGGAAGGGTCAGGTGTGACCGTCTTCAAGGGTATTCCCATCAGCAAATCTCAGATCAACGCCGGGACAACTTGAAAGGGATTTATGAACAAGCTCGTGAACGCCTACGACGCAGTTTCCTCTGCCCTCAGCCGACTGCAGAGCCCCCTTCTCCTCGCCATCCGCCTCTATTGGGGTTTTCAGTTTGCGCAGGACGGCTGGGGCAAACTGACGCACCTCGATAAGGTCACCGACTTCTTTGCCAGCCTCACCCTGCCCGCGCCGCACATGACGGCCCTGCTTGTCGCGCTGGTAGAGTTCGGCGGTGGCATCTTCTTCGCGCTTGGAATCGCATCGCGCCTCACCTCGCTTGTCCTCTTTGTGAACATGACGATGGCCTACCTGAGCGTGCCGGATGATCGCGTCAACTTCTCGCACATCTTCTCCAAGCCCGAAGATTTTTACGGCGCCTCTCCCTACACCTACTGGTTCGCCGCGCTGCTGATCCTCATCCTTGGCCCCGGGCTCTTTGCCATCGACACCCTCATCCAGCGTCGCTTTGTCCTCGAGCGTGAGCGAGCACACAGCATGGCCTGACCCCGATCCGCTATCCTCGCCCTTCAATTTCAAGGCAAGGGCCAGGATTCATGCGCATCGCCTACATGCTCACCTCGCTCGGCATCGGCGGCGCCGAAAAGCAGGTAATCGCCATCGGTGAGCGCATGGCCGCCCGCGGCCATCAGGTCGCGCTCATCGTTCTCAAATCTGCCGAAGAAGATGAGTGGCCAACATCGCTCAGGGTGTATCGGCTCGACGTGAAGAAGTCCTCGCCCGGCATTATTCGCGGCCTCGCCCGCGCACGCCGAGTGCTTCATTCGCTCAACCCTAACCTGCTTCACAGCCACACCCTGCCTGCCAACATGCTTGCCCGAATGCTGCGAGCCACCGGCACCGCGCCGCGAGTCTTGTCGACCATTCACAACGTCTACGAAGGCGGCTGGCATCGCACTCTTGCCTACCGGATCACCGATCCGTTCTGCACTCACACCACCGCCGTCAGTCGCGCAGCCGCAGATCGATACATTCAGATCAATGCGGTTCCACGGAACAAGTGCTCCGTCATCACGAATGGCATTGATACTGACGCCTTCTCGCCATCGTATTTCCGGGATGCCCAACGAACAGATGCATCCCGAACAGGTGAGAAATTCGTCTGGCTCGCCGCCGGCCGCGACGTTCCCGCAAAAGATTTCGACAATCTCATCGCGGCTTTTCATTTAGTTCGAAGCGCGATTCCAAACGCCCAGCTACGCATCGCCGGAAAACCAGCGAGCCACCGCTCAAACATGACGGACAACGAAGGGAACGGAATTCAATGGCTCGGGATTTGCAAAGACATGCCGCGCACTCTTTCGCGGTGTAACGCCTTCGTCCTCTCCTCTGCCTGGGAAGGCCTCCCACTCGTAGTCGGCGAAGCCATGGCGATGGAGAAACCCGTAGTCGCCACCGATGTAGGCGGGGTGCGCGAACTGACGGGTGATGTGTGCAATGTCGTTCCGCCAAAAACTCCTCAAGCTCTTGCAGACGCAATGCTGCACGTCATGCGAATGCCGGTATACAACCGAAGAGCAATCGGCAAGGCAGCACGGCTTCGCATGATTCAATATTTCGATGTGAATGCCAAAGCCGACGAGTGGGAATCCCTCTACTCCCAGATTCTGAATAACGCATAGCTCTGTCAAACCACGCTCTCAACAAAAAAGCCGAAGCAGCGCTCCGGCTTTTTCACTTCTTCTCAATGCAACCTTCAAAACGCAAAAGCCGCCTGGAAGAACACGCGTCGCGAACTGGTTCCTCCGGGCCCCGAGAACGGTCCAAACGCCAGGCTGGTCGATCTGCCGAACTCGCTCGATCCAAGCGTTCCGATCGGCGTACCGTAGTTAACATTGTTGAACAGGTTGTTCGCCTCGACGCTGAACGTCAGGTTGTACTTGTGTCCCGTGCCGGCGGGTCCCATCATGCCGCCCGGTCCGCCGCGACCACCTCCGCCGCCCAGTCCGCCCGGTCCGAGTCCGCCACCCGGTCCACCTCGACCGCCGCCGTGATGCCCACCCGGTCCGCCAAAGCCTCCGCCATTCACCCCGCCAGACCCCTCAACCTTGGGACCGACGCCAATTGTCTTGCTCACGCGGAGATTCAGCGCCACGCTCGGCGGTCCATCGCCCAGGTTCATGGGAACCAGTGTGTCGCCCTGCCCAGGAAGAGAATTGAGACAGCCGAACTGCGTCTGGAAATATTGATCCGATCCGGCAGTGCACAGGGATGCGTCCGCATACGAAGGCCGGTCGTTCACGAAGTTATCGCCCGTCAGGTCTGTTCCGGAAACGATGTTGTAAGGCCGACCAGACCGCGCAATCAGAAACGGATTGAATCGCAGCGCCCAGGGTCCGGTGTAGTTCCCCATCAGGAACAGCATGTTCCTGTTCACAAAAGCTGCGCGGCCATAATCCTGGTTCAGGTTGTATGAATTCGACGCGAAGGTTCCGCCGCCAAACCCGCCAGCTCCGTTTGTATTGGCAAATGAAAGATTATAGAACCCGAAGAACCCGAGCTTCTGAGAGATCCGGGCGTTCACATTCAGGATCATCTGGTTCTGTTTGAAGACTGCCTCGGGGTAATACTCCTGAATGATCCCAAGATCAGGATTCAACCTCGGTCCAGTGGACTGGTTGTAATACGTCGTGCCGGGAAGGGGAGTGTACGGGTTCGCATCGCGCGTGACCATCTGGTGCACACCGAACGAATGCAGATACGTCCCCGTAACCGTCACCGCCTTCGTCAACTGACGCTCAATGCTCGCGCCCAGTTGCTGCGTGTAGGGGGAATGGTACGTCGGCGAGATCTGCACCAGGGTCGTTTGTGGTGTCGGCGTGTACGGTGCGGCGGGCATGCATCCCGAAAAATCGAGATTATTGATATCTGTTCCGCTCAGGCAGTCGGGCGAAAACTGCGTCGTCTGCACCTGGCCGGAATTGAAGCCGCGCCGCGTCGCCGCCAGCAGGCTCCCGATCTGAAGCCGATCGTAGAAGATCCCGTAGCCCGCGCGCAGCACCGTCTTTGCAGGCTGCTTACCTTTCGCATCCAGCGCGTAAGCGAAAGCCACACGCGGCGCCCAGTCGTTGTGATCGCGAATATGATTCTGCGTCTCCCATCGCAGACCGCCTGAAACGGTCAGCCTCGGATTCACCTTCCAGTCGTCCTGCACGAACAGCGCTCCATCGAATACGTTGGTCGTGTAGGCGGCACGTCCCGCAGTCACGCTGAGACTTACGAAATCTCCGGCCGGCAACGTCGAAAGGCTCTGTCCCTGTGCCAGCGCGTTCAGCGCGTCCACGTACCCTTTCTCCGTGAACACCACGCTGCCATTGCGATTCGAAAAGGACGAATTCGCGTCGCGGTTATCGCGCATCCACGCTCCGAACTTCAATGAATGCCGTCCAAGAGCCATCGTCGTGTAGTTCTGCAGCTCAAAGTGGTCGGTATGATCGTTCAATGACTGCTCCGACGCTCCCCCGCCAGTGAAGTTGCCGGTGACCATCAGCGTCGGCGCTGTGCTTACCGGAGTCGTCGTATCCTGCGAGCGCCGATATTCGAATCGCGTCTCGTTCACCATCCGGTCATTGATGATGTGGGAATCACTCAGCTGGATCGCGTTCTCTTTCGTCGTCGTGGTCACGGACTGCGAAGGCAGTTCCGTCGAATTGATATCCCCTGTCTCGGAGTTGTAGAACCACTGATACCGCAGCGTCATCGTGTCGTTCTTACCCAACTGCAAGTCGAGCCGCGGTGAAATATTGATGTGGTTGTGCGGATTCGAAAGCGAACCAGAAGCCCGGGTCGGAGAAATGGAGTACAGTCCCGTTCCCGGATCGAGCACCGCAGGGTAATAGTTGTAGATTGCTTCGTCGTGATTATCACGCTGCTCAACGCTCAGATAGAAGGACGCCTTCTTGCTCAGCGCTCCGCTGACCGACGCGTTGTACTGAATGCGGTAGTACGGCGGCACATTCGCTATGAATGGGCTTCCGGTATTCGTCGCGCTGTCATTGCCCATCACGAACACCTGTCCGTGCAGCTTGTCCGTACCCGGCTTGGTCAGGATTTCAATGCGTCCGTACCCCAGGCGGTCGTACTCGGCCGAGAACGGATTCTGGTTCACGCGAATCTCGCGGATCGCCGATTTCGGCGGCAGCTGCCCTCCCGTAAATCCATCGATATAAATTTGCCCGCCATTCGGACCCGCCGAGGGACCGGCCAAAGCCTGCAACTCGTTCGACAATTCATCCGGATCATCGGAGAGCGCATCCAGATCCTTATCCTTCAGTACCAGGGAATTCGCGTTGCCGCCCGCCTCCACGCTCACCTGGGGAGTGTCGTCACTCACGACAATATTCTGCTGCTCCACTTCGATTGCCATCGCCACATCAACGCGCTTGGTTTGCCCTGCGGCCACAGGAATCGGCTGCGATTTGAAATCGGCAAACCCGGCGAACGTCGCCTGCACGATGTAGCTTCCCGGCTCCAGTCCAGTCACCTCGTAGGCCCCGCTCGCATCGGCTGTAGCTGTGCCAGCGCTCTTTCCGTCAGGAGTTGTCAGCGTGATCTTCGCGCCGGGAATAAGCGCGCCCGTCTGATCAGCAATATGCCCATGAATCGTCGCTGAAGAAGCTCCGCCCTGGCTTGCTGGGGAGGCAGTCTGTGCTCTGCCGGGCACAGCGCACAAACCAAGTACAACCGCAAATAGAAAACACAGATGACCAATTCTTGAAAGCACGTATTCCTCGCAAATCAGATCGAAAAATTGAAAAGTGAAACTACTGCGCTCCGCCGCCCTCTTCGCCGCCACCGCCGCCGCCCATGCTCCAGTTAGCCAGCAGATCGCGCGATGCCTCCGGGCTCTCGAGCAGCGGCTCGACTCCGGCGAGCAGCTTGATTGCAGTCACATCATTCGCCGACTCCGTCGAGACCAGCATGACGGCTTCGCCCTTCTGGAGGTCGCTAATCTTGATCGCCGGTGCGCGCTCCAGCACCTGTTCCATGTCTCCATTTCCACGATGTCCCGCTCCGAAACCACCGGTCCCCGGTCCGCTTTGAGTCCCCGCTCCGCCACCCGGTGGCGACGTCTGCGGCGCACCGCCCTGAGGACGAGCCGTCATCATCGATGCTCCTCCACCATTCGTCGGCATCGTGCCCTTTAGCCGAGCCGCAATCATCCGCGCCATCATGTCCGGCAGCCGCCGCATCTCCGCATCGGGCGTCACCTTCACGGTTACGTTCTTCTTCGTCGCCAGATCTTTCACGGTCACCGTCGAGTTCGCCGCATCGATTGTCGAGACCGTACCTGAAATATTCCTGAAACTCCCCGACACCGCTTCCGTTGCGCTGATCTCTGTGCCGTCCGGGTTCTTCTGTCCCCGGGCGCGGAACTGATCGCCCGTCTTCACCGCGTCCAGTGGAGCCGGCTGCGCATCCGAGAACCGCACAGAATTCGGAGGGTATCGCTTCAACACGGTGTTCTTCGCGATGTGAACAGTCACTGTCTTCGCCGTCGGCCCCGCACCGGTCGTCAGCACAACCACGCCGCCGGCGGTATCGACGCTCTTCACCAATCCGCCCACGCCGTTCCGCTGCCAGTCGGCCATCTCCTGCTGCTGCTTCTGAGCGATATCGGTCTGTTTGACCGCGACAATCTGCTGCGCCTGCGCGGTGGCTCCCGTTGCATCCGGGTCGAGCTTCACCAGCACACGATCGCCCATAGCCAGATCGCTCAGCTTGATCGTTTCAGCGGTGCTCAGGTCCTTCTGACCCGGCGCAATTCGCTTCAGCACGGCCGACTCCGGGACTTGCACCTGGTGGGACTGGCCCGCATCTGTCTTCACCGTCAACGAGTCGCCGGAAATGGAAGTGATCGTTCCAACAAACCTCTGCGTCGCAACCTGTGCAGCCAACCTCAGGGAATAAGGAGCCAGCGCGATCACTAACGCAAAGAACGCCGGCAGAATGCTGGCCCGTTTCTCACTGATTCTCTTCATAAATTCGCTCTCGCACGTACCGCGGCCGGTACTGCTGTAACCGTTATCTGTTTCGGTAGACGAGTAAGCCGGATAAAAGGTTGAGAGAAGGTGTCAAAGTATGAACTCTAAATGTAAGCTTCAGAATTCGCCCCGATCTGGCTACAGAGCAATCACTTAGATTGTTCGCGATTAAGGTAGTTTTAAGCTTACTGTGCCTCTGATTCCAGAACGGCAATTCCGAGCAGCCTACACATGTGTAATCTGACCCAAAATCGTCAGCCTCTTCGCGCCCGTTGCTCTCGGCACATTTCCCGGCAGCCGGTTCCATGTCGCCCATGCCAGCAGTGCAAATGCCGCCGCTTCCTTTGCTTCGGCGGGGAGCCCGAATTTTTCAGTGGTCGTCAGTGAGCATCCCAGAGATTCCAGCGATGCCGCGAGCATCCGCATCATCGTCGCGTTTTTCGCGCCTCCGCCCGAAACGATGTAATCGATCGGCGCACTTTTCATCGCCGGCCAGGCAAATTTTTCGAAACTTCCCGCGATGCTGCCGACCGTGAACGCCGTTGCCGTCGCAATCGCGTCCTCAGGTCTCCGGCTCACCTTCCTGCAGTCAGCCAGAAACGCAGCAGCGAACTCCCGCCCGAATTCCTCACGGCCTGCGCTCTTTGGCGGCTTCAAATTGAAATAGGAATTCCGCATAGCGCTTTTCACCACCGGCCCGAGCACGCGTCCCCTTGCGGCAATCGCCCCGTTCCGGTCGTATGACTTGCCGAACAGCTTCTGCGCGAGGGCATCGATCACCATGTTGCCCGGCCCGGTATCGAAGGCGACCAGTTCATCGATCTCGCTGCCCGCCGGGATCGCGGTCAGATTCGCAATTCCCCCAATGTTCTGCAGAACCCGCCCGCGCTTCGCATCCCCGAAATAGACTTGATCAAACAATGGAACCAGCGGCGCACCCTGTCCGCCTACCGCCATATCTGCCGGCCGGAAATTCGAGACCACCGGTACCTTCAATTCAGCCGCGATCAGCGCAGCCTCTCCCGCCTGCCACGTGCATGCGAACTTTTCGCCCGCGTACTGCTCCGCTCGCCCCTGGTGATACAGAGTCTGCCCGTGACAGCCGACGAGATCGATCTTCAACTTGTGCCGCTCAGCCGCAGTTCTAACAGCATCGGCATATGCGAGGCCGAGACGCCAGTTCAAACGCGCCAGCTCCGCGGTCGATGTCGTTTTCGCATTCATCGCGGTCAGCACCGCGCGTCGCAACACGGCAGGGTAGGGAAATGCCTCATGTGCGATCACCTTCAGCCTGATGCGGCGTCCGCGCGCAATCTGCACAATGGCAACATCGATCCCGTCCGCAGACGTCCCGCTCATCACGCCCGCAACGATCATCGACTTCGATGTCATACAGCTTCCGCCGGAGCCGTCGCCCGAGGATCCACCACTGCGGCAGCGTTCGCCTGCGCCGCCACGTTCTCGTTGAAAGCCAGAATCTTGCTCCTCAGCGAATCAAGAGCCTTCGCCGTCGGGGGTGCAGTCCTGCTTGCTCCATACAACCGTGCCCGCTTTCGACCCGAGTCCTGCGCCGTTCTCATAAGAACCTTCCGAAACGCCGCCGACTTTTCCGCCTCCGAAATCAACGCCTCATACGAGCGCAGAATCAGTTCCGCGCTGTGGCAAATCTCCAGCAAATCCGATCCCGCACGAATCGCTTCGACAGCAGCCTCTTCCACCGGAAGAAACTTCAAAATGCCGCCCATCTCCAGATCGTCGGAAAGAACAAGTCCCTTGTACCCGATCCTTTTCCGAAGTGTCTCGGTAATCCAGAACCGCGACGCGCTCGCCGGCACGTTCTTTGCCGCGGTTCGCGGAAACGCCGCATGATTCGTCATGATCATCGGCATCTGCTTGTGCAGTTCGCGATAGGGAACTGCGTCCTCGTTCCAAAGTTGATCCCAGCTCCGTTCGATAGCTGGAGTAACGAAGTGTGTATCGCCGGAGGCTCCGCCCAGCCCCGGATAATGCTTTCCGCATCCAAATACGCCCTGCCCGGCAACTCCGGCAAGAAACTCACGCGCGTAGGCGATCACATCCGCAGCCGTTGCTCCCGTCGTCCGCGATCCCAGGACATCTGTTGCTTCGGGCAACGTGAGGTCCACCACCGGAGCCAGCGTCGTATTGAACCCGAACGCCTTCACCGCCTGCCCGATCAGCTCCCCATGCTTGCGAGCCAGTGTCGCCTTGCCCGATCTGACCGCTGCCCCATCCATCCGACGGCTTTTGGTCGGACGGGTGGGAGACGAAGAACTCCCCTGACTTCGATTTCTGTCCGCCGCCGCCACCGCCTGTGCCGAAGCAATCGGCGCAAGCGCATCGCGCAGCCGATTCACCGTCCCGCCCTCCACATCCACGCAACGCGCAGCGAAACGCGCTCCCAGTCCCGTCGCCTCATTCAGCAGCGCGCGTGTCTGTCCCACATCCGCGACATTGCGCCGAAACAGAATCACACCGCCGGGGCGAATCAGCTTCAACCAAGCCCGCTCCATGGCCGTCAGCTCCGTGCCCGCAAGCCCCACCACAAGCAGACTCCCCGCCGCATCACGAATCGTTGCCGCCATCACGCTCCTCAGTTCCTTTGTCCCTTAGTCCCTCGGACCCTTGATCTCCTGCTGCAACTCCTCCAGCAGATTCAGCGCCTGCAGTGGCGTCAACGCATTCACATCCACCTGCTCGATCCGGTCCACAATCTTCTGCGACAGCGGCGTGAAAATCGTCAGCTGCATTGGCTCCGGCATCGTCTCCACCTGAACACTCTGGCGCTCCTGCTTCTCGTGTTGCTTCAACACGTGCTTCGCGCGCTCGATCACCGCCGCCGGCAATCCCGCCAGCTTCGCAACCTCGATGCCGTAGCTCTTGCTTGCCGCTCCGGGCTCAATAGTGTGCAGAAAGACGATCCCGCCCGCACCCTCCTTCACGCCCACACGCAGATTCCGTACGCGCTTCAGTTTCTCTGCCAGCATCGTCAGCTCGTGATAATGCGTGGCGAACAAAGTTCGCGCGCCTGTCTCTGCATGCAGATATTCAACCGTCGCCCATGCGAGCGAAAGCCCATCGAAGGTAGCAGTTCCGCGCCCCATCTCATCCAGCAGAATCAAGGATCGGTTCGAAGCGGTATTCAGAATCGTCGCCGTCTCCGTCATCTCTACCATGAACGTCGATCGCCCTCGCGCCACATTGTCGCTCGCGCCGATTCTCGTATAGATCCGATCCACCAGCCCTAGTCTCAGCCTCTGTGCCGGAACAAAGCTTCCCATCTGCGCCATCAACACCAGCATCGCCGCCTGTCGCAGATACGTGCTCTTGCCCCCCATGTTCGGCCCGGTAATCAGCAGCAGGCTCGGCCCCACGTCCGTCGCGCTCAAGTAGAGATCGTTCGCGATGAACCGCCCTTCGCGCGTCTCCTCCATCCAATGCTCAATCACCGGATGGCGTGCTGCCACTGCCTCGAGCACCAACTCATCCGTCAGAACCGGCCGCACATATCGCCGCAATGAAGCCAGGTGAGCAAAGTTCGTGAGCAGATCCGCCTCAGCTACCGCTGCGGACGCTCTACGAATACGGCCTGCTGATTCCAGCACCGCTCGCCGTAACTCGCTAAAGATCCTTTTCTCGATTTCAATGCAGCGGTCGTGCGCCGTAAGAATCTTGACCTCGTACTCCTTCAGCTCCGGCGTCGTGAACCGCTCCGCGTTTACGAGGGTCTGCTTACGCTCGTAGTCCGCCGGGGCCATCGCCAGGTTCGCCTTCGTGATCTCGATGTAGTACCCGAAAACCGAGTTGTAGCGAACCTTCAGCGACCCGATCCCTGTCCTCGCACGCTCCCGCTCTTCGATTGCCGCAATGGACTGCCGACCCGTCGAGGAGATCGACCTCAAATCGTCGAGCTCCGCATCGATGCCCGGTGCGATCGCGCCGCCGTCTGCCATTGTCAGCGGAGGCTCCTCGACCAGCGTTGTTGCGATACGCGCGGTCACATCCTCCATCGTGTCCAGCCGGGCGACAAGATCGCGCCAAAGCGGCGCCTGCATCGCTTGCATCGCAGCTTTCAATCCCGGCAGCCTCGCCAGACTCGCCGCCAAAGCACGCACATCCCGCGGCCCGGCCGAATCGAGACTCAACCGCGCCAGCAATCGCTCCAGATCGAGAATGCCTTCGAAGGCCCGCCGCACCTCTTCCCGCTTGACCAGATCGTCGCAAGCCTCTTCCACTGCCTCATAGCGTGCGTTCAGCACAGCAGCGTCGATCAGCGGCCTCAGAATCGTCGCCCTGAGGAGCCGCTTGCCCATCGGCGTCTGGCAGCAATCGAGCGTATGAAAGAGAGTCGCCCGGTCATCCTGACCCGCAAACAGTGGCTCAACCAGTTCCAGATTCCGCACCGTCACCTGGTCCAACTCGAGCGATGTCGAGTGCTCCTGGAATTTGAGCGAATCGATGTGCAGTGCATCGTTCTTCTGTGTAGTCCGGACATAATGCAGCAGCACGCCGGCCGCAATCGCTGCTGCCTCATGCCCGATCAGCCCGAACCCCTCCAGGGACCGCACCTGGAGTTGTCGCTCAACCAGCGGAACCGCAAAATCACGCGTGAAAACCCAATCCTCAATGCGCGTCCGTGCAGCAATCTTCTCGAGCGCCCCCGGAATCTCCGCACTCGCAGGCAACAGCACCTCGCTCGGTCCCGCGAGCAACAACGCATCCAGTGCCTGCTGCCGAGCCTTCGCGCCTTGAAACTCCGCGGTCCTGAACTCTCCCGTCGATACATCCAGCAGCGCCACCGCACAAAGGAGTGGTTGCCCCATCCTAGCGCTCTCTTTTCCACTAGGGTGGGATGGAATGCAATCCGACTCGAAATACGCCGCCAGAAAGTTGTTCTGCTCCTGCTCCAGCGCCGAGTCCAGCGCCGTCCCTGGCGAGAGCACCCGGATTACCTCGCGCTTCACGATCTTCTTCGTGAGCTTCGGATCTTCCATCTGTTCGCAGATCGCGATTCGGAACCCACGCCGCAGGAGCCGCGTCAGGTACGTCTCCACCGAGTGATACGGCACCCCGCACATGGGGACCTGCCGCTCCCGGTCGCGCGCAGTCAGGGTCAGCTGCAGCTCGCGGCTGGCGGTCACCGCATCGTCATAGAAGAGCTCGTAAAAATCCCCCATGCGGAAGAAGAGCAGGGCATCGGGGTTCTCCCGCTTCGCCGCCGTCCACTGACGCATAAACGGCGTCATCTCCGAGGCATTCGCTTTGTTTGCTGAAGACGAGGTGGGCTGCTCGGCCGGGGTCGGAATCAGCGCAGTATCAAGCGATTCGGCTACCTCGCCGTCAGCAAGAGTCGAGTTCGTCGGAGAGACGAGGGGTTGAGATTCTGTCGGCAGCACGATTCATTACAGCTTACCCTTTTAGCGCGCATCACGGAATGTGCGGAACTTGCTACTAGACTCACTCAACTCTCTGCTT
>Ga0068857_100002004_pt1 | contig 16509 bp, 20 predicted proteins | sample KBSCornC72_FD_66591 | JGI IMG/M metagenome (GOLD analysis project Ga0068857, IMG submission 66591) | Corn rhizosphere microbial communities from Kellogg Biological Station, Michigan, USA - KBS Corn C7-2 | ecosystem: Host-associated > Plants > Roots > Rhizosphere > Soil ...
AAAGACCAACCACCACTATCAGTTTACCGCCATGAATAAGCGCTCGTCGAAGCCCTGGGAGCCCCGGCGAGCGCTTAAAGAGTAAAGAGCTAACTATTTCTTATCTGCCGCTGTGGCAGCCTTTACATTTGCTGGTTCGGCTTCCCCATAGCCCGGTAATCCAAGTTTACCCTTAACTTCAGTCTCAACCCGCTTGAGAAGTTCAGGATTGTCTTTCAATGCCTGCTTGGCGTTCTCACGACCCTGGCCTAGCCGTTCTCCTTTATATGAGAACCATGCGCCACTCTTTTCCACAGCGCGATGAACAACAGCCAGATCGAGCAGGTCTCCTTCGCGAGAAATGCCTTCACCATACATGATGTCGAACTCGCACTCACGAAATGGCGGTGCCACCTTGTTCTTTGCGACTTTGACTTTAGTCCGATTGCCAACTATCCGGTCGCCGTCTTTGATAGCGCCAATTCGCCGGATATCGAGTCGCAGCGATGAATAAAACTTCAGCGCACGACCGCCGGTCGTTGTTTCGGGATTACCGAACATGACACCAATCTTTTCACGGATCTGGTTGATGAAAATGAAGCACGTATTTGACTGGGCTACAATTGCAGTCAACTTTCGCAGCGCCTGCGACATTAAGCGCGCCTGTAGTCCAGGCAGCGAGTCGCCCATTTCGCCATCAAGTTCAGCCCGCGGAACCAATGCAGCCACCGAGTCCACCACGATTACGTCAACGCCATTAGATCGGACAAGCGCTTCAGCAATTTCGAGAGCCTGTTCACCGGAATCTGGCTGGGAGATTAAGAGTTGATCGATATCGACTCCGAGTTTGCCGGCGTAATCAGCATCCATGGCATGTTCGGCATCGATGTAGGCAGCCACACCGCCCGCCTTTTGAGCTTCAGCCACTATATGAAGAGCGAGAGTAGTTTTTCCTGAACTCTCCGGACCATAAATTTCTACGATCCGACCGCGTGGAACACCGCCCACGCCAACCGCCGCATCAAGGCTCAAGGACGTAGTGGAGATAGCGGGCACTTCTGATACGTCGCGCTCTCCTAAACGCATGATGGAGCCCTTACCAAACTTCTTTTCAATATTGGCGAGAGCCGCTTCAACAGCCCTGCCGCGATCTGCATTCATTCGGTCATCAGCCATGGCATACATCTCTTTCTTCCGCTCCTTTTCTCGTAAATCAGTAGTGCCTTCCCGGTAGCGAACGGGGAGTTTAGCACACCCGAGGCGAGAATGGAACAGTGTTTCACACTTGCAACAAGATTAGAGGGTGAGGAACTGGAAACCGTATCACGCAAAAATGAGCAGCCCTCTCTGCATCGGACTCATAAAGTGAGGTTGCGTGGCTCCAACTTCCAAAAACAACGAGCTAAACAAATGGACCTTCCGATTCCTGTACTAGATCTTCGAGCTTTCGACCCGTTCGCTGTTCAACCTGATCCGCGAGTGAAGGTATACCCGCCAGGGATTCATCCATAGCAACCTTCTCAACTCGCCACATCGGAAAGAACAGTGAACCTAATCCAACAGTCGCTTCATCATGAACTATCGCATGAATCCACTCATCAAACGCATTCAGGTCGAGTCCGCGCAAGAATACTCCAGCAGTCGTAATGTCGTCGAGCACACCCCAACATTTTTCACGAGGACTCTGAAGCACAATAAGAATTGGCGTGCCCTTCCTAAATTCACTCATTTGTATTTAAGTTCGGGCATCAGACTTCGGGTGAACTCGCCGATGTGGCTAACAATATCATCACGACCTTTGGACCGCTCAATCTCGGCAACTATAGCCGATCCAACCACAACACCGTCAGCGTATTGCTCCACTTCTGCAACTTGTGAAGAGGATGAGATACCAAAACCAACGACAATTGGCAGGTCGCTGAATGCTCGCATCCGCCTAACCAATTTCTCAGCTTCAACACTGACGCTCTCTCGAGCGCCCGTTACACCGGCTCGTGATACTGCATAGATGAAACCGCTGGCGTGCTTTGCCACCAATCGCAGGCGAACGTCGTTAGAGGTTGGCGCGATGAGAAAAATCATATCCAAATCATGTGACTCTAGTTCGGCCGAGAAATCAGTAGCTTCTTCGGGAGTTAAATCCGTGACCAGCACTCCATCAAGTCCGACGCGCTTCGCCTCCTGGCATAACTGCTTCAAGCCATACTGCAACAGCGGATTGAAGTAACTGAAGAGAATAATCGGCGTATCAATCGTTCGTCGCGATTGATCGATCAGTTGAAAGATTTCATCTAGACCAAACTCATTCTCAAGCGCTCGTTCAGAGGCCCGCTGGATAACTGGTCCATCAGCCATCGGGTCACTGAAAGGAACGCCCAGCTCAATCACACCGGCTCCCGCACGTGCAAGTTCTACGAGTAATTTACCGGTTGTCTGAAGGTCCGGATCGCCAGCAGTAATAAATGGGACAAAAGCTTTACGGCCTTCTTTTTTCAGTTGAGAAAAAACTTGGGAGATTCTGCTCAAGATTAAAGCTCCAGATGATCTCTTACCGTGTTGACATCTTTATCGCCACGTCCGGATAGATTTACGATCACCAACTGGTCTTGCTTCATTTGTCGGGCAAGTTTGAGGGCTTGCGCTATTGCGTGGGATGACTCGAGCGCTGGAATAATCCCTTCCATTCGGGAAAGAGTTTGAAATGCTTCAAGCGCTTCATCGTCGGTAACCGATACATACTCGACTCGTTTCGAATCGTGTAAGAACGCGTGCTCCGGACCAATAGACGGATAATCAAGGCCTGCAGATACGGAGTGAGTCGTCGCAACTTGTCCATTCTTGTCCTGCAACAAGTAACTCATGGTTCCCTGCAAAACACCCGGGCTTCCCCCTCCGGCTGAGTTGAAACGCGCCGCATGTTGACCGAGTTCGTTGCCGGAACCTCCAGCCTCTACTCCGACCATTCGTACACTTGGATCTGCAAGAAAAGGATGAAATAACCCAATTGAATTTGAACCTCCACCTACACAGGCTACGAGCAGATCTGGTAAGCGGTGTTCTATTTCGAGTATCTGACGGCGGGCTTCACGACCAATAACACTCTGAAAGTCACGCACCATCAACGGATAAGGATGAGGTCCAAGCGCGCTACCGAGAAGATAATACGTGTCGGCTACGTTGGTTACCCAATCCCGCAAAGCTTCATTGATAGCATCCTTCAGAGTTCGCGAACCGGAATCGACTGCACGCACCTCAGCACCCAACAACTGCATACGAAAGACATTCAGTGCCTGCCGTCGCATGTCTTCGGTGCCCATGTAAACGATGCATTCCAAACCAAACAGAGCGCAAACGGTGGCGGTAGCTACACCATGTTGACCGGCCCCAGTCTCAGCAACGATGCGTCGCTTGTTCATTCGTCTGGCAAGCAGAACCTGGCCAATTGAGTTGTTAATCTTGTGCGCGCCGGTGTGCAGCAAGTCCTCGCGCTTTAAATAGATTTTTGGACCAGCAGCTAATTCTGTCAGTCTCTTCGCATGAAATAGCGGAGTTGGACGTCCGGCATAGTTAGTCAACAGATCCAAGAGCTCGGTTTGAAAACTCGGGTCATCTTTGGCAACGAAATAGGCCTCAGTCAATTCCTCGAGTGGGGCCATCAGTGTCTCAGGGACGAACCTGCCACCATATGTTCCCCAATGACCAAGTAAGTCGGGTTCAGAAATTCCAGATGACATGTGAGATTACCGGGACGCTTTTGATGTTGTTTGATCGATCAAACTCCAGGAAGTTTTTCCTGGAGCAATGGAGCCACCGCTACTCGATTACGACCGCCATTTTTCGCTACATACAGCGCCTGATCACTGGCAGCGTATAGCGCTCGTTCGGAAGTGGCGCTGGCGGGACAGCCGGCAACGCCGATACTGACAGTTACGTTACCAACTCCCTCAACTCTTCGTCTGCTGATCACTTCTCGCAGGCGTTCGGCGGCTGTCGCTGCTTTCTCAGTATCAACTCCTGCTGCCAGGAGCGCAAACTCTTCACCACCCAGGCGCGCAGCAGTGTCAGTTTCGCGCGATACCTGCGCGAGAATTTGCGCAATGTGTCTGATTACAACGTCTCCGGCTGGGTGACCAAACTTATCATTGATCTCCTTGAGATGGTCAATGTCCAGCATAAGCAATGCGCACGGTACACCGTAACGGCGCCACCTTTCAACTTCTCTTACCAGCGCGACGCGAAACCTTCGACGATTTGCCAAACCGGTAAGGTGGTCCAAATCGGCGTCGGCTCGCAAACGATCGATCTTCTGCCGTAAAACAATCAATTGTTGAGTACGCTCGAGGAGAAGTTCCATTTCTCCCGGCAACTGGAAGTAATCGAATGCACCTTCGGCCATTGCCGCTCGTCTGACCTCAAACGAAGCGAAATCATCGCCGGCGAGAATCAGTGGTATGCCGTCATCCAGTTGCGCAACCATTTTTGAAAGTTCGCGAACTTTGACACCTTTCGCGGACGGATTTGCAACCACCAGATGCGGTCGGACCCGCTGTAACGAAATCAGTGCGGCCGTGCCGTTCGACACTCCAACAACTTCGATCCCGCGTGCATGTAGCTCTTCGACAAATTGGAGGTGCTCCTCGTCGGCAATAACCAGCACGCGGCCACGTGTTCGAGCGGTCGTAGTAGTAGCTGGTTTTTCAGTTTGCGCAGTCATAGTTACGCCCTGGCGAGGGGCAAAAACCGTCTTTTGAGGAGGACAAAGCTAAGGACTACCGAAGGGGGCAATCTAGAATACTCTGCGGCTCCATATAACCGTCAAGGTTTAACACTTCGGACCGCAGCAATAAATTCAGCGACTCTCTGCGGGTCTTTCTTGCCGGGTTGCACTTCCAGAGACGAACAGGCATCTACGGCGCAGGGAGCAACTGTTTTGATTGCGCCGGCAACATTCTCCGGAGACAGTCCACCGGCCAAAAAGAGCTCCCTTCCGAGATTTTGGACAGCAACCGCGATGGACCAATCAAAAACCGAACCCGTGCCTCCTCGAAGTTCAGGGTGACTCGCGTCCAACATAATTGATTTCACTTCGTACCCAAGGGTTTGCTGCGGCTCAAAATTATTTCCGACCCGAAACGCCTTAATGACGTCGTAATTGTCTAGTTCCTCACAATACGCCGGCGTTTCGTCTCCATGTAGCTGCAGCGTTCTAATCTTTGTCGTGTTCGTGATAGACCGGATTTTGGAGACCGCCTCGTTCACAAAAACTCCAATGGACATTACATGTTCCGGCAGTTTTTCAATAATTTTTCTGGCTTCATCGGGAGAAATATAACGCGGGCTGGGTTCATAAAAATTAAAGCCCAACATGTCGGCACCAGCCTCAACTGCGGTGAAAGCGTCCGACAGATTTGTGATGCCACAGATCTTGATAAGAGTCATTTGCTTACTCTCGACTCTTGGTGTTGAAGTTCGATTAGCGAGGCCCGGGGATCTTCAGCCCTCATCAACGATTCGCCTATCAGAAATCCCCGGAAACCGGCTTCTTTCAGCCGCAAGAGATCTTCACGCGTTTCCAGCCCACTTTCACTGATCAACTGGGAATCTTTTGAAGCTTCGGTGGCGAGTCTTATCGACGTCTCAATTGAAACTTGAAAGGTGTGGAGATCTCGATTATTGACGCCAATCAACCGCGCCCCGACCTTCTCCGCTCGTTTCATCTCATCGCTGGTATGAACTTCAACCAGCGCATCCATTTGCAAGTCACCCTCGGTTAATCCGATCAAACGACTTAGCAGAGAGTCGTCGAGCGCTGCCACAATCAATAGCACAGCGTCTGCCCCGGCCCCGGCCGCCTCATAAACTTGATATTCATCGAAGACAAAGTCTTTGCGCAGAACTGGTAGAACGACTGCTCGCTTTACTTCTCGGAGATCTGCGAGCGAGCCATTGAAATAATCTTCTTCCGTCAACACCGAAATGGCAGCCGCCCCGCCCGAGCTGTATTCAGTCGCCATCAATTTTGGATCGGCATCCGGTCGAATCGGTCCTTTCGATGGCGATTTTCGCTTGAACTCGGCGATTATGTTGATCCCGTCATTCAGTAATGCTTTAGACAGAGCGTGCGGCTGTGCGTTGAGTCGGGTTCGTCTCGCTTCGGTGCGTACCTGGTCCAACGGCGAGTGGCGTTTTGCAGCCTCAACTCGCTCACGCTTCTTATTAATGATCTCGGAAAGAAAGCTCACCTATAGTTACCCGTTAGTGGCCTTAATCAAAAGTTCGAGCTTCGCAGTTGCTGCTCCGCTATCAATTGCATCCGCCGCGAGGCGCGCCGCCGCTTCCAGTGTTGGAGATTTTCCGCCCAGCATGAGGGCAGCCGCTGCAGTCATGATTACCAGTGATCGAGCCTCGTCATCACGTGTCCGCGAAAATACCTGCCTGATAATTCTCGCATTCTCGGCGGCGTCGCCACCCCTGAGATGTTCAAGCGAACCCTGGCTCAAGCCAAACTCTTCAGGACCAATTTCAAATGTTGTGACTTGATCGTTTCTTGCCTCGGCAACAAACGTTTTACCCGTGATGGTGATCTCATCGAGGCCGTCACTGCCATGAACAACCCACGAATGTTCCGTACCAAGTTCCGCTAATACTCTTGCAAGGTGCTCAACTAAATCGCTACGAAAGACTCCTATAATTTGCCTGGGAGCTCCAGCTGGATTGCTCAATGGACCAAGCAGATTAAAAGAAGTATGAATTCCCAGTTCTCTTCTGATCGCAGCGACACGGGCAGTGGCTCCGTGGTAAAGAGGCGCAAACATAAAACAGATCCCGATGTCATTCAACGCAGCTTCCGAAACGTTCGGCAGGGCGCCCACATTGACGCCTAACTCTGTCAGTACATCGGCGCTTCCGGATTTGCTACTCGCAGCGCGATTACCGTGCTTGGCAACCGGTAGACCGGCAGCAGCAATTACAAAGGCAGCTGCGGTTGAAACATTAAAAGTCTTTGCCCTGCTGGAACCAGTTCCCGCGGTGTCGATAAAGCAACTGTGTTGTGATTGCAACCGAACAGAACGCGAACGCAGAGCCGATGCAAGCCCTGCCAACTCTGCAACAGTCTCACCTTTCGAAGCCAGGGCCACCAACACTGCAGATATCTGAGCATCGGTCGCCTCTCCGTCGAGCATCGCGTCGAGCAGCATGGTCGCCTCATCACGGCTAAGACTTTCGTGACGAACCAGGCGCAACAAAAACTCATTCAATTTGTGAGCAGGCATTCAGAGTAGCTTTTTGACGCGGAGTTATAGCTTCAAGAAGTTGGCCAACAATTTCTTGCCATCAGTGGTAAGAATTGATTCGGGATGGAACTGGACACCTTCGACTTTTAATTGTTTGTGACGTAATCCCATGATGATGTTGTCGGATGTGTAGGCTGAAATCTCAAGACATTCAGGCAAACTTTCGCGCTCAACAATGAGTGAATGGTAGCGGCCCGCAGGAAAGTGGTCGTCGATCCCGGCAAAAATAGTCCTTCCATCATGATTGATCTGCGAAGCCTTTCCGTGCATCAATTGTGGAGCGCGAATTACCTTTCCACCAAAAGCCTGGCCAATTGCCTGATGGCCCAGGCAGACGCCGAGTAACGGAATGCGACCGGCAAAGCGCTCGATTGTTTTGAGAGTTATTCCTGCATCATCAGGAGTGCCCGGCCCGGGAGAAATGACTATTCGTTGAGGCCGAATTGTCCGCTCGATCTCATCAACGCTGACTTTGTCGTTGCGCCGCACCTCCACATCTTCACCCAGCTCGCCTAAGTATTGAACCAGGTTATAAGTGAAGGAATCGTAGTTATCTATAAGTAACAACATCAGGCTTTTGGTTTGGAATTTGAGAGTTCCTCTATGACTTTCGCAACCGACCGATTGTTCTTTTTAGCCCAGCCTAAAGCGTTGAGTCCATCTGCATCCTTTAAATCAAGAGAAGCACCGTGAGCTACCAACGCCCTGACCGCGGCTTCATCGTCGTAAGCAGCGGCCCACATTAAAGCAGTGCCGCCAACTTTGTTCTTAACGTCCACGGGCGCACCTTTGTCCAGTAACGCATTCAATATGGTCTCATCTTTGATGGTAGCTGCGACGTGCAATGCTGTATCACCGTCATTATCCTGAGCAGTGACATCGGCGCCCAAGTCCAGGAGTTTTTGGACGCACGATTCCCAACTCCGAGACACGCAGGTGATTAGAGGTGTCGCATTATTCAGTCCTTTGACATTCACATCGACACCGGGCTGATTCAGCAGAAGCTCAAACGTATCGTCGTGTCGTTCAATTAAAGCTCGACTAAGTGCAGACTGTTTAGCTTCATCGCGAGCGTTGACGTCGGCTTTTGCGCCAAGGAGCTTCCTGACAACTTCAGTCTTTCCTAATCTCGCAGCATACATGAGGGGCGTTTGCCCGTCCGACTCTCGGTGTTTATTGATGTCGAATCCGGCGTCAACAAAAGTAGCTACAGCAAATTGATCGCCGTTCTCAATTGCTGTATAGAGCGACTTTTCATCGAAATCGTATCCTCGCAACTTTAAAACATTTTTTGCTGTGCCGGGACTCGCTTTCTCGCCAGGTGATTTGGCACACGCGCTGATGCCTACCAAAACCGCCACCAGTACCAACAGACTCAGCCATTGCGAACGAAATTGATCACTACACACGGTCTAAATCCTTCCAGTTAACACGAAGCACAATTATTTTTTACAAGCTGCAACCACTGCTTTATTGATTCTTACAGGCTTGTCTGGTTTTTCGCCATCAGCCGGCGCGTGGTTAATTGCATCCGCGACCTCAATTCCCTTTGTCACAGTTCCAAAAGCCGAAAACTTACCATCCAGGTGTGGTCCATCTCCGACCAGGATAAAAAAATGTGTCGTGGCACTATTCGGCTCGTCGGTTCGAGCCATGGAAACTATGCCGCGCACATGCTTGATGATCCCGGGCTCATCAGGGACGCGTTTTGCCATACGTCTCGATAATTCCAGACCCCATTTTTCACTGGTGGAGAGATTACCGCCCTGGATCACGAAATCTTTGACCGTGCGACTGAACGTGGTGGTGTCGAGCGCTCCGGTAGCAGCAAGATTCAAAAAATTTCTGACGCTTTCGGGAGCGACCTCGGGCATCATGGCAATTTCAATAGCACCGACCTCGGTATCCAAACTGACGCACTGTCCGGCCATCTTCTCAACCGGCGCTCCATCAAAGGGCTCAACTGGCGCTGCCGGTGCAGCACTCGTTCGCTCATTGGCTTTCTTTGGTCCTTCGATTGGACCATTCGGGGTTCCCTGAGCACTAGTGACAACTGTTGATAATGTTACGACAATTACGGTTAGTAAAAACTTCATCTATTACAAACCCTTTTGGGCCATCTCGATCGCTCGCAACATCGCCCGAGCCTTGTTTACTGTTTCAGCATACTCATGTTCGGGGACGGAGTCAGCGACAATTCCCGCTCCGGCCTGAACCTGGACTTCACCACGTCTCATGACAACAGTTCTAATAGCAATACACGAATCCAGATTATCAGCGTAATCCATGTAAAAGACACATCCGGCGTAGACCCCGCGCCGATCGGGCTCAAGTTCGCGGATAATCTCCATCGCTCGAATCTTTGGAGCGCCGGTAACGGTTCCAGCGGGAAAACAAGAGGCCAGCGCATCAAAACGATCTAAACCATCACGCAAACGCGAACGTAAACTAGTTTCGAGATGTTGCACGTGCGAGTAGCGTTCGACAGCCATCAACTGTTCGACCTTAACCGACCCGTAATCCGAAACGCGACCGAGATCGTTCCGTCCCAGGTCGACGAGCATCATGTGCTCTGCGACTTCTTTTTCGTCCGTCTTTAGATCTTCGCTCAGCATCCAGTCTTCAGTCTCGGTTGCGCCACGTTTACGAGTTCCGGCTATGGGACGATAATCCAATCGCTGTCCATGGCAACGCACCAGCATTTCGGGGGACGCTCCGATAACCGTTTCATCTCCCATGCGAAGGAAAAACATATAAGGTGAAGGATTGATCGCGCGGAGGGCACGATAGATCAAGAGTGGATCTGCATCGTACTTCACTGTAAAGCGTTGTGATAAGACTGCCTGGTAACAATCTCCGGCAGCGATGTACTCCTTAACTTTGCGCACCCCCTCCTCAAAATCACGCCGAGTCCAATTTGAAACCAAAGGCATCTCCTTTAGCTTCTCGGCTAGTGGTGGCGCACTCGACGAAGGCAAGTCCTTTTCGAAGATCTTCTTTTCAATTTCGCCGGTTCTTTCTACTGCTTGATCGTAAAGCGCTCGCAATTTTTGGTGACTACCCTCGGCCTCTTCGGTTAACACGATCGACACTATTTCAAGCCGCTGTTTGACACGATCGAAGGCGATAACGTTCCGGAAAAACATCCAGATTGCGTCAAGCGGTGCATTTAAAGCCTGCGTTTTATCTTGTCGCAACGCCGGCTCAAACCATTCAGCGGCGTCGTACCCGATGTAACCGACTGCGCCCCCGGCAAAAGGCACAAGGCCTGACCGGCGCGCAAGAGCTCGCGTCTTAAAATATTCTCGGACCCAGTCAGTCGCGAGGGTCAGGAACGACTCAGTTTTACCGTTTCGTTCCACTATTGTTTGCAATCCGTGACCTCGGACAATCATTTCCGGATCAATGCCAAGAAACGAATAACGGGCAATTCGCTCACCGCCTTCAACAGATTCGAGAAGAAACGCGTGGGTGGAATTGTCAGCAATACGCATGAACGCGCCAACCGGAGTGTGAAGGTCAGCGAGTACCGAGCGGACCACAGGGATCACGTTTCCCTGTCGCGCTTCGCGTTCGAACGCTTCGAATGATGAAGGTTGAAGTTCAATCATGTGTTGAAATCGACTATTGACTTAGTCTGCGCAACCTTTCTGTCCTCTGTGCCTTTGTGGTGGACCGTCCTCAAGAAAACGCCACCACGGAGACACAGAACACACAAAGGTTTTACAGAGAATTCACATTAGGACTGCTACTTTCGCAACTGATGATTGTCAAATAAATAATTGATCAATGAGCTATCACTTTTTAAAGCATCCTACTTGCCGCTAACCATTGCCCGCCATCAACAACTAACACAGCGCCGTTGATGAAGCTCGCCGCATCGGAACAAAGAAATACGGCGGCACTCTCGATATCAGCAATCCTCCCAAATTTCCCGAGAGGTATCCTTTTCTTCAACTTCTCCTTCACCACTTCCGGCACCAAACGTTTCATGCCTTCCGTATCTTCAATTGGACCAGGCGCAATACCATTGACTCGAATGCCATAAGGTCCCCACTCGACAGCTAAGTTTCTGGTCAAGGCATCAACCCCGGCTTTTGCTGCAGAAACATGGAGTTGCAAGGGAGTTCCAAGGTAGTGCAACGTCGCACTGATATTGAGTATCTGTCCTCGATGTTCTTTCAACTGTTCGAAAGCTGCGCGACAAACGTTGAAAGTACCTTTGAGATCAATATCCACCACAGTTCCAAACCCGTTTGGCGACAATTCATTCGCCGCGCAAAGAAAGTTTCCGGCTGCTCCATTCACTACCACGTCAATCTTGCCAAAATGATCGATTGTGGCCGCGATTGCATCTTCGACTTGCTTGCTCTCACGCACGTCAGCCGCAAAAGCAAATACGCGTCCGCCATTCTGGTTTATCAATTCTGCCGCCGGTTCAAGGTGTTCCATCTTTCTACTAATCAGCGCAACCGCTGCTCCTGATTCGGCCAGGGCTCGCGCTACACCGCCCGTGATGCCCGTCCCGCCTCCGGTGATAAAAGCAACTCGTTCCTTCAGAATGTCGGCCGCAAAAATGTTTGCACTCATAATTGTTCCCCTGCGATACAGAACATCAGGAGCGAAGCGACTGCACTAGCCAAAAGAACTCACTCAATCGGCGTGCCATCACTTCGCTCCTGGTTCTGTAAACCAACCTTAATTGCTTCTTCGAGACTAAACCTTCCCTCATACAGGGCCTTACCGATGATGACACTGTCCAACAAAGGCTCACCAGAGTCACGGAGCCTGCGAATATCGTTTAGACTCGACACTCCTCCTGATGCTGTCACTTTCACATCTGCATTCCGAGCTAAAGAGATGGTTTGGCCCACATTTGGACCAGTCAGCATGCCGTCGCGATTGATGTCCGTATAGACGACTCTTTCGACACCATAGGCAGCCATCGTTCGCGCAAGTTCAACAGCCCCTATGGTGGCCTGCTGTTCCCAACCGCGTACCATCACCACTCCATCACGCGCGTCGATTCCGACACAAATCAGATCACCAAACTGTTGGACCAACTCCTTTACGGCAAGAGGTGTTTCAGTTGCAGCAGTTCCCAGCACAACATGCCGGACTCCCAACTCGAATAAATCCTTTACATCTTTTGGCGTTCTAATACCTCCACCAACCTCGACTTGTGAACCAGTCTTCAAGATATCGCGAATCACGGCCCGATTAATTGTGTTCGGCTCTCCGAAAGCGGCGTCGAGGTCGACTACGTGGATCAACGTAGCACCAGCCCCGACAAACTGTTGTGCAACTTCAACGGGCTCTTCGCTGTAGACGGTCAGCTGCGCCTTTTGGCCCTGGGCCAGACGAACGCACCTACCGTCTCGAAGATCAATTGCAGGGATTACACGCATTTGAAAACTAACCAGCCACTAGCGTCATTACTTCCTCAAACAATTTTCCATTGGTCGCGATCGAGTTACCACCATGCGCCGTGGCCAAACCGGTCCAATCTGTAAAAGTGCCTCCGGCCTCTTCCAGAATGGGTTGCAACGCGGCGCAATCCCAGAGGTTCATGACCGGATCCAGCATGACATCGGCACGACCTGTGGCTACTAAAACATAACCATAGCAATCGCCCCACGTCCTGTTTGTCTTCGCTCGTGTCATCACCCGCTCGGTGGCAGATTCGAACCCGTAATGCCGGCAAGCCATGAAATCAGTACAAAGAACGAGCGCATCCTCAAGACGTTTGGTGTCTGACACTCGAGTTGGTTTGCCATTCCAAAAGCACCCCAGGCCAGTTGCGGCATAGACCACTTCACTCAAAGCGGGAATGTTCACGACACCGAGGCTCATCTTGTTGTCGACTTCAAGTCCTACCAGCACTCCGTAAAATGGAACTCCGTGAACAAATGCGAATGTTCCGTCGATGGGATCGAGAATCCACCGGCGACCCGAAGAGCCAATCAGCTCGCCCTCCTCCTCGCCGAGAATACCGTCCGCGGGAAAGGTCGCGCGAATCCGTTCTCGCATAAAACTCTCGGCATTTCGATCAGCAATCGTCACAAAGCTACCATCCGCTTTCGTCGATGTCTGGGGATCCCTGCGGAAGTATTCAAGCGTAATCGCCCCGGCCTGTTGCGCCATTTCAACCGCAAAATTGAGTAGATCGATACTCAAGCATTTTTCTCCGTTAATCGTTTCTTGCTGCGGTTTTCCAGTTCAGCTTGAATCTGTTCGAGTGAAACACCTTTCTCAACTAGCATAACAAGAAGATGAAAGGTCAGGTCTGCAACTTCGCTGACGAGTCGCTGTGGATCTTGATTCTTGGCGGCGATAATTGACTCTGCTGATTCCTCGCCTACTTTTTTCAGAATCTTGTCGAGTCCTTCGTCGAACAAGTAAGTGGTGTAGGAACCATCCGGCCGTTCTTGTTTGCGCCGCGCGATCAACTCATAAAGATCGGAAAGGGTATTTGCTGAACTTTTGTTTACTCTTGAACCTTCTCGCGCATCTTCAGCTGAATTGTGGAAACAACTTGTCGCACCAGTATGACAAGCTGGTCCAGCGGGGTTCACAAGTAGAACGAGCGCGTCATTGTCGCAATCGACTTTAATTTCGACCACCTCTTGTGTGTTACCGGAGGTCTCGCCTTTCTTCCACAGCTGCTGGCGCGAGCGGGACCAAAACCACGTCTCACGAGTTTCGAGAGTCAGCGACAGGCTTTCGCTGTTCATATAGGCGAGGGTAAGCACCTCCCTGGTATGCACATCTTGAACAATCGCCGGAATCAATCCAGCGTCGTCAAACTTTATCTCTGCGAGGTTCACCTTCATACCGTTGCATCCGCAGTTCGAACCAATACATTACTCTCCGTCAAATAATCTTTAAGGCTGCCAATAGAGATCTCGCCAAAATGAAAGAGTGACGCGGCTAATACAGCGCTTGCGCCGCCTTCGAGAAACGCGTCACGAAAATCGCTCAACTTCCCTGCGCCGCCTGATGCAATCACCGGAATTTTCACTGCCGCTGTTACCACACGAAGCAATTCAAGGTCATAGCCGTCGCGGGTTCCATCACGGTCCATACTCGTCAACAAGATCTCGCCGGCTCCCAACGTCTGAGCGCGCCCTATCCATTCGACGGCATCCATACCACGATTTCGCCGACCGCCATGCGTGAACACTTCCCAACCGTTCCTGGTATCGCTACGTTTCGCATCAACGGCAACGACGATGCATTGGCTGCCAAACATTTCAGCACACTCTTGAATCAATTCGGGGCGTTCGATTGCGGCAGTGTTGAGACTGACCTTGTCGGCGCCAGCGCGCAAGACTGCTCGAACATCTTCAACCGATCGCAGGCCACCACCCACAGTGAATGGGATAAAGACTTCATCAGCAACTCGACGCACCAGTTCAGCAACAATCTGTCGCTTGTCCGAGGAGGCCGTGATATCGAGGAACGTGAGTTCATCTGCACCCTCAGCATCGTAACGTTTCGCCTGCTCGACCGGATCGCCCGCGTCTACGAGTGACCCAAAACGGATTCCTTTAACAGTGCGTCCGTCCTTAACATCGAGACAGGGAATGATTCGTTTAGCGAGCATGGCGGTTTGGTCTTTGGTCTCTGTGCTTTGGTCTTTGCACCCTCTCACTCACCGGACTTCAGACGCGTGGTAGCATGGGTCAGTACCGATTCGCGGTAGCGTCGGGTAAGTCCGCAGTTATCGCCAGATCATAAGAGGTCGAGACTCACCCGACGCTGCCGCGAATCGGTACTGACCCATGCTACGCCCCAAGCCCCAAAGTGCCTGCAAGATGCTATCCTGCAAAGTTAGCGAGCATCCTGAGTCCCATCGCCTGACTCTTTTCCGGGTGAAATTGAACACCCGCAACATTATCTCTCGCTACCACTGAAGCGTAGGTTGAGCCGTATTCCGTCACACCGAGGATCGTCTCAGAATCTCGCGGCTCACAATAATATGAATGCACAAAATAGAAGAACGCGTCATTCGCTATCCCGTTGAAAAGCGGATGTGCACGGCACTGGCGAATCGAATTCCAACCAACCTGTGGTACTAACTGATCTTCCCTGAAACGACGCACCTTACCAGGCAGTATTCCCAACCCTCTGGTAGTTCCAAACTCTTCTGACTCTTCAAACAACATCTGCATCCCCACGCAAACACCAAGTATCGGAACACCTGCGGCCACGCGGTCCATAACCAATCGCTCAAACCCTCGGTCTTGCAATCCCCGCATACAACTCGCAAACGCTCCAACTCCCGGGAGAACGAGTTTATCCGCATGAGCAATCTCGTCGATTTGATTCGTAACGCTTGCGGCAACGCCATTAGCGGCAAATGCTTTTTCGACTGATCTCAAGTTGCCAACGCCATAATCGATGATGGCGATTTTGCTCATCTTAGAGCGACCCTTTCGTACTCGGTACACCAGTGACCCGTGTATTTCGCTCGACAGCCTGCCTTAATGCGCGCGCAGATGCTTTAAACGTCCCTTCCAGAATGTGATGCGTATTGCGGCCGCGCAAACAATCGATGTGGAGATTGAATTTCGCTGTCTCAGCAAACGAGCGCCAGAAATGTTCGGCTAACTCAACCGAGAAATTCCCGATCTTCTGTCGGCGCGTGGTCACCTCATAGACCAGGAAAAACCGTCCTGACAAATCGATGACGGAGCGGCAAAGAGCCTCATCCATCGGCACAATAGCCTCTCCATAACGATTGATGCCCTCTTTCTGGCCCAACGCCTCAACCAGGGCCTGGCCCATCGTAATTGCGATATCCTCAACCGAATGATGATCATCAATCTCGAGATCGCCCTTGCATTTGATCTCAAGATCAAACAGACCGTGCTTCGCAAACAGTTCCAGCATGTGTTCGAGAAACGGCAACCCAATTGAAATCCTGGATTGCCCGACACCATCAAGGTTGAACATCACTCGAACATCTGTCTCTTTTGTCGTTCTTTGGACAGATGCAGTGCGCGTATGGTTCGTTTTTACAATCGGTTTTGCCATCAGGAAGCCAGCTCTCTCAAACCCTGAAGTAGAAGATCATTCTCCATGGGCGTCCCTACGCTTATGCGAAAGTATTTTTCGAGCATAGGATAACGACTGACATCTCGAATGAGAATGTCGCGACTAAGTAAATGCTCAAACACCACTCTTGGGTCGAGTTCACTTCTTACGATCATGAAGTTCGCCGTGGAGACTA
>Ga0068857_100002019_pt1 | contig 16455 bp, 7 predicted proteins | sample KBSCornC72_FD_66591 | JGI IMG/M metagenome (GOLD analysis project Ga0068857, IMG submission 66591) | Corn rhizosphere microbial communities from Kellogg Biological Station, Michigan, USA - KBS Corn C7-2 | ecosystem: Host-associated > Plants > Roots > Rhizosphere > Soil ...
CTGTGGAGTCGCCTTGTCCGTAACGTAAGTGCGATACACCGGGAAGCACGCGATGATTTCGGTCAGCGCCCCACGCAGCGTGTTCAGCGTGAAATCGCGCGTGCGCCGATCTGCCTGCGCGATACGGGAGAGTTGATTGGACAGGACTGTCAGCTCGCTCGCCAGCGCGATGCGCAAGATCAGACGCTTCGCCGTATACGCGATCTCTTCGAAGTCCTCCGATTGGCCGACGAAGCTGCGATAGGTGCGAACGATCTTCGCGCGCGCGGTCGAATCGACGAACAAGCCGCTCACGACGTTCGCGAAGCGATAGCCGGTGGTTCCGTGCACCGGCCATGACTCCGGCACGCGCTCGTGGCCGGCCGTGATCTTTTCGATCGCGAGGTAGAACGGCAGCCGGTCGCGATCGTGTTCGGGCCCGGCGTCGATGCCGAGGCGCGCGGCGACGCGATCCTGCAGGCGCCGGAAGTATTGTGCCGGGTCGTACAGCCCGTCCGGATGGTCGATGCGCAAGCCGTCGACCTTGCCGGTTGCGACCAGATCGAGCACGAGCGCGTGCGTCGCGTCGAACACGGCCTCGATGCCCATGCGCAGCGCTGCGAGATCGTTGATGTCGAAGAAGCGCCGATAATTGATCTCGTCGGACGCGACGCGCCAGTAGGCGAGGCGATAGGCCTGCGCCTCCAGCAGATCATGCAGCGGATCGAAGCTGCGTGGGTCGCCGACGTTGCCGTTGAAAACAGCCACGGCGGCAGCGAGCGCAGCACGGATGTCTTCGTGCTCGCGGTACAGGTGCGCGAGACGCCGCTTGTGCACCTCCTTGTCGCGATGGCGCTCGGCGATCTGATCGGCATTCAGGCTCTGGTGCCCGGGCAGATGCGCGAAGCCCGACACGAGGCTCTGGAATTCGGCACGGGCCGGGTCGCCCGGATCGGCGGGCGGCAACGCGAGCACGGCGCGCTCGAGGATGCGGGCGTACTCGCGCGGGTCCACCGGAAAGCGATGCTCATGGTAGAAGATGCTGAAGGAGCCCGTATCGGCGGCAAGCTCGAGGCGCAGCTCGCCCCGGTCCAGCACGATCCCGTAGTGATCGCCGAGGACCGGCAGCAGGACCTTGCCGTGCAGGGCCGGATTCACCGGCTCCCAGTCGATGTCGAAGTACTCGGCGTAGACCGAGACACGGCCGTTCTCGAGCACGTCGAGCCACCACTGATTGTCGCCGCGCATCACGCCCATGTGATTGGGCACGACGTCGATGATCTGCCCGAGCCCGTGCGCTTTTAGCGCTCCGACGAACCGGTCGAAATCCTCGGCAGTGCCGATCTCGGGATTCAGCGCATTGTGGTCGATGATGTCGTAGCCGTGCGTGCTGCCGGGCCGCGCACGCAGATAGGGCGAGCAATAGACGTGACTGATGCCGAGCTCCGCGAGATACGGGACGATCGCGGTCGCATCGTTGAACGTGAAGCCGCGATGCAGCTGCAGCCGATAGGTCGACGAGGGAATCACAGCCGTGCGCCGGCTGCTCGCCTGCAGGACGCGCCGGCGCGGACGTACCGGCGGCCGCACTTGAACCAGCGCATCGCATAGCTCCACGAAGCGCGGCTCGGCGCGCCAGCGCTCGAGCGGCAGCGTGATCTTCCGTCGCCAGTTCGGGTACTGCGTCGACGTGCCGGGCTGGTTGACCTGATCACCCATGCCGAGCACGTCCTCGAGCTGGATCATCAGCAGCTTCGACGGTGTGCGCGCCAAGTACACGTGGATCGCGCGCGCGAGCTCGGCGGTCATCGCCGAAGCCGTCGCTGCATCTGTCGTCGTCCCGTCGGGCAGCAATCCCTCGCGGTCGAGCGCGCGCAGCACTCTGGCGCGATCGTGCTCGCGTTCGGCGAACTGGCTCCGCTGCATGGCCTCGGATGGAAACAGCCCCAGCCTCTCGCGCAGCGCAAGGTCGCGGCCTTCCCAGAATCCCGCCAAGGTCGGGAGGTCGTGCGTCGTGACCGCCACGAGCGCCTGCTCCGGATAGTCGCGCGGCGGGCTGAATTCGCCGCCATGCTGTCGCGAGAAATACAGCAGCCGATACGAGAGCGTGCGCTGCGCGGCGAGTGCGGCCCGAATCTCGTCGGGGACCGTGCCGAGGTCCTCGCCGATCACGATACAGCGATGGCGATGGCTCTCGAGCGCGAGGATGCCGAGCATCTCGTGCATCGGATACATGACGTATGCACCGTCGGCCGAGCCTGCACCCTCGGGGATCCAGAACAGCCGCATGAACTGCATGACGTGATCGACACGCAGCGCCCCTGCGTGGCGCATGACCGCTCTCAGCGTCGTCACGAGAGGTGCAAAACCCGAGCGCAGCAGTTGCGTCGGAATCAGCGGCGGCAATCCCCAGTTCTGCCCCTTCGGACTGAAATCGTCGGGCGGAGCGCCGACGCTGGCTGCGAGCGCATAATCGTCCTGGCTGAACCAGGCTTCGGCCCCGCCGCGATCGACCGAGACCGCGAGATCGCCGTACAGCCCGACTTCCAGTCCAAGCTCGACCGCCCGACGGCGCGCCTCGCCGAGCTGCCGATCGGCATGCCACTGCAGCCATTCGTAGAACTCGACGCTCTCGGTGTGCTGCTCGGCGAAGCGCGCGACCTGCGGCATGTCGGGATGCCGGTAATCCTCCGGCCACACGGGCCAGCCCCACACGTTGGGGTCTTCGCGATGGAAATGCGCCTGCAGAGCCTCGAACAGCGCATGGCGCCGCAGCGTGGGGCCGGCTAGCGTTCGATATTCTCGAAAGCTGCGCGCCTCGTCGCTATCGCCGGCGAGAGCGCGCTCGCGAAATCCCGCATAGAGCGCATCGAATGCCGTCATCTTGACTGCCGCCACGGAGCGGTAATCGACGAGCTCGGCTGCACGCAAGGTCGCGAGCTGGCTTTGCTGCTCGGCCGCGGCGCTCTTGTCTTGTGCGCTTTCGAATTGAGCGTAGCCGCCGATGCGCGCCGGATCGATGTACAGCGGATTCAGGAACAGCCGGCTCGACGGGCTGTATGGGCTCGCGTGCTCGGGATTGTGCGGAAACAACGCGTGCAGCGGATTGAGCCCCACGAGATCAGCGCCACGCTCCGCCCACTGCTCGATCACGAGCTGCAGATCGGTGAAGTCGCCGATGCCCCAATTGCGTTCCGAGCGCACAGAATAGAGCTGCACGGCCGGGCCCCAGGCGCGCGCGCCCGACGCGAGCGATTCCGGCTCGTAGCACTGGTCAGGCGCGACGATGAACAGCGCCTCGCCGAGCACGCCCGAGTCTCCGGTGAGGCGCAGGCGGTGATAGCCGAGCGGCGGCCGAACGTCGAGCGTCAGGCGGCGTGCGACATGCTGGCGTTCCCCGATCGTGGCGCGCCGCGTTTCGGGCAAATGCGCCAGATCGACGCTGCCGCCGTGCTGCGTGCCGTTCTCTTCGATGAGCTGCCACGCGAGGGATTGGCCGCCGTCGGCCGGCAGCCGCACGACGATCTGTGCAGGTAACCCGGACTCGCGCACGACCACCGTTCCCGGCAACGCGTTCGTCCAGACGCCGACCTCGTACGCATGCAGCGATGCATGGACTTGGTCATCGTTCGCGGCCGCGACATGCATGGCTGCAAGCAGCGCACGCAGTGTGGTCTCCGTAACGTGATGCGCATTGCCCCAGATGTCGTACCACGTCGGCTGGATGCCATGAGCCGCCGCGAGCCGCGTGAGCGACCCGAGATCAGCCACTCGCGGGCTCCAGCGCCCACGCGACGGTCCACGCCGGTAACGCTCCGCCGCTCAGTGCCGGATCGATGTCCGGATCGGACGTATACAGGACTCGGCCCGGCGGTCGCGCTTTGCGCTCGCATCTGCCGGGACTCAGATTGGCGATCAGATGGAGGTGAGATCGATCGCCGAGCGTCCATTCGACTTCCAACAAGCCCGGCGCAGTCTCGAGATAATGCGCTCCACCGGCGGCGCCAGCCAGACGCGGAGCGATTTCGCCCGCCCGGATGCGCAGCAGCGTGCGATACAGCGTAAGCCACGTCGCATGCTGAGGGGCGCGGCGTTCTTCCCAGTCGAGGCGCGCGGATTCGAACGTGATGTCCGCGCCCGGATCGGGGATCAGAAGACGCGCGGCCTCGTCGCGGAAGCGCTCGAAGCGCGCGAACTCGCCGCGACGGCCTTCGCGCACCCGCGTGGCCAGCCCGCCTTGGAAATCGCAGAAGAACGGAAAGGGTGCCGTGGCGCCCCACTCTTCGCCCATGAACAGCAACGGTATCTGGGGTGCCAGCAGCAGAATCGTGATGGCCGATCGCAAGGGCCCGGGCTGCGCGACTTGCCCGATGCGCTCACCGTAGGCGCGGTTGCCGACCTGATCGTGGTTCTGGAGAAATGGTACGAACGCACTCGGACGCAGGTGCGTGCTCGGTTCCCCGCGCTTGCGTCCCTCGCGATGCGGGGAGGGCTCGCCCTGGAACGCGAAGCCTTCAGCCAGCGCGCGACCGAGATGCCGGCCGGGGTCGTTGGCATAATCCAGATAGTAGCCGTCCTTCTCGCCTGTAATCAGCACGTGCAGCGCGTGGTGGATGTCGTCGTTCCACTGCGCATCGTATCCGTCGGCGGCACCCGGCACAGTGCCGAGAAAGCGCGCCGCGTTGTCATCGTTTTCGAGCACGAGATGCACGTGCCGGTGCGCGCCGATCCCCGCACGCACGGTCTTCGCCAGCTCGGTGAGGAAAGGCGGCTGCGAGTCGTCGAGAATCGCGTGCACGGCGTCGAGGCGCAGGCCGTCGAAGCGGTACTCCTCGAGCCAGTACAGCGCGTTGTTGACGTAGAAGTCGCGCACGGTGCTGCTGTGCGGGCCATCCATGTTGATCGCCGCGCCCCATGGCGTGTGATGGCGCTCGGTGAAGAACTGTGGCGCGTACACATGCAGATAGTTGCCGTCCGGTCCGAAGTGGTTGTACACGACGTCGAGCAGAACCATCAACCCGTGCCGGTGCGCGCTCTGCACGAGACGCTTGAGATCGGCCGGCGTGCCGTACATCGAGTCGGGCGCAAACAGCAGAACGCCGTCGTAGCCCCAGTTGCGCCGTCCCGGGAAATCGGCCACCGGCATGAGCTCGATCGCCGTCACACCGAGGTCGGCGAGATACTCGAGCTGGCGCTGCACGCCCGCGAAGGTGCCCTCGGGCGTGAAGGTTCCGACGTGCAGCTCGTAGATCACGGCCTCTTCCCATGGCCGGCCGCGCCACTCGTCGTCGTCCCAGTCGAATGCGAGCGGATCGACGACCACGCTCGGCCCATGCACGTCGTCGGGATTGGAGCGGGAGGCCGGATCGGGAACGCGCAGACCGTCATCGAGCATGAAGCAATAGCGGTCGCCGGCGCGAGCGTGCTCGGCCTCGAGCTCGAACCAGCCGTTCGGACGCGTGTGCATGGTCAGGATGTCTTCCTCTCCAGCGTGCGTGAGACACAGCCGCGGCCTCGTGGCCGCCGGAGCCCACAGCCGGAAGCGCACGCCGCCGCTGGGCAGCAGCTCGCAACCGAATGGCATACGGTGCATCCGCTTCATACGCCCGCGACCTCCTGCAGCAGCGCCAGAGAGCGGCTGTGCAGCTCGTAATGCGTGTCGGCGGCAAAGCGGCCGTCGATCGCGAGGCCCTGCTGAAACGCGGTGTCTACCAGCACCTGCCAGGCCGTGCGCGGACGCAGCCCGGGCAGAGTGAACTGGATGTCTTCGTGATGCGCGTTGAGCAGCAATAGAAAGCTGTCGTCCTGCACGGTTTGCCCACGGCGATCGGTATCCTCGAGCGCATCGCCTGCCAGGTATACGCCGAGTGAACGCACGGAGTCCTGCGCCCATTCGCTGTCGTTCATCTCGCGGCCCTCCGGAGTCAACCACGCGATGTCCTTGACGCCGCCGCCGCGTATCGGCCGTCCCTGGAAGAAACGCCGCCGCCGGAACACCGGATGCTGGCGCCGAATCTGAATCATGCGTCGAACGAACTCCAGCAGAGCCTTCTTGCTCTCGTCGAGATCCCAGTCGACCCACGATAGCTCGTTATCTTGACAGTACGCGTTGTTGTTGCCGAGCTGCGTGCGGCTGATCTCATCGCCCGCGAGCAGCATCGGCACACCTTGTGAGAACAACAGCGTGGCGAGAATGTTCCGCTTCTGACGCTGGCGCAACGCCTGGATCGCCGGGTCATCGGTCGGACCCTCGGCGCCGCAGTTCCAGGACAAATTGTTGTTGTTGCCGTCGCGGTTGTCTTCGAGATTGGCTTCGTTGTGCTTGTCGTTGTAGCTCACGAGGTCTTGCAGCGTAAAGCCGTCGTGTGCCGTAACGAAGTTGATGCTTGCGTGCGGCTTACGTCCGCTGGTCTCGTACAGATCGCTGGAGCCGGTGAGGCGGCGTGCGATCTCGCCGGTCAGGCCGCCGTCGCCCTTCCAATAGGCCCGCATCGCGTCGCGGTAGCGATCGTTCCACTCGGTCCATCCGGCCGGAAAGTTGCCGACCTGATAGCCGCCCTCGCCGAGATCCCAAGGCTCGGCGATCAGCTTGACGTTGGAGAGCACCGGGTCCTGCGTGATGATGTCGAAGAATGCGCCGAGCCGGTTCACCTCGTGCAGCTCGCGGGCGAGAGCGGACGCGAGATCGAAACGGAAGCCGTCCACGTGCATCTCGAGGACCCAGTAGCGCAGCGAGTCCATGATCATCTGCAGCACGCGCGGCGTGCGCATGTTGAGCGTGTTGCCGGTGCCGGTGTAATCCATGTAGTAGCGCGGATTGTCTGGAATCAGCCGGTAGTACGAGACGTTGTCGATGCCGCGCATCGACAGCGTCGGCCCCAAGTGATTGCCTTCGGCCGTGTGGTTGTACACCACGTCGAGGATCACTTCGATACCGGCCGAGTGCAGCGTCTTGACCATGGTCTTGAACTCGCTGATCCGGCCGGTCGACGAGTAGCGCATGTCGGGCGCGAAGAAGCCGAGCGAGTTGTAGCCCCAGTAGTTGCGCAAGCCTTTCTCGGCCAGGTAACGGTCGTCGACGAAGTAATGCACGGGCATCAGCTCGACGGTCGTGACACCGAGCCGCCGCAGGTAGTCGATGACCGGGCCGCAGGCGAGGCCGGCGTATGTGCCACGCAGCGCCGGCGGGACGTCGGGATGGTGTATCGTGAATCCCCGTACGTGCAGCTCGTAGATGACTGTGTCGTGCCACGGCACGCGCGGCCGTCGATCGTCGCCCCATGTGAAGGCCGGATCGATCACCCGGCACTTCGGCATGCCCGGCGCGCTGTCGCGGCGGTCGAACGAAAGGTCTTCGCGCGGACTGCCGACGCGATAGCTGAAATGCGCGTCGCTCCATTTGATCGATCCCGCGATGTGCCTGGCGTAGGGCTCGAGCAGCAGCTTGTGCGGATTGAAACGATGGCCCTGCTCGGGCTTGTAGGGACCGTACACGCGGTAGCCGTACATGAAGCCGGGCCGCGCCTCGGGCAGATAGCAATGCCAGGTGTCATCGGTACGCTCACGTACGTCGACGCGCTGCAGCTCATGCCGCCCCGAAGGATCGAACAGGCACAGCTCGACTTTTTCGGCGTGCGCCGAAAACATCGCAAAGTTGACTCCTTCCCCGTCCCACGTGGCGCCGCGCGGATTCGGGTCGCCCGGCCAGACCGAGGTGACCAGCTTGCCCAAAGTCGATGTCCTTTATTTGGTGTTGCAGAGCGAACGATAGAAAAGTATCTGTGTGTCGCTTGGAGCACCCCAAATCCCCCCGGGCCCCCCTTTTTCAAAGGGGGGAAACGGCTCCCTCTCCCTTTGTGGGAGAGGGTTGGGGTGAGGGGTGAAGCGGAGCTCGCCGTTATGGTCCATCAGTGATACCGAATGATCTCGGAGTTGTAGTCGGCTTTCGGCACGACCACGATGCCCGAGTCGGTGACGAACCACGAGCGGCGATCGGCCTCGGTGTCGAAACCGATAGCCGCGTCCGGTTCGATCGTGTTGTAGCGATCGACTATCACGCGGCGCAGGCGCGCGCCGCGTCGAATGACGGTGTAGTCCATGATGATGCAGTCTTCGATCTCGACGTCCGCCTCCAGTACGACTTCGCGCCGGATGATGGAGTTCACGACCTTGGCGCCCTTTATCAGGACGCCCGCGCCGAGCATGCAGTTGCGAATGGTGCCGTCGACGATCTTGGCGTTGGGGCCTTGATAGTTGCTGGACGTGACCATCCAGCGCGGATTGAACAGGTTGAAGCGCGGTTCGGCGCCCAGCACGTCTTGATTGGCGTCGAAGTAGGCGTCGATCGTGCCGACGTCGCGCCAATAGTCCTGCTCCTCGTATTCGCGCAAGCCCGGCACATGATTGGTCGAGAAATCGTACGCGTATACGCGATGCGAGCGGATCAGGCGCGGCAGGATATGCCTGCCGAAATCGTTCTCGCCGCGCTCGTTCGACTGATGCAGCGCTTTCACGAGCACATCGCTGTTGAACAGATAGTTGCCCATCGAGACCAGGCAGTGCGTCGGATCGCCCGGCATCGTCGGCGGGTTTTGCGGCTTCTCCACAAAATCTCGGATACGGCCGTCCTGGTCGACCGCGATGACACCGAAGGCCGATGCCTGTTCCACCGGCACGCGCAATGCGGCCACCGAGGCGGCCGCGCCCGAATCGCGATGAAAGTCGATCATCTGCCGCAGGTCCATACGGTAGACGTGGTCCGCGCCGAATACGGCGACCAGGTCCGGCCCGTGATAGGCGAGCAGGTTGAGATTCTGATACACCGCATCGGCGGTGCCCTGAAACCATTCCGGGCCTTCGCGCATCTGCGGCGGCACGACCGTGATGAAGTGGTCCGGCACGATCGACGAGAGCACCCATGAGCGGTTGATATGCTCGATCAGCGATTGCGATTTGTACTGCACCAGCAAATAAATGGAGCGGATGCCCGAGTTGACGAGGTTGGACAGCACGAAATCGACGATGCGGTAGCGGCCGCCGAAGGGGACGGCTGGCTTCGATCGCTCCTGCGTGAGCGGTGCGAGGCGGCTGCCTTCGCCGCCCGCGAGGACCATGGCTACGACTGAGGTGTTGTGCGTTGGCATTGTGGGTTCCGTCGTCAATTCTTACCCTTGCCCAATCGCTGCGGCGCCGCTCCACCAACCGTTCGTGCTGAGCGTCGCGGCGCAGGCCGCAGAGTCGAAGCATGCTGCGGTCTGTGGTCCTTCGACTCTGCAGCTTTTGCTGCGACGCTCAGGACGAACGGCACTGAGGCACATCCCCCCTCGCCCCCCTTGTCAAAGGGGGGAAATTCCTTCTCGCACTTATTCATCCTCACGCTCATTCATCCCCCCGTCGCGTCGGCCACCAGCGCTGCAGCAGATCGGCGGCCCAGCCTTTGCCTCCGAGCCCGAACGCGAGCGCGAATGCCAGCACGACGCCCGCGAGCACGATCAAGAACGCGTCGCGCACGATGTCGCCGCCGACATTCAAATGGTCGAGCGCAATCACGATCACGAAGGCCATGATCGCGTAGCACGACAGCCGGCCGAGCAGGTCGCCATCGCGGATGCCCGCGTTGGTGCAATAGCTCATCACCCGCTCGCCGACGTACCGGGCGAAGTAGGTTCCGAACGCCAGAATCACCAGCGACAGGATCGCACGCGGCAGGAACAGCACGATCCGCATCAGCAGGTCGGTGATGTACGTGAGACCGAGCCCGTTGAAAGCGATCACCAGCGAAGTGACGATCACCAGCCAGAACACCAGCCAGCCGATGATGGCCGTGGTGTCTGTTGTGAACCCGCCCTGGCTCAAGAACCGGTCGATTCCCGCGCGCTGCGTCAGCACCGGAAAGTTGACGATGCGCAGCGCCTTGATGACCGCGAAGCGGATCACGCGCGCCAGCAACCAGCCGATGACGACGACCGCGACTGCCAGGAACAGCTTGGGCAGGAAGCTGCCGATCTGCAGCAGCATGGCGCGCAGCGGTTCGAGCATCACATCGATTTGCCGTTCCATCTCCCCTCCTTATCCGAGCAGCGCGAGCAATCCGCGCAACGGGATGTACACCCAGTCCAACCGGTTGCCGAGCTCGTAGCGCAGCTCGTAGAGTGCTTTCTCCAGCTCGAACAGACGCAGCAAGCCTTGCACTTCGTCCGGTGAGCCGAACAGCTTCCCCCCCGACGCCGCCTCGAAGTACGTGCTCAGAAAAGTCTCGCGCACCTGTTTCTCCCACGCGGCTGCGTCGGCCTGGAGCCGCGCATATTCCTTCGGCTGATTGGTCCCGACGCGCTGCAGTCCCGCGTACCGCACGTAGTTGAATGAGCGCAGCATGCCGGCCACATCGCGCAGCGGCGAATGCTTCGCGCGGCGTTCAGACAGAGAGCGCGTCGGCTCGCCTTCGAAGTCGGTGATGATGAAATCGTTCTCGTGCAGCAGGACCTGCGCAAGATGATAGTCGCCGTGATAGCGGATCTTGGCCGCCTCGAGGCGCGTCGGCGCCGCCGTCTCGATCTGTTCGAGCAGGCGCTGCCGAGCAGAGATGAGGGCATCGGCATCTGTCTGCGTCAGCTCCGCGAGCTCACCGCGGCGCTGTGCGACAGGGTCGAGCGTCGATTGCACTTCGTCGCGAACGCGCGCTTTCCACGCGACGAGATCGGCAGGCGCGACGGGCTCCGGGTCGAAGGCCGGGTCGCCCGAGCTCACCGCCAGAGCAAGATGCATCTCGGCCGTACGCAGGCCGAGCTTCTGTATGAGCGCGAGATACGCTGCATGCGCGTCGGCCGGCACCGGCTCGGTAGCGCGCACGCGCTGCTCGAGGAAGCGATCCAGATAGTCCACCGTGTACGACCAGGCGTCGCCTTGGTTTTCGACGTAGCCCTGCAGCAGCGCGAGCGTGAACGTCGTTCCGTCGGCGCCGGTGTAGTCGACCGATCCCGCCAGCGGCACTGCGTTAGGGAAGTGCGCGACCTCGGTCAGGAATCTTCCGACTTCGAGCTCCGGATTGGTGCCAGCTTGCAGGCGCCGGTATCCCTTCAGGAATAGACGCTGCCCGATCACGACCGCTGTGTTGCTGGTCTGCGCCGGAAGCGGCTTGACTTCGAGGCCGGCGAGATCGGAACCAGCCAACGCCGCGAAAGCCGCGGTATGCGAGAAGCGAATCCGGCCTTTGTCGCACGCGAGCTCGGTGCCGGCTGCGATGGCAGCGACAACGGTGCGATCGAAGCCTTCGTCGGCAAACGCATCGGCGATCACGCCGACGTTCGCTTGCTGCCGCACACGCGCGACGGTTACAGCTGCGAGACGCGTAAAGCGGTCCTCGGTATGGTCTTCCCACACCAGCGCGAGCGGCATGAAGTAGTACGAGGCTGCGCTACCGGCTTCGACGTTGAACAAGCCGATCAGCCAGCTGACTTTGCCGGCCTCCAGCAGCGCGTGATCGAGCATGCTCACGCGCGCGATGGCCTCGCCTTTTGCACCGTACCAGCGCTGTGTCGCGATGAAGCTCGGCAGCATGTCGACTTCGAGCTCCTTACGTGTCTTGTCGGCCAGTGTGATGCGCCACGGGACGACGCGGTCGCGGAAGAAGCTCAACCAGCCGTCGAACAGCACGAGGATCGGCCGCTCCTCGCGTGCGAGCCGCTCTTCGTGCCAAGCCGGCACTTCCACGTCGGTCTCGAGCTTGAACCAGTAGAACGCGTGGCCCGGCAGCGTGAACATGTAGGGCAGATCGCCGACCGGCGGGAACGGCGTGCGCCCCAGCATCTCGACCGGCACACGGCCCTTGAACTCGGCGAGATCGATCTCGACCGGCTGGGCCGAGCGCGCGAGATTGGCGACGCACAGAATTACGTCCCCGTTATACTCGCGCACATACGCCAGGATCTTCCGGTTACCCGGCCGCAAGAAGCGCAGAGTGCCGCGCCCGAACGCCTGACTGCTCTTGCGCACTGCGAGCAGCCGCTTGGTCCAGTTGAGCAGCGACGAAGGTTCACGCGCCTGCGACTCGACATTCACGACCTCGTAGCCATAGATCGCATCCATGATCGGCGGCAGATACAGGCGCTGCGGGTCAGCGCGCGAGAAACCGGCGTTGCGATCGGGGCTCCACTGCATCGGCGTGCGCACGCCGTTGCGGTCGCCGAGAAAGATGTTGTCGCCCATACCGATCTCGTCGCCGTAGTAGATGATCGGCGAGCCCGGCATCGACAGCAGCAGGCTGTTCATCAGCCGGATGCGATCGCCGTCGTTCTGCATCAACGGCGCGAGCCGCCGGCGGATGCCGAGGTTCAACCGAGCCTGCGCGTCGGTCGCGTACGTCGTGTACATATAGTCGCGCTCTCGGCTCGTGACCATCTCGAGCGTGAGCTCGTCGTGATTGCGCAGGAACACCGCCCACTGGCAGTTGTCCGGGATGTCCGGCGTCTGCCGCATGATCTCGACGATCGGATAGCGGTCCTCGAGCGCTATCGACATGTACATGCGCGGCATCAGCGGGAAGTGATAGGCCATCTGGCACTCGTCGCCGTCGCCGAAGTAGTCGCGCACATCTTCCGGCCACATGTTGGCTTCGGCCAGCAGCAGGCGACCGGCGTAGTGGCTCTCGATCACGCGCCGGATTTCCTTGATGACATTGTGCGTCTCGGGCAGGTTCTCGTTGCTGGTGCCTTCGCGCTCGATCAGGTAGGGCACCGCGTCGAGCCGGAATCCATCCACGCCCATGTCGAGCCAGAAGCGCATGTTGCGGATCACGGTCTTCAGCACGTGCGGATTGTCGAAGTTCAGATCGGGCTGATGGCTGAAGAAGCGATGCCAGAAGTATTGCTTGGCGACCGGGTCGAAGGTCCAGTTCGACTTCTCGGTGTCGGTGAAGATGATGCGCGTGCCGGCATAGCGCGTATCGTCGTCGCTCCAGACGTAGTACGAGCGCTTGCGCGATCCGGCCGGCGCTCGGCGTGCTGCCTGGAAGTACGGATGCTGGTCGGACGTGTGGTTGACCACCAGCTCGGTGATGACTCTCAGTCCGCGCCCATGTGCTTCCTCAACGAACGTCCGGAAGTCCTCGCGCGTGCCGTACTGCGGATGGACGTTGCGGTAGTCGGCGATGTCGTAGCCGTCGTCGCGCTGCGGCGAGGGATAGAACGGCAGCAGCCAGATCGTGTTTACGCCGAGATCTTGGATGTAATCGAGCTTCTGCGTGATGCCGGCGAAGTCGCCGACGCCGTCGCCGTTGCTGTCGAAGAACGCACGCACATGCACTTCGTAGATGACGGCGTCCTTGAACCACAACGGGTCGTTTGCTTCCCCTGGTTGCTTCGCTACATCGACAGGTGGAACAGGTTGGAGATCTCGATGCAAGGTCGCCCCGGTCAGAGAAAGTAGTCGAAGTCGCGTTCGCTGCGTACGCGGCGCCGCAGACGGAAGATATGCGCGGGCGCCGTCTGCGGATCGAGCGACACGTAGTTGCGCGGACCGCGCCACAGAAAGCGTGCACCCGACAACAGATCATGCGCCTGAAACGCCTGGCCCGCATCCAGTCCCAGCGCGCCGAGCGGCAGATCGATCCAGCCCGATTGCACGTGATGCGGGTCGAGGTTCGCGACCATCAGCATCAAGCTGTCGTCGCCGGCGGTGCCGGACTTGGAATAGCACAGCAGCGAGTCGTTGTCGGTGGAATGGAACGCGAGCGTCCAGTCGGACTGCAGTGCCGCGTTCTCGCGTCGGATGCGATTGAGCCGCGCGACGAAGTGGCGCAGGCTGCCGGGCTGGTCGAGATCCCACAGCCGGATCTGATACTTTTCCGAGTCGAGATATTCCTCGCTGCCGGCCTCGCGCGGGTCGCTCTCCATCAGCTCGAACGCCGGGCCGTAGATTCCATAGGAAGCCGACAGCGTCGCCGCCAGCACGAGACGCGTCATGAACGCAGGCCGGCCGCCGAACTGCAGATACTCGGTCAAAATATCCGGCGTGTTCGGCCAGCAGTTGGGCCGGAAGTACTCGCGGCCGGGTCCGCGTGTGAGCTCGGTGAAATAGTCTGCAATCTCGTGCTTCGAGTTACGCCACGCGAAGTACGTGTACGACTGCGTGAAGCCGAGCTTGGCGAGGCGATGCATCACCTTCGGCCGTGTGAACGCCTCGGCTAGAAAGATGACGTGCGGGTACTTGCGCTTGATCTCGTCGATCGCCCATTCCCAGAACGGGAACGGTTTGGTGTGCGGATTATCGACGCGGAAGATATGGATGCTCTCTGCGATCCAGAACTCGAGCACGCTCTCCAACTCGTGCCACAGCTCTTGCCATTGCTCCGACTCGAAGTTGAACGGATAGATGTCCTGGTATTTCTTGGGCGGATTCTCGGCGTACTGAACGGTGTTGTCGGGGCGCCAGCGAAACCACTCGGGATGCTCGGTCACATAGGGATGATCCGGTGCACATTGATAGGCGATGTCGAGCGCGACCTCGAGCTCGCGCTCGCGCGCTTTGGCGACGAACCAGCGGAAATCGTCGAGTGTGCCGAGCTGCGGATGCACGGCCGTGTGGCCGCCCTCCGCACTTCCGATCGCCCACGGACTGCCGGGATCGCTCGGGCGCGCGGTCAGGCTGTTGTTGGGTCCCTTGCGTTGCGCGCGTCCGATCGGATGGATCGGCGGCAGATACACGACATCGAAGCCGAGCTGTGCAGCGTAGTCGAGGCGCGGCTCGCAGTCGCGGAACGTGCCATGCGCTCCGGGTTTGGTGGCGCACGACCGCGGAAAGAACTCGTACCAGGCCGAGAAGCGCGCGAGCGGACGGTCGACGACGACTTCGAGCTCATGCGTGTAACTGCTGGCGAGGCTGCGATCCGCATGACGCGCCATTAGCAGCCACAGCTCTTCGTCGAGACCGATGTGCTTGAGCGTGGACGCGTCGCGCTGTTCGCGTAAGCGGCGGCTCCAGCCTTGCAGCAGCTCGGCTTCGGCACCTTGAGCGCGCGTTGCCGCCTGTGCGATGAGATCGGCTCCGACCTGTGCCGCGATTGCGATGTCGGCAGCGTCGACTCTGCGAGCCAGCTCGTTACGCCACGACAGGAAGTGATCCACCCACGCCAGTACCGTGTAGCGGTAGCGTCCCAGCTCCTGCACTTCGAATTCGCCGTGGAAGCGGTCGTTCGCGAGCGACTTCATCTCGATCTCGCGCCACGTGGTCTCGCCGGCGTGGCGATAGCACACGATACCGCGCACGGCATCGTGGCCATCGGTGAAGATGTCCGCTTCGACCTCGACAGTCTCGCCCACGACGCGCTTGATCGGAAAGCGTCCGGCGTCGACCTCGGGCTTCACGCTTTCGATCACCACGCGGATGCGGCCGTCGGCGAGAATCTCTCCCGACTCTGCGAGCGGACGAGCGCTCGTCCGTTCGTTCACGCGCCACTCTCCGGCTTGAGCATCAGCACGCCCAGCGGCGGTAATCGCAGGTTGAGCGATTGATAGCGGCCATGCGCCTGCAACGGCGCCGCCTCGATGCCACCCAGATTGCCCTGCCCGCTGCCGCCGTAATGTGGCGCATCGCTATTCAGGCATTCGCGCCAGAAGCCCGCGCGCGGGACTCCGATGCGGTAGTTTTCGCGCACGACCGGCGTGAAGTTGCAAATGACGAGCACGACGTCCTTGTCCTCGCGGCCTTTGCGCAGGAAGCTGATCGTGCTGTTCTCGGCGTCGTTGCAGTCGATCCACTCGAAGCCCGCGGGCGAGAAATCCTGCTCGAACAGTGCCGGCTCGTTGCGGTAGAACGTGTTGAGGTCGCGTACCCAATTCTTCACGCCCGCATGCAGCGGGTACTGCAGCACGTGCCACTCGAGGCTCTCGTCGTGCTGCCACTCGCGCTTCTGGCCGAACTCGCTGCCCATGAACAGCAGCTTCTTGCCCGGATGGCCCCACATGTAGCCGAACAGCAGGCGCAGGTTGGCGAACTGCTGCCACTCGTCGCCGGGCATCTTGCCGATCAGCGCGCCTTTGCCGTGCACGACTTCGTCGTGAGACATCGGCAGGACGAAGTTTTCCGTGAAGGCGTACCAGATGCTGAACGTGAGCTGGCCGTGGTGAAATCTGCGGAAGATGGGATCCTGGGAGAAATAGCTGAGCGTGTCGTGCATCCAACCCATGTTCCACTTCAACCCGAAGCCGAGTCCGCCGAGGTGAGTCGGGCGCGACACCATCGGCCATGCGGTCGACTCCTCGGCGATCGTCTGGGTGCCCGGATGCTCGCGATACGTTGCTTCGTTCAGCGCGCGCAGGAATCCGACCGCTTCGAGGTTCTCGCGGCCGCCGTATTTATTCGGAATCCACTGGCCGGCCGACCGCGCATAGTCGAGATACAGCATCGAGGCGACGCCGTCGACGCGCAACCCGTCGGCGTGATAGCGGTCGAGCCAGAACAGCGCGCTGCTGCCGAGGAAGT
>Ga0068857_100002022_pt1 | contig 16449 bp, 14 predicted proteins | sample KBSCornC72_FD_66591 | JGI IMG/M metagenome (GOLD analysis project Ga0068857, IMG submission 66591) | Corn rhizosphere microbial communities from Kellogg Biological Station, Michigan, USA - KBS Corn C7-2 | ecosystem: Host-associated > Plants > Roots > Rhizosphere > Soil ...
GAGCGTCCTCCCGACGTGATATTGCTCGATGTGATGATGCCCGGAATGGACGGCTTTACATTTTGTCGGATTCTCAGGCAGCGACCCTCCACCAAAACGATTCCTGTTCTAATTATTACGGCCCTGTCCGAAAGAAACGAGCGTTTGATGGGAATTGAGGCGGGCGCCACCGATTTCCTCAACAAACCAGTCGATATTCAAGAGGTGCTCCTGCGCGTTCGAAACGCCGCGCAAGGAAAACGGGTGTTCGACCAACTCGAGGCCGAGCGCGCGAAATCCGAGCGACTCCTCCTGAATGTCCTTCCAAAGGCGATTGCAGCGCGAATCGGAAATGGAGAAGCAAGAATCGCCGACACACATCCGGAAGTATCAGTTCTGGTCGCTGATCTGGTTGATTTCACCATCCTGTCGGAATTGATTGCGCCCGACCAGGTCGTTTCGCTTCTCGATGAGATTTTTACCCGATTCGACCAATTGGTGGACAAACATGGCTTGGAAAAGATCAAGACCATTGGCGACGCATATTTGGTCGCTGGGGGACTCTTCTCGACAGAGCAACAACATGCTCAATCCATAATCGAACTAGCCCGGGAGATGAATAGCGCAGTTGAGCAGGTGAACCAGCAATATGGGACTTCGATTCGCATTCGGATTGGAATTAGCATTGGTCCTGTAGTAGCAGGAGTCATTGGTCAAAAAAAATTCGCTTACGACTTGTGGGGCGCAACGGTAAACTTTGCATTTCAACTTGAGTCCAGTGCCCGCTCAGGAACAATTTTGGTCAGTCAGGCACTCCATAGCCGGTTAAAAACTGCGTTCCATTTTGAAGTTGAACAGTTCCCGAACGTTAAAGGGGGCCCTGATATCATCGCCCACCGGCTTGTAATGGCATCCTGATCAGCTCGCAATCGAGAGGAAGTGAGATTAGGCAGAAAAATGGACGTGTTTCGGCTCAACTGCATACTACAAGTTTCATGGCACACATTTTACTGGTTGAAGACAACGAAATGAATCTGGATATGCTTTCGCAGCGTTTGGAGCGCAGAGGCTACCAGATCACGATCGCAACCGATGGCCAGCAAGCGATCGATCTTGGCTCTTCGGAAAATCCGGATTTGATCCTGATGGACATGAGTCTGCCCGTCGTGGACGGGTGGGAGGCAACGCGACGATTGAAAGCCTCTCAAGCAACACGCGAGATTCCCATCATCGCTCTGACTGCTCACGCGATGGCTGAGGACGAACGCAAGGCACGCGAGGCAGGCTGCGACGATTACGATACCAAACCGGTTGAACTGAAACGTTTGCTAGAAAAGATCGAATGGCTTTTGCGCACGGCGGAAAACTCATGAGTCATTGCGCTGCGCCGAAGACACCAAAGTCCGCCTCCAGGCATCGCCAAATCAAGCACGCCAGCCAATCGCTTTCGGTGCAATCCACTTCTGCTCAGGGCAAATTCGATCTTTCAAAAATCCGGCACGATCTGCGCACGCCAATTAATCATATCCTCGGCTATTGCGAAATGTTGCAGGAAGACGAGCGACTGCCTGAGGAATTCGCGCTCGACCTCGCCAGAATTCATGCTGGTGGAAAACAATTGCTCGCCTTGATCGCGGATTACTTCGACGAGGAGACTTTTAAAACCAAACGCGGTGATGTGCGGCGGGTTTGCCACGATCTGCGCACGCCGGTCAATCAGATCATCGGTTATAGCGAGATCTTGCAGGAAGACGCGGCCGACTTGGACCGCAAGCATTATATTGCCGACCTGCAAAAAATCCGTGAAGCCGCCGCCTCATGGCTTGCGTTGATGGAAAGTCATTTGCTGCCGGCTGACGCCGACGCGGGTCTCGCAGCTAATCTTACCGGCGGGTTGCTAGCCCATGGAATCAACTTCGAGTCATCTGCCGTAGAGAGCCCTATTCTCCAGGAAGCAACCCAGGGCACTCTGCTGATTGTGGACGACGATGAATCCAATCGCGATATGTTGAGCCGCCGCTTGCGACGCGTTGGTTATACGGTCCAAATTGCGGCTAATGGTGCGGAAGCGTTCCGCTTGTTGAGCGCGAACCCCTTCGATCTCGTGCTGTTAGACCTTATCATGTCCGGCTTGGACGGCTACCAACTGCTCCTGAAGATAAAATCTGATCTGGCATTACGTGAGATCCCGGTGATCATGCTTTCAGCCCTCGATCAGGAAGCTGGCATCGCTCGGTGCATCGAAGCAGGCGCAGAAGACTACATTTCCAAACCGTTCAGCCCGGCTTTCCTCCGTGCTCGCATCGAAGCTTCGCTTGAGAAAAAGCGCTTGCGCGACAAGGAACGTCAAACTCACAGCGCCCTGCTCACCAGCGAGAAACGGCTCGTCGCTGAACTTGTCGAAGCCGCAGCTTATATCCGCTCCCTTCTTCCTCCCCCACTCACGGACCGTGTTAAGGTACAATGGTGTTTCCAGCCCTCAGCGGAACTCGGAGGTGACGCATTCGGCTATCATTGGTTGGCCAATGGCAGATTGGCAATCTATCTGTTGGACGTCTCCGGCCACGGCATGGGTGCCGCATTGCTTTCTGTCTCGGTATTGAATGTCATTCGTGCCGAGTCACTGGCCGGCGCGGATTTTTCTAACCCCGCTTCCGTGTTAGGCCATTTGAATCGCGTGTTCCAGATGGACCGGCACAATAATTTGATCTTCTCCATTTGGTATGGAGTCTTCGACCCGGCTGCCAGGCAGCTCACGTACGCATCTGGTGGTCACCCGCCGGCACTGCTGATTGAGCCTGTGGGTGGGTCAACATTGCGATCCCGCAAGTTAAGCACGGGAGGGCGGCTGCTCGGCCTGGATCCCGCAACTGAATTTCATAGCGGCTTTTGCAACGTGCTACGCGGCAGCACGTTGTATGTGTTCAGCGATGGCGCCTATGAAATTTCCGGCCCGGACGGGCGCACCCGGCAGTTGTCCGACTTGATTCAGCAGTTGCAACAACCTGCGGCTCCGGGAATATGCAAGCTCGACGCTCTCGTAACGTGGGCACGCAGCATACATGGAAAAAACGCACTGGAAGACGACCTTTCGCTCATGGAGTTGGAGCTTTGATTTGCTTGGTCATAACAAGAATATTTTTTCCATCCGCCCGGCGATACTCGATCTGATCCATGAAATTCCGCATCATATGAATCCCCAGTCCTCCCACCGGCCGTGTATCGAGCGGTTGTGACAGGTCCGGTGACGGGTGCTTTAGCGGGTCAAAGGGCCGACCGTCATCTTCCACTTCGATGCGAAGTTCCGTTGCATGAACCAGCACCCGCACCCGGATCGGATGCTCGCCCTGGTCGTCGAAACCGTGCTTAAGAATATTCGCCAAATGTTCTTCAACGGCGAGTTGAACTTCGTGCAAGGTTCTTGGCGGCAGTCCGTGGTGGCTACCGAGACCTTCCAATTGGTCCTGTAACCGCGCAATCTCCGAACGTCGGTTGAGTAGAATCACTTCAAGCGTCGTCATCTCGGAAAGGCGGCGCGGTAATGTCCGGGCTTATCTGAGCTGCTATTTCTCCACGATCTCTGGAAATCCTGTCATTTCCAGCGTCGACGTAACTTCCGCCGAAGGCCTTGTGACTAACAGCACAAGTCCCTTGCTCTTCATCTGACGATGATATTGGAGCAACACCCGGATTCCCGCCGAACAAAGAAAGGTGGCCTCGGCGAGATTCACGTAAATCGTCTTGGCGTTCTGTTTCACAGCAGCCAGCACGTCCACCTCAAGCTGGTTCGCCACGGTGCCATCCACGCGACCGGAAAGCATGAACTCCCAACAGTCACCGGTGATTCGTTTTCGGATTTCCATAAGTTTGCGGCGCGTTACGTGACCGAATTGAACATCCTTCTGCCGACCGGTTCAACCAAATTGTGACGGCGCCAATTACCTATTCATTTCCAAAAGAACATACCAGGTTCATCTTCGTCACATTTGCAACAGTCCATGTCAAAGCACTGCCTTGCATCCTTCGCAACTCCATGCTTTAGCCAGGAATCATAACTTCCTGTAGGACCCTCGCACGTGTTGGGGCATGATTTAAGCCTCTTTCAGTTCACAACTTTATTTTTCGCTTAAAAATGAGAGCGGCTGATCTTCTACACTTAGTTCATAACTGTGTTTTCTCGGGCTGTGCCGAGGTCTTGTAAAAGATAATGAATTTGCGAGGTAGGAGTTCAAAATTTTATTTCTCGCCTACAAGTTGTGAGCTAAGTAATAGTTGGGCACTGGGAGCAGAATTACCCAGGTGTACCCAAAAACGGAGAAATTCCGGGGCACTGTCCCTATGGCCTGCAAAACGATGCACAATTAGGTTTTTCGGGGGTCCATCCTTTACGTCCAAACGCGATTTAGGGAGCAGATCCTGACAGTTTTTCTATGAGGAGAATGAATTGTGAGCCATTCGGAAACCGCAATCGAAGGATTTGAAGCCAGCGCCTACAGGATTCCCACTGACGGTCCGGAATCTGATGGGACGCTCGAATGGGATTCAACGACGGTTGTGCTGGTACAGGTCCGAGCAGCTAATGTGACTGGGCTGGGTTTTAGCTATGCCAGTGAAAGCACCACGGTACTGATCCGCGAAAAACTGCGGCCTCTCGTGCTCGGGTTCGATGCGCTTGATACTCATAAGGTCTGGCATCAAATGGTGCGCAGCATTCGTAATCTCGGGCGGCCCGGCATCTCTTCCATGGCCATTGCTGCGGTGGACATCGCTCTGTGGGATCTGAAAGCCCGCCTATTGCGATTGCCACTGGTAAAATTGCTTGGCCAGGTTCGTCCCGAAATCTCCGCCTACGCCAGTGGCGGCTTTACTTCGTACACAATAGAGCGCTTGCAACAACAGGTCGCTGATTGGGCGAAGAGCGGATTTCGTAGCGTTAAAATGAAGATTGGCCGCCAACCGGAACAAGATCTCTCGCGGGTCAAAGCAGCGCGGGACCAACTCGGTCCCGACATCCAACTGTTCGTCGATGCCAACGGCGCTTATTCCTGCAAACAGGCTATCGCACAGGCAAAGGTTTTCGCCGAATACGGCGTAACCTGGTTCGAAGAACCTGTGACTTCAGACGATTTGGCAGGCCTCCGCCAAATTCGCGAACAAGTTCCCGCCCCTATGAAAGTCGCCGCAGGGGAATACGGCTATGATCTCGCCTATTTCCGTCGGATGCTTGAGGCCACAGCGGTTGACGTTCTACAGGCTGATGCCACTCGCTGTGCCGGCATTACGGGATTCATGCAAGCGGCAGTGCTTTGCGACGCGTTCCAAATTCCACTCTCTGCCCATACCGCTCCATCCGTCCATCAACACCCCTGCTGCGCTGCGGAACGAGCCTGCAATGTTGAATATTTTTACGACCACTATCGCATCGAGCATATGCTTTTCGATGGAGCCGCGAAACCGCTCGATGGTCTTCTAAGACCCGATCTATCCCGGTTTGGCCTGGGTCTCGATTTCAAGCGTGAGGACGCTGCAAAGTACGCGCTATGATGCAATTGCGAAATTCCGGCACCGGACAACCTCGCGGACCTTGGCCAAAGTAAAGCTATCTCGCAAGCGTGGACAGTAAGACCAATTTGGAATCTGCCTGCGTTAATATTTTCATCAACTAAAGTTTTAGTTGACAGCTTTTTGAAACGTGATACGGTCCTATCTACTAAACTCTTAGTAGAATAATTCGGCTATGCCAAAAAAGAAAACTCTCACCCTCACCAATGCCGAACATCGCATTATGGAGGTCATCTGGGCCCGCGGCTCAGCCACCGTTGCCGAAGTCGTCGAAGCCCTCAAAGGCCGGGATGCTTATACGACAATTCTGACCTTGATGCGGATCCTGAAGAACAAGGGTTACCTGTCCACAAGAAAGGAAGGCCGCGCTTACAAGTTCGCGCCGAGAGTTGACCGAGACACAGCGGCACGCAAAGCCGTCCATCAGCTTTTGACGAAATTTTTCGCAGGTTCTCCCAGCGAATTGGTTCTTTCCTTTTTACGGGAGGAACAAATAACGCCCGAGGAGTTGGAAGTCATCAAACAAAGGATTCTGGAGTCGGGGGACGAGCGCGATGAAAAATGAAATTTTCACAGCCTGCTATCAGTTTGTTGCCGCGAAAGTTAACGGCACGTATCAAGGGATTCTCATCACGGTTTTGGTCGCCGCCAGCATGCGAATGTTGCGGCGGACCAACTCGGCCACACGCTATGCAGTCTGGTTCGGAACGCTGCTACTGCTGGCGTTGATCATACCAGCACATTGTCTGCGCAGCCGTTGGGAAGCCGGCAATCTACCTGCGATAGTCGAAACGTCTGTTTCGACTGTAGCGCCGCAACCTGAGTTGGACGACTTGCGGATGGAGGCCAATTCATTGCAGCCCGATTTCGATGGGAGATACGAGTACTTTGCGGCTGATACTGAATTCTCTATGGACAGCCTTGCATCGGACGCCGGATACAATAGGGAACAGGAACATTCAGATTTCGACACAGATGCAGGAGCCGATACCGAATCGTCGGAAGATTCGATGCGTCCCCTCGTTCGCGCCTTACTCGACAGCGCTGCATTAAATCCAGTCGAACAAAGTGCAACTCGCGAGACAGGGTTTCTCCCTGGCATTAAGGAAAAACTGAGTTGGCTCGCCGGACGTCTGGTGACGCCTTTCCCATCCTGGACAATTGCTGCCAGGATGCCTCTTTTGGTTGCGTTGCTTTTCCCGATGATTTGGCTGGCGATCGCTGGCGCAAAGGTTTCGTTTCTTATTTGGCAACTTTTCCGCATTCGCAGGTTGAAATTGAATTCTGTTGAGCCGAGGCCTGACCTGAATGCACTTTTTTTCTCGCTTCGCAAGAGTGCCGGCGTGCGCCGCAACGTTACCCTGAGGGTATCGACGGACCATAAATCGCCTGTCGTTTTGGGCTTTTTCAAGCCCGTGATACTCCTGCCCGCAGATGCCGGAATCGAGGCATCAGAGCACGTGCTGCGGCATGAACTGGCTCACGTATGCCGCTGCGACGATTGGGCCAACCTGGTTCAACATTCCATCAAAGCTCTCCTCTTTTTTCATCCCGCCATCTGGTGGGTTTCAAATCGGATTTCGCTGGAACGGGAGATCGCCTGCGATGATCAAGTCTTGCAATCCACCCGGCGGCCCAAGGCCTATGCATTGCTATTGGCAGACTTGGCCGGACGCATGCAGGCCTCTGTCCTCGCTCCCGGAGTTTCAACCAACCAGAGTCAACTAAAACAAAGGATCGATATGATACTAAACTCAAACAGAAATACATCGCCTCGCCTTGCGAAATTAAGGCTTGGATTGCTCGCGACAGCTACCGCTTTTGTGGCAGCAGCCGCTATTTACTCAGCGCCAAGACTTGCATTCGCCCAGAGCGCGGATGCAGCCGAGCCTGCTGCTGGTTTACCACCGGACGCGCACAGTGCCACGATTGCGGACGCAACGCCGGCCGCCGGGGTCGCAGTTTCAGAGGATACCAGTTCCTCGGTAACTTGGGCACCGCCCTCTGCCACCCCCGCGGCGCGTTCCGTTGACGCGGGACCAAAGTTCAAACCGGGCACCACTGTATCAGTTGATGTTCGGCCAGCCGTTGCGCCTCGTCCGTCGATCACTATTGTGGCTCCGCCGACACCAGGCATGTCTCCGGCGCCAATGACACTCGTCGCCCCGCCAGTACCGGTCGCGCCCATGATTGCCAGCACGGAGCCACAACCCGGTCAACCCGTAGCTCCTCGCCAGGCGCGTCGGCCCGGAAGGGATTCATCGCTCGAGGAACGACTCGATCGGCTCGAAAAAATGGTTGAATCGCTGGCTGCCCAGCAAAACAGGAATCCAGGCCAGTTCGAATTCAGTCCCAAAACGCCCCCGGGAGAAATGAAGTGGAAAAACTCGCCTGATTTTGGAAAGCAATGGGAACAAAAGCAGGCTGACTTCGCAAAGAAGCAAGCGGAGTTTGAGATGAAACGGGCCGACATGAATAAGCACCTTGCCGAGCTTGAGAAACAGAAAAGCTTAATTAACCCGAAAGATGCCGGAAAGATTAAGGAACTTGCGGAACAGCATGCCAAAATGGCCGTCGATCAGGCAAAAATCGCAAGACAAGCAGAGCAAGCTGCTCGGGAAGCTGGGCGAGCAGCAAGAGACGCACAAAGGGGACAGACCATTCACAAGCGTGACGGTTCGCATCAGGAGCTCGAAGCTCTGCACAGGCAACATGAAGCGCTCGAGAGACAGATGGAAAAGTTGGATCACCAAATCGAGAAACTCGAAAGAGAGCAGGAACAGTTCGAGGAGCAACAAGAGAACGACGAACAGGACGTCGATGTCCAGGAGAACCAGAACGAGTCGAGCGATGAGCACCATAGCGACTTGAACAACAATATTGCCCCCGGAAAACCTGTCGCCAAATGACCCATGAAAGCGTCTGCCTTGAACGGCCAGAGCATCGTTCCGGCCGTTCACCTTGAATTCATTCAAAATCACCTCGAAAATCCAGCGGGGTCCGCCCCTGAGGAGATCGAGCATTATCACCGCGCGCTCTTCTTGCATCAACACGCGGTCGAGTGGGAGAAGCACCGTCAAGTCGCAAAAACACATGAAGAACATCTCTCCTTTCTGCAGGAGCAATTGAAGAAAATCGATTCAGGGATCGCAGAACGGAACAAACTCGTGCCAGTCACAGTCAACGGCGAAGAGGACGTCAAGCCTAGCGCACCCTGGAACGGCTGGGACCTGCTGATGTTCGCAGCTTCGGGCCTCGGCGTGATTTGCCTGATCACATTTGGCGTCTGGAACATCTCCTTCAATCTCCTCGAATCGGGCCTTGTCACGTTTCGGGAAAATCCATTGCGTTCTTATCTTTGGGCCGCGCTGCTGCCGGTAGGCGCTCTTGCCGTGAAGATCGGATGGGACATTTTGCAGGATCGACGGAAGCGAGACCTGTACTTATGGAGCTGCCTTTCAATCGGAATGATTGGTGTCCTGGTATGGGTCTCGGCTTACGCCTGTGTTTATCCCACTCTCTCGAAAGGCGTCAGCGAACAGATCGCATCACTAACAGTCTTTGACAGTGAACCAACCTCGACATCGCCGGGCACAGGTTTGAACTTTGCCGGAGCAAAATGGATTGATGTCATAACTGTTGCTGGACAAGCCGTTGCAGAGATCTTTCTTTCTGCGGTTCTCGGAATGTATCTGACCAATCTCTATGCCCGCCATCGTCCCGTGCGCCTTGCTCTGGATCCCGCGTTTGCTCAACTTACCCAGGAACGCAGCGATCTCGAACAAAGAATCGCTCGCGAACGCTTAAGCCTTGGCGAAGCCACGGGCCACCTTGTTCGGCTGGATAACCAACTCGCCGCGCTGGTTGCCTATGGCAAATCCATCCTTCATCGCGAAGCTGCGAGGCGTCAGGATGAATCTCAAAAACGGCAGATAATCCTTGATCAGCTTTCGGATCACCTTCGCACTCACATTGAGTCTGTCGAATCAAGCAATCGGCTCGTTGCGAATACAGGCAACGTTTCCGTTGCGAGCAAAAATGGCCATTGAAAGGTCCTCATGAAAACAAGCCTGTCGCTTCTGTTGGCATTGTCTCTTTTCACCGCGAATGGCGCTGAAAGCCAAAAAGTCTCTTCGCCTACGCAACCTTACGTTATCGGTATCTCGCCCTTGCTCGACAAAACCGTAAAGGACGACGTCTATCGCAGCATCGTTCGCCTCATGGTCGAAGACCTTCCCTTGAACAGCTCCCTGACGGTTTACGATGCGTTCGAGCTGAAAACAATTACGCACGTCGCTTTGCCGGAGGCGCGGGTATTTCATAGTCCGAAAACTCGCGCGAACCAGTTCGCTGGCGCCATCCGAGAGCTGAAGCAGTTCCTTGCCCAGGAGCACTCCGCGCCGACCAACGCGCATCTCAAATTCGCGGAGGCGATCCGGCTGCCTCAGTTTTTGGATTTTCTTGCCGAAAACCCTCGCTCGACAAACCTCCAGCCTGCCCTTCTGCTAATCGGCAGCCCGTTGTACCAGGATGCCAAAGAACCAGGCTTCTCCATGGTGGATGGCTACTTCCCAGCCGATGGCCATCTTCAGGCTTCGCGAGAACAATCCATATTCGGTTTCACCACTAATTCAGTTGCGACACCGTCCGTCATGATCCACTGGCTTTACTTCGGCGATCCCTGGGTAAGCGACTTGCATAAAGAAAAGGTCACTCGCTTTTGGACCTTGTACCTCGCACGGCGCGGGGCTCAATTGGCTGCTTTTACAACCGATCTTCCAACTGCCTTGCAGAGCTTCAAACAAAACACTCTCGGAACCACTGCGGCTTCAAAAAATTGGACCGCGGACACCACCCAAAGCAAAATCGAAATGCTTCGCGTGAGCCGCAATGTGGAAATCGCCGATTGGCTCACCCGCAGCACACTTTCAGACGAGTCTCCTCCCACAACGCTGGTTGGCCCCATGAAGATTGGCATCCGGTGGAAACACAATATTGATGTTGATCTTTATGCGACTCCGCGCTCTGGCGCTGAGACTTTATTCTTCCAGCATGTTCGTTCGCCCGAAGGCTACTACTACAAGGACCATCGTTCGTCTCCGGGCCGCGAATACGAATTCATCGAATTCGAATCACCTGTGGACGCGCGCGAAGTCGAGGCGTTCATTAATTTCTACAAAGGCCACTGCCCCGGTGGGCCTCACGGTGAAGTCCGTATCGAATTCGATGGCCGAATCTATGGTGCGCCATTTTCGATTTCGGCCGAAGAAGGCAACCTCGGGCGCTCCGGCCAGTCACAACAGGAATTCTGGACGCGCATCCCAGTACAGGAAATCCTTAAGCTTTCCCGGCAAACCGCCAGCGGCAGGTAAGTTGGTCAAAGCGCTGTCCGGCGCGTTCAGTCGCGAGGGCGGGGGTTCACCCCAATTTTTGCATGGCCGTGCCGAGATTAAATTGTAGTCAATGGCTTGGCCAAAGGAGACGCTCAGGAACGCGGTTGTCGTAATAACGGGAGCATCCGCGGGAGTCGGTCGCGCTACAGCGTGGGCCTTTGCGCAGCAGGGAGCGCGAATCGGCTTAATCGCTCGCGGTCGAGAACGATTGGGTGCCGCAAGACGCGAGATCGAAGATTTCGGCAGCGAAGCATTCGTCTGCCCTTGCGATGTGGCTGATGCGGACGCAGTGGAAGCAGCTGCGCGCAAAGTGGAAGCGCACCTGGGGCCGATTGACATTTGGATTAACAACGCCATGGTTTCGGTTTACTCGCCGGTGATCGAAATGACTTCGGACGAATACAAGCGGGTTACCGAGGTAACTTACCTCGGTTACGTCTGGGGGACCTTGGCGGCTTTGCGGCGAATGCGGACGCGCAATCGCGGTGTCATTGTTCAAGTCGGCTCAGCGCTGGCCTACCGTGGTATTCCGTTGCAATCAGCTTATTGCGCGGCCAAACATGCAATTCAGGGTTTCAACGATTCATTGCGCTCCGAACTGCGACATGAAAAAAGCAAGGTCAGGATTGTGATGGTCCAGATGCCCGCACTGAATACGCCTCAATTTGTCTGGACGCGCAGTCGGCTCAAAAACAAACCTCAACCTGTCCCGCCGATTTATCAGCCCGAAGTTGCCGCCGATGCGATCGTGTATGCTGCAACTCACAAACGCCGCGAGATTTATGTCGGCATGCCCACGGTGAAAGCTATCATCGGCAATAAGATTGCACCGGGCTTGCTCGATCGATTTCTGGGCAAAAACGGCTTTGCAGCCCAACAAACTTCGGAGCCAGCCGATCCGAATCGCCCTGACAATTTGATGTCGCCGGTGTCCGGAGATTTTGCGAGCCATGGGCCCTTCAACGAGCGATCGCGCCGCGTCAGTGCTCAATTGTGGGCGACGAAACATCGGCGAACACTTTGGGCGGCTGGCGTGGCAGGACTTCTCGCAGGTTGGTTGATTCGGCATTGGAAAGCTTGACTGGTGATATTTCAATCGATCACGTCTTCTTGGTTTCAGAAAGTGTGACTGGCATCGAGCGGCACCGTTCGCCTGTCGCATGGAACACGGCGTTCGCGATGGCCGGAGCAATTGCGATGATTGGAGTTTCGCCTGCGCCTGCGGATGCGAGATCGGGACGGTTGAGGAGGTGGATGTCTAGTTCAGGAATATCGTCGAAACGTGGAACCTTATATTTGCCAAATGAGGCGTTCAGGATCTGGCCGTTTTCGAACTGCATTGCTTCGCGCAGCGCCGGACCAATGCCCATTATGAGCGCGCCCTGAACTTGTTTGAGCAGATTATCGGGATTGACGATTGCGCCGCATTCGTAGGACTGAGCGACGCGCCGGACGAAGATTTGGTTATGTTCACGGTCAATCTCGATTTCGGCGCAGGCTGCGACATAGGAACCTTTTTCGGTGCCGCAAGCGAGGCCGACACCCATATTTGCCGATTTCTTTTTGACGTGCTCTTTCCAATTGAACCGTTCCGCAGCAGCTTCGAGAACAGCACGAAGCCGGTAGCGAGGACTGCCTTTATCTTCTTCGTTGCCGAGATGAGCGAGGCGGAATTCGAGAGGGCCCAAGCCGGCGGCAGCTGCAAGTTCGTCCATGAAGCATTCGCGGGCGAAGGTGTTGGCAGTGGCAGCCAGGCCACGATACGAGCCGTGGCGCAACGGCGGAGTGGATTGAACGGAGCGGCTGGTGTGTTTGTTGTTTTCGATCCGATAGGGAGTCTCCACCGCGGAAGGACCGGAGTTAATGTTAATGAAATGCCAGGAGGTGAGCGAGCCCTTGTCATTCAGGCTCGCCTCGGCTTCGATGACGCCCGCGGGACGGAAATAAGCCCAGGTGAATTCTTCTTCGCGAGTCCAGCGCAACGAAACGGGTTTACCCGCGGCTTGCGCGAGGCGCGCAGCTTCGACTGAAGCTTCACCACTATGTTTGCCGCCAAAGGCTGCACCGAAATCGGGGACGACTACGCGAATCTTGTCTTCGGCGATGTGAAAGGCGTTGGCAAGTTCACGGCGATGGCCGAAAGGATTTTGTGTGCCGGCCGAGACGGCGAGTTTGCCATCGACCCATTCGGCGACGGCCGCACGCGGTTCAAGGGGAGAATGTTGGACGTACGCGACGTTATAAGTCTGCCGAAGCGTTTGTTTGGCCGAGGCGAGTTCCTCGGCGTAGGGATTTTTGGGAACGTCGGCGTGCTTCTTCAGATAATCGTAGAGCTCTTTGCTGGCAGGATGGGGAGCGGTTTCCCATTTGGCAGTTTTGGAAATTGCGATGAGAGCCTGATCAGCCTGAAATGCTGTAGGTGCGGCTACGCCGACGAATTGTTCTTCATGGACAGCAACGACATCTTTCATCGATTTGGCGGGCTCAAGATCGATGGCAGTCAATCGCGCGCCGTAAGACGATGCGCGAAGGATTTTTCCGTAGAGCATGTTCGGACGCGAAATATCCGAAGGATATTTGTGTGAGCCGGTGACGATATCGAGGCCGTTGGGGTGAGGAGTTGGTGTGCCAAGAACTTTCCATTCTTTAACGGAGGTGACGGTGACATTGGAGGGAATGGGTTGATCGAACGCCTTAAGTGCCTCGTCATCTTTGGCGAGATCGGCGTAAGCGAGTGAACGCTTCGATGCCGCGTGAATGGCTTTGCCATCGTGAACGTCGCAGTCCCTGGCTTCGACGTTCCATTTCTTCGCGGCGTAGTCAATCAGGAGTTGGCGCGCGGCGGCTGCGCCCTGGCGAACGGCTGGCATTGTGCGTGGAGTACTGCCGCTGCCAGCCGTAATGCCGTCGTCCGGCACTGCGCGAGTGTCGGCCATGATAAGTTGGACGGCGCCTGCGGGAACGCGAAGTTCTTCAGCGGCAGCCTGGGTTAATTCGGCGCGGGCCCCCTGCCCTGCTTCGACTTTGCCGACGAGAACTGTGATAGAGCCGTCTTTGCCCAAATGAATGCGAGCGCCGATGGATTTCGGGCCGGAGCCGCCGAAGCCACCTCCACCACGTCGGCCGCCGCCGCGTTGCTGCGCGAGAGCGGGAGCGCTGGCAGCGATGAGCAGGCCTGCGCCGAGCAGTTGCATGAAAGAACGGCGCTTGAATCCGAAATTGAAGTGGACGCGTTGAACTGCTTGTTCATAAGCGAGTTCGACGGATTCAGGAGGGTCGAGTTCGGGAGTCATATCAAGCCTCCGTTAAGACTCGGCGCAGTGGGGAGCCCTGGCTGGGCCTGCCAGTCGCGCACTACCTCAACGCGACCCTTCGGCGCGGTCGGGACACCGCGCCCTACCTTCAGGTTGAGCGGGTTGTAAGCCGATTTTGGAGTATTGCCGATCGCGCGGCGGATGGCTTTGGTGATTCGAGGATAGCTGCAACAACGACAGAGATGTTTCTGCATTCGCAATGAAATGTCGGCGTCGCTGGCGTCCGGCTTTTCTTCGAGCAGACCGACTACACCCATGATCATGCCAGCCGTGCAGTAACCGCATTGGAATGCGCCTTCGGCGAGAAAGGCCTCCTGGACTGGGTGAAGCTTGTCTCCTTTGGCAAGGCCTTCGATGGTGATAACGGATTTCTTGTCCGCGTCGGAGATTGCAGTCAGACAGGCAGGGACGCTCTTGCCGTTGAGCAGGACGGTGCAAGCGCGGCATTGGCCTTCGCCGCAGCCATATTTCGCGCCGGTGAGTTTGAGATCCTCGCGAAGGACATCGAGGAGCGAGCGATCAGGATCAGTTGTGACCGAATGAGAACGCCCGTTGACAGTGAGTTTGAAAGTCGAATTCATAAACGCTTTGGGCAATGAATGGCGCTAGGAGTTAAGTATACACAGGATTGGCGGTGGCGGCAACAATCGCGAAAATTGGCGAAGACGAATGGGCCATTTTGGCCGAAATTCGAAACTCGAAATCCGAAATTCGAATTCGAAAATGTGCAGACAGCGGGCGGTCCTGGTGATGGACCCAAGGGAGAGAGAAATATGTGGAAACGGTCGGCGCGGGGTTCGGTTTCTGAGGAATTTCGTTTTTGACATTTTCGGTTGCGGCAAATTAGATTGGTTTCGCTCTGGACGGGGTCGTAGCTCAGTTGGTAGAGCGCCTGAATGGCATTCAGGAGGTCAGGGGTTCGAACCCCCTCGGCTCCACCATCCGGTCGGAGTGGTCCTGGCAATAATAGCTTACCTGAGTATTTGCTGCCGTGCCTTTTGAGGAGCCAGCTATTCATGGACAACTCGCCGTGGCTTTGTCGGAACGTTCTGACTCAGAAGTGGGAGAGGTTTGGGGTGATGTTCTTCGGGTTCCTGCGGCTTCGGCTATTTTGCGAGATTCACGCGCAATAATGGCTTCCATTAGTTCGTGAGTGGCCTCACGTGCTTTGCTAGCGACTATCTTATCAGGATCATCCTGCGGAGGAGCGGGCGGATAACCGTTTTTGGGAAGGAGATTGCGGTGAGAAATATCGGGTTCGTTGATGGATTCGCCGAGTTTTTCGGCGCTGTAAATGTCGCGTAAGTTTTCGATGGTTTCATCCATTTCGCGTTTATTGAGTTCAGGGTTGTGTTCTTCGCCGAGCTCTTTGGTGGATTGGTCGCGGTATTTTTGGAGGGTGTGAATCTGGCGGGCAAGGCGGCAAAGGATGCCGATGGTGCGAGCGAGTTTTTCGGGCTCAGAAGCAAGTTGCTGGCGAGTTTCGGGTTTGAGGAAGAATTGGGAGAGTTCGGTGGCGGCGAGTTGGAGGCCGACTTCGGCAAGCTGGCTGGCGTCGTTTTTGCGGAGGTGTTCGAGGAGATTGTCCTGGAGGAGGCGGGTTTCGAGGGCACGATCCTGAACGATGCACCAGTCGCGATAGCCGCCGCGAGTTTTCCAATTGGAGATATTGCGTTCGGTGACGTTGAATCCGAGTTCGTCGAGTGCATCGACGATATTGGAGTGGGGGATGTTGTTGCGGAGCATGCGGTTGATCATGTCGCGTGTAGCGTAGGGGAGGCGGGCGACTTTGCCGTTGCGCGTACGTGATGCGTGATTGGGGTGGAGTGATGCGTGATGCGTGATGCGTGACTCGGATGGAGTCGAGGATGTTACGTGTTCGGTGTTGCGTGATTTGGATTTGGTTGGAGTGGTTTCATGTTCGCGATCGGGATGGCAGGTGCGCGCGGGGCGGGTACGGGGAAGAGCAGCGATTTTGCGGACAGTTTTGGATTTTCGGTTTGTCATATGTTTGGGAGTGTTGAGGGTCGAGTGTCGAGGGGGGCAAAAAATTTGGTGGCCGTAGGTTACTATGAGTTACCGTAGGTTACCGGTAACGTTAAAGCAGATTGGAATATGGCCACTACACGACAGGAATCAGACCGCAAAGACGCGATCAAACGCAGAGAAGGCCAGAGGAGAGGCAAGATCGTTGAAAGCAA
>Ga0068857_100002023_pt1 | contig 16447 bp, 13 predicted proteins | sample KBSCornC72_FD_66591 | JGI IMG/M metagenome (GOLD analysis project Ga0068857, IMG submission 66591) | Corn rhizosphere microbial communities from Kellogg Biological Station, Michigan, USA - KBS Corn C7-2 | ecosystem: Host-associated > Plants > Roots > Rhizosphere > Soil ...
GTCTCAAAATGCTGACCACTGCTTGATCATCGAGACTCACCCGACGCTACCGCGTTTCGGTACTGACCGGTCTCGCATTGCCGATCTGCCTACTTCTTTCACAGAGAAAACTACGTTACCTCGCTACCTTCGCCGAGTTAATAGTGGTGACGCCGGGAACTGAGGGCGTGGCAGTTTGAAACTTGGACCGCCATGCTTTAATCTGGCAACTCGAATAGAAAAATACGCCTCCCAGTACTTTGGTCTGCGGGTTGTCAGTTCAGTCCCCTGAAGCGACACTTTTGACAAATGTCCGGTTTACGTTGAAAACGGGACTGAAGGGGATAGTTTGGATGGTCCGGAGAACGGTACGCCAGCGCAACCTTACATGGTTGCCTTTTCTATTTTGTGAGCTTTTATTCAGTTGCTTTGTCTTTGCTTCGACAACCGAAGCTCAGATCCAACCTCGCGCTGATTCAACTGCCAATCGAACCTCTACAGTAAGAAGCGACACTTCAGTCACCGGTACAAGTCTCACTCAACCGTCGCAACTCCCAGGTGCGGCAAGAATTACGCCGGCACCTGCACAGCTATCATTGAGTGCGGCGATCGACCTTGCACTCTCGAACAATCTTGCAACGCTCCTGGCTCAGGAGCAAAGGCGCGAGGCATCAGGCATCAGGCAACAAGCGCGGTCAGGTTTGTTACCGAATATCGACGCAAATTCATATCAGGCCAGCATCACCGAAAATCTTGCGGCCCTCGGGTTCCAATCTGGAACATTTCCGGGGTTCACCCAAACTTTCATCGGACCATTTAACAACTTCGATGCACGGGCACGGCTGGTCCAAAACATTTTCGACCTGAGTATCATTCGTAACTATCAGTCGAGCAAAGCCGGCGAACGCGTCGCTGAATACCGGCAAAGACTCGCGCGCGAACAAGTTTCTGAGGCAACTGCGCTGACATACCTTGAAGCTCTGCGCACCGAGAGAAATGTTGCCGCGGCGCAGGCCAACGTTGAGCTAGCGACAGCCTTGTTGAGTCTGGCCCAGGATCAACGTAACGCCGGCGTCGCTACGGGTGTCGATGTGACTCGCGCGGAAACTCGACTAGCCCAGGAGAGAGTTCGTCTTGCGCAAGCGAATACCTCTTCGGAGCAAGCACGTCTCAATCTGCAACGTGTTATCGGGGTACCGTTGGGTTCTCCACTCGTACTTACCGACCCTTTGAGATTTGTTGATGAGGCGCCGCCAGCCGCGGATACTGCCGTAGCTCAGGCGTTAACCAACCGAAACGAAGTTTTGATCTCGCAGGCGCAGGTTGATGTGTTTGACCTGCAGCGGAAATCCGTCAAAGGGGAACTTCTTCCCTCGTTGCAGTTTGTCGCCGATTATGGAGTGAGCGGAATCACTCCGACTGATACTGCTTTGCCCACTCGGCGAGTAGCGGTTCAGTTAAATGTACCGATCTTTAACGGTGGCTTGACGCAAGGCCGTTTGACGGTGGCTTCGAGCCGCGAGCATCAAGCCGAACTCGAACTAAGTAGTGTGAAGGGACAGGTTGAGGAGGATGTTCGGCTGGCTCTGTCCGCGCTTCATACCACGGTCGAACGCGTACGAGCAGCCGACGAAGCTTTCCGGCTGGCTCAAAGAGAACTGGAAATGTCGCGCGACCGCTTCCGCGCCGGAGTGGCCGACAACCTGGAAGTTATTTCTGCCCAGACCTCGCTCGCAAATGCCAGGGACGATCAAGTGCAAGCGCTGGCAGCCTATAACGCGGCGCGCTTGAATCTGGCTGCGTCACTGGGTCGAGCGGAAGCATTCAGATGGTAATAATTTTAATCATAAACATAACGGTTCAAAGTATATGAGTAGTGTCATAGACGAAGAAGTTAAAAGCGAAAAGGAGAAGGACCCAGACAGTCCGAAAATTGTTGACGCGGACGGCTTACCTCTCCTTGAAAGAGCACATCACGAAGAGGCCGTGCGGAAGCGTCCTCTATTTCGCCGTCCTGCCTTTTTAATTGTGGCTGCGATCATTCTGGTTGTTGCCGCAATCGTTGGGATTCGTTACTGGCTTTACGCACGGAGTCACGAATCGACGGACGATGCCTTCATCGAGGCGCATGTCATTCAGATCAGTCCAAAAGTATCTGGCCACGTCGTCAAACTCTACGTAGATTCGAATCAGCAGGTGAATAAGGGAGAGCTCCTGGCTGAGATCGACCCTCGTGATTACCAGGCAAAAGTGGACCAGGCGAAAGCCGCGCTTACCGCCGGTCAGGCCCGATTGAAAGAGGCGCGTTCAGGTGTTGACCTGGCGCGAGCCAATACCAGGGCCAATGTTGAGCAAGCCTCGGCTTCGGTTCAGCAAGCGCGCTCGGGAGTGTCAGCCTCAAGAGCCTCAGTTGCTGCAGAACAATCCCGCGTAAATCAAGCCGGGGCCACTATCGAAACTGCCAAAGCAAACCTCGAACAGGCACGCGCTCAGGTCAACGCAGCCCAGGCTGAACTTGTTCGAGCCCAGGCTGATGTGAATCGATACCAGCAGCTTTACTCGAAGGACGAGATCTCGAAGCAGCGTTTGGACCAGGCAATTGCTACAGCAAGAACTGCAGAGGCCCAGGTTCAGGCAGCTCAAAATAAGGTGGCCGCTGCAGAATCGCAGGTCAACGAAATGCAATCTGCCCGTACGACGGCGTCAGAAACTGCGCGACGAGCTCAATCGCAAGTCGGTTCAGCCCAGGCCCAGGTAAACGAAGCGTTGGGCAGGTTGGCCCAGGCTAACACCGGCCGCCAACAGGTGGCTGTTAGTCAGGCGCAAGCAGACACGGCAGGAGCTTCAATTGAGCAGTTGCAGGCTGTGCTTGATCAAGCGGAACTAGAGCTCTCTTACACGAAAATATACGCACCCGATTCGGGGCGGGTGGCGAATAAGTCAGTTGAACAGGGAGCTCTGGTCCAAGCCGGCCAGCCGCTACTTTCGATCGTTCCAGGTGACGTTTGGGTGACGGCCAATTTTAAAGAGAGCCAGATAGGTCGAATGCAGCCCGGACAACCGGTGGAAATTTCTGTCGACGCTTATCCTGGCAAGAGCTTCAAAGGTCACGTCGACAGCATTCAACCCGGCACAGGCGCGCGATTTAGTTTACTACCGCCGGAAAATGCCACTGGTAATTATGTAAAGGTGGTCCAGCGCGTTCCCGTGAAAATTGTTTTTGATGAGCCACCGGATCCAAAACACATGTTGGCTCCCGGAATGTCAGTGGAGCCAGAGGTCTACATTCGGTGAGCGCTCGTAGTTCGTTGCAATCTCGTTTTGCCAGGCGAACTCCGGATGCAAATGCAGACCCGGCAGTCTGGACTCCAAGCTTCAACCCGTGGTTAATCGCAGCATCGGTGATGTTGGCGACTTTTATGGAAGTGCTGGATACTTCTGTCGCCAACGTTGCATTACCTCACATCGCGGGCAATCTTTCAGCTACAACTGAAGAGTCGACCTGGGTGTTGACCAGTTATCTCGTCTCAAACGCCATCATCCTCCCGGCAACAAATTGGTTGTCCACGTTTTTTGGACGCAAGCGCTTCCTGGTCATTTGCATCATCATTTTTACTTTGTCGTCTGCGCTGTGTGGCGCCGCTGGAAGTCTTGGCTTCTTGATAGTTGCACGAATTCTCCAGGGAGCCGGCGGTGGTGCTTTGCAACCGATTGCTCAAGCGGTTTTGATGGAGAGCTTTCCTCCGGAGAAGCGTGGATCAGCAATGGCTGTCTTCGGTATGGGAGTTGTGGTAGCTCCAATTATTGGACCAACTCTTGGAGGCTGGATAACTGACAATTACGCGTGGCGCTGGATCTTTTACATCAACGTGCCGATCGGTGTCTTGGCAATCATCATGGCCAATATGTTTATCGAGGATCCGCCTTATATTCGCGATCAGCGACCAGGGAAGATCGACTACTTTGGATTTGCCTTTATGGCTCTCGGCCTGGGAACGCTTCAGTTGGTCCTTGATAAAGGTCAGGAAGAGGACTGGTTCTCATCAAATCTGATTATCTGGGCGGCGATCCTGTCCGCCGTGGCCCTGGTCACTTTTGTTATTTGGGAACTGAGAGTTAAAGAGCCGATAGTCGATCTACGCGTACTGAAAAATCGAAACTTCGCAGTCGGCACGTTATTGATGACTGCGATGGGAATAGTCTTATACGGTACGATTGCGTTGTTGCCGCTTTTTCTACAAACGTTAATGGGCTATCCCGCAGTCGCGAGCGGCATGGCAGTTAGCCCGCGAGGTTTCGGTTCTATCGCATCGATGATTCTCGTAGGCAGATTGATAGGTAAGATCGACGGTCGCTTCCTGGTTATGTTTGGATTCTCAGTTTTGGGTTACGCCACATTCATGTTCAGCGATATCAATCTGTCGGTTTCAAGTAGCAGCATAATCTGGCCCAATATCATCAGCGGATTTGCAATGGGATTCATCTTTGTTCCATTGACTACGATGGCGATGGGAACGCTTTCTAACCAACAGATGGGCAATGCTTCTGGCGTTTTTAATTTGATGCGAAATACTGGTGGAAGTCTGGGTATTGCGACGATGACCACAATGCTCTCACGCGGCGCACAGATACACCTGGTGCCTCTGATCCAACACATAAATCCGTACAATCCGCTTGTTCAGCAGCGAATTCATGAAGCGACCGGCGCTTTTCCAGGCGGCGCTGCCTCGCACGAAAGCCAACAGGTGTATGCCGGTCTTTACGGTATGGCGGTTAGACAAGCGATGGTCCTTTCTTATATCGACAACTTCCGGATGCTGGCATTCATTTGTGTTATATGCGTTCCGATAGTCCTTTTCTTCAAGCGCGTTCGCGCCAAAAAGGGTCCGGTCGCAATGCACTGATCTACAATTACAGTACCTTGAGCGAAGCGACCGGATGATATACACAACAGAGAGAATCAAAGGGTCATCCGGTCGCTTCGTTCAAGGTACTGTAAGGTTACCCAGCGAGCCCTTGACGAAGTTCACAATTCTTAACATCTTTTTACGTCTCCTTAACCCGTCTTAACAGCAGAAAGCGTATGCTCCGCACCGTTAATCGCGATTCCGTTTGAGGTCCGAATATGAATTTGCATAGAGATAAGGTTCCAGGGGGCTTCAATCGCTACCGGCTCATGCTCACTCTTGGCGTTGCCGTGCTTCTACCCGCCGCAGGTTTGATCTTCCTCAACTTTAGCCAGCTTAGAGCTTTCGAGCGAGATAAGGTTCTGGAAGCCGCGATTCACCGGGAGTTTCAGGAAACCCTCGCACTCACCGAGAAGCGTATGAATAAAAAAGCCTACGCGATGGTTGATGAGGTGAGAGATCAATTTCCCGACCCATACTGCAGTGAATCGGATGTTGAAAAACAACTCGATGCAATCCTGTTGAAGAAACCCTGGATCACCCATGCTTATCTTTATGACGGCAAGAATTTTGTGATCCGCACGCAGCCCGCGCAGATGATGGCCGACCGGTATGTTCATGAAGAGCATGACATGATGGCGGAGACCTTCCCCGAATGGTTCAGAATGGACAAGATGGCGGAAAGCCTGCACAAGAGATCGCGCACCATCTCGTTTATGCCGTCGCTGCAGACAAAACGGATGGATGGCGAGAGGTTTAGTACCACTGCTCTATTTGTGTTTCCAGCGCTTCAGGACAAAAACGTATTGGGTGGAATCATGTTCGATCCTTATTACCTCAAGAAAGAATTTTTTCCCGAGGTGCTTGAGGAATTCGCTACGAAAAAACCGAGCGACCAGGGTGGTTATCCAATCGCAATGATTCTTTATCCGTCTGAGATGGATGGCGGGTATGAAGCCCGACCGCTTGCGAAGACTTCAGGTTGGAAAGAAGGAAAACCGGAAGTGTCGCGCAAGTTAGATGATATGTTTCGCGGACTTGCACTGGGTATCAGGTACCAGGGGACGAGCGTGGAGGAACTGGGAAAAACGTGGCTTCACCGCAGTCTGGTGATCCTGGGAATCCTCTCACTTATGACTGTCGGTGGACTGATTCTTACCAAACACGTGGTGGGCAAAGAAATGGCCCTGGCCAGATTGAAGTCGGACTTCGTTTCAAACGTCTCGCACGAATTACGAACTCCTTTGGCTTTAATAAGATTGTATGCGGAAACACTTGAGCTCGGACGTATAAACACAGCTGAAAAGAAAGAGCAGTATTACCGGATAATTCGTAAGGAGAGTGAACGACTAACAGCGCTCATAAATAACATCCTCGACTTTTCACGCATCGAGGCTGGGCGGAAAGAGTATGAGTTTCGAGAGACCGATATCGCTGAGCTGGTTCGCAATACACTCGAGTCGTACCGTTACCAGATTGAGCAACAAGGGTTTGCCCTCGAAGAGAACATTGACGCTAACTTACCGGTCGTCAAGGTCGATCGGGAAGCGATTGCGAGGGCATTGGTAAACCTTGTGAACAACGCACTGAAATACTCGAGTGAAGACAAGTTCCTGGGTGTGAAACTGTATCGAGAAAATAGCGTAGTTAAATTAGAAGTGGCGGATCATGGCATCGGCATCGCTCGTCGCGACCTGACGAAGATTTTTGAGAAGTTCTATCGTGCCGGCGATCCTCTTGTTCATAACACGAAGGGAAGTGGCCTCGGGCTGTCGCTCGTACGTCACATAACACAAGCCCATGGTGGTGAAATCGCTGTGGAGAGCACCCCGGGCAAGGGCAGTAGATTCATTCTCTCCCTTCCCCTCGCAACGGCCTAACCTTGGAGTGCGCCGGCCCGGAGGTGCTTTTAAAGGATCTCGTTGGCTATGGAGAGCAAATTAAATGGAACGGCATTTAAAAATAATCCCGAGTACAACACGCGTTAGCAAGTAAGCACTCGATATACCAAAGCGGCGCCTGGCCGCACTCCAAGAGAGTAAGTCAATGAAAACAAAATCAAACTTCAGCTCAAACGGAAATGGGTCAGAACAATTAGAGTCCGGTGGTGGACCGCAAACCAGAGATTCCGCCGCTCCCAAAACTCGGATCCTTATTGTTGAAGACGAACCAGCGATGGTTGCCGGGCTGAGAGATAACTTCGAATACGAGGGGTATGAAGTGATCAGTGCCAGCGACGGAGTTGAGGGGCTTGAAAAAGCAATCAATGATCAGCCGGATCTCGTGCTGCTCGACGTCATGATGCCGCGCATGAGTGGACTTGATGTTTGTAAACAACTCAAGAGCCGGAGACCCGCGGTTCCAATCATTATGTTAACTGCGCGCGGGCAGGAGATCGACAAGGTTGTGGGCCTTGAATTAGGCGCCGACGATTACGTGACTAAGCCGTTCTCAATCAGAGAATTGATGGCCCGCGCGAAGGCTGTCCTGAGACGCGCAACTCCCCAGTCAACTGTTTCAGAAATTTATCGTTTTAGTGATGTCGAGGTAAACGTCCGCAGCAATCAAGTATTACGCGCAGGACGCCAGGTCGAGCTGTCGGCGAAGGAGTTTGCCTTGCTTGCGTATTTCGTGGCCCATCCGGCAGAAACGCTGACGCGCGATCGGCTACTTGATGCGGTTTGGGGTTACGAAAACTATCCAAATACTCGAACGGTTGATACGCATATTGTTCATTTACGACAGAAACTCGAACCCAATCCTGAAGAGCCAAGGTTCATTCTAACCATCCATGGTAGTGGCTATAAGTTTGTCGGATGAGGTTAATCTCCCATGAGTCATGCTGTATACAATGGTGCATTAGGCGCTCGACGTGCGCTTGATCTTCGAACGTCACCTTCCCAACGCAGGGCCTTCAGACGAACTCGAGTAAACGAGCTCGAGACAAAGCTATCCGCTCTGCAAAAAGATTACGCTGAGTTGCACACGGCCATCTTTGAAGCGGCCCAGGTCCACCGGCGACTCTGTGCGCCCCGACTGGTGCGCTATGGAGATTTCGATATCGCCAGTGAGATCTTTGCAGTTCGCCACCTGGCCGGTGACTTCTTCACTATCAAAGAGACGCGCAACGGCGTCATTCTCGCGTTGGGAGATGTGTGTGGTAAGGGATTGGCGGCAGGGATGTGGACCACGCACCTCGTCGGTCTGGTAGGTGCGCGTGCCGCCGTATCTTCTGAACCGGAGTTCATTGTTGCCGGGGTGAATCGCGATGTCTGTTTGATGGCTTCGATGGTTCCACTCGCTAGTCTTTTGGTTGCGCGTCTCGACCCGCTTACCGGTAAGTTTGAATACTGTAGCGCCGGTCATCCTCCTGCTCTTTTGCTGCGAAAAGATGGATCGCTGGAGCGACTTTCCGAAGGCGGTCTCTTGTTGGGTGTGATTCCCAATGCTCCCTATGTTCGAGGCAGTGTGGAGTTGGGCCAGGGCGACGTGTTGCTGGGATACTCTGATGGTGTTCTGGAATCACTAAACAGCGAGGAAGAGGAATTTGGCGCTATCAGACTTGAAGATGAGCTGCGACGGAACCAGTCGGAGTCTGCTGAGTCGGCTGTCTTTTCGGTGCTTGGAGCCGTTCAGGATTTTGCAGCCACTCGCCCGGTTTTTGACGATATGTCGTTGATTGTGGTCCGTCGGAATATCCACTGAAGGAGGTCGATTATTCTTTTTTTGTTGCTCACTTGGAAAAACCTCAGTCTGCTTTATCAGGTCATCAATTCTTGTTGACTTAGGTTCCCTCGCGTCGTAAAAGGGAGGCCTCACTCGCCGCTGTCAGGCATTAATCAGAAGAAAACCTCGTCCGACTGGTTTTGCACGGCCAACGGCTACCTTTGACTTCAACAAGGAGATTTCGATGTCTACTCTAAGAATGTGTAGCGCTGTTTTTGCTGTAATTGTTTGTCTGGTAGCGGGATCATTGCTTCCATCGTCGCTGGCGGATGGTGGGGCGAACCATCAGGTCCGAAACATGCACCTCGGAGTTTCGGGTGGAAATGTCAACGACATTACGAAAAGGTTTTGCTGCAGTGGAACCCTGGGGTCGCTCGTAACCGACGGCACTACCCAATACATCCTCAGTAACAATCACGTTTTAGCTCGTGGTGATCAGGCTGCTGCTGGCGAAGATATTTCCCAACCCGGCCTCATTGATAACAACTGTAGTGTTGCAACGGTTGTGGCTGATTTTTCAATTGGTTCTCCATTCGGTTCAAATGTAGATGCGGCGCTGGCGCAGTTGCGGCCTGGAACAATGGACTCGACCGGCTTCATCGAAGACATTGGCGTACCTAGTGGATCTGTAGTCGCACCTTCAGTGGGCCTATCAGTGGCGAAGAGTGGCCGCACCACTGGATTTACAACGGGCACTATTGGTTCGGTAAACACCAGTGTCAATGTGCAGTACCAACAGAATTGCGGTCAGGGCAAGAAGTTTACCGTTGCTTACACGAATCAAGTCGTAATTAACAGCAGCTCATTCAGCGCCGGCGGCGACTCCGGTTCGTTAATAGTGACGAACTCTGGACACAATCCCGTCGCGTTGCTGTACGCGGGCAGCAGTTCATCAACGATCGGAAATCCGGCCGGCGAAGTGTTGACAAAACTGAGTGCAGTGCTTGGGCGTACGCTTACGTTTGTTGGCAGTGGCGGTGGTGGCCGAATACCGAAATCACTTCAGGGAGAAGTCTCACCACTTGTCAGAGGAGCTGAACGACAGATGAGAGAGTTGCCACCACAAGCGTCAGATAGGGCCTCATCCGTACTTGAAACGCATCGCGCAAACTTGATGGCGACCCCAGGGGTAATTGGGGCTGGAGTCGGAAGTTCGGCTGACAACGATAGTGAGGCCGCGATCGTTGTATATGTCGACAAAACTTCATCTGCGAGACCTCAGTTCTCGCCGGAATTGGACGGCGTCAAAGTCCGCGTCATCTTCAGCGATCCCTTCGTAGCATTCTAAACACTTGTCGGGGCGTCCCTCCGTGGGCGCCCCAGTTTAATTTGTGAAGTCTCCTCTAATGTTTCAAGGCGCCGCCCGAGAACACCCTTACCCAAAAAAGATGGCGACCAAACGAAGAGGGGGCGCCGACCGAGGGACGCCCCGACAATTCATACGTCCCCTTTTCTAAACACTCGAAGGCGTTTTGTTCAACAACTCTAGATCAACGGAAAATCATGAAAACAACGTTCACGAAATTGACGTAGAGTGTAGGCCCTGACAAATCATACACAGGAGAAAACCGATGCGAATGTTGTTTGCACTTTGCAGTCTAACCCTATCAGTTGTCCTGCTCACATCCTGCGCAGCCATCGCGAGTCATCACGATCGTTTGATGAGTAGCCATTTATCTCATGCTGACGTGACAGATGATCTCATTACCGGCGAGTGGACAGTTTCATTTTTCGTAAATGGTCACAGCACTCCAGCCACTTTCGTTCTAAAGTTAGATGGGGACAAAGTGACTGGTACGGCAAATTCAGATCACACAGGCCAGGGAACTGTTCGCGACGGCAAATTTGAAAAAGGCAAGTTGAGCTTTACCCTGGATTTTCAAAAGCATGAGTCGATCGCTATCAATGGCGAGTTGAAGGGCGAAAAATTGGCGGGTGAATTTCGCACCGAAGGCTTTGTTGCTAACTGGGAAGCAGTCAAGAAGTAGCGAGCCGTCAATCAGGTTAAGGCCATTGGATAACCTTAGGTTTCGGAGTGGCGCCAGGCGACGCTGGTCCAATCAGTTGGGGACTCAGCCCGTTTGGCGTCGATTTTTTACGGTTCTGAGCGTCGGCGGAGTCAACAGTTCGTTCTGGCTTTGGTGCAACTGGCTGAACCTCGTTTGCAGCTTTAACAGAATCCTTTGCATTCGGAACGTAGTCGGCGTTAGGTACTTTCGTCCGTCGGCCCAGTGACCTGCCATTAGTCGAAGCATGACTCACTGCAGTGGATACGCTATCTTCCGCACTTACAGTTGCTGGAGCGGCTCCGGTTTGAACTCCCGGAGTTGTTGCCGGCGATAATTCGGTTGGACCAGGCGCCAAACTCTGTGTCGAATCAGATGTCGACTGAGTGATGCCCGAAGCCGGAGCTGGTTGGGCAATTTCCACGGGCCGAGTGGTAAGTGCTCTCGGTGCATTTCGGAACCTCAGAATTCCAAACGTGCCTGCACCGGCAAACAAGCAAAGGAACAGGCAGAGCAAGATCCGGTTGGTCCAACTCGACGTTGCTCGTGAAATGAAAGCTGTGCCGGGATTAAACTGAGGCGGTGCTGAATGAACCAACTCCCAGATCTCTGGCGGATCCTTTAGCGTTCTAACTTCCTGAACTCTTACCTCGGCCTGATCTAGTTCCGGTTCAGCCTGAAGTACCGGAGCTGCACTTTGCTTCCTGTTTTGATCCGAGAATACGCCTTCAACTACAACAGGCTTAGGAACTGGTCGCTCGGCGTTCTGTTTGAAGAAAGGCGGCGCCGGCGTTCTTCGATTGCGCCGCGCGTCATTCAGATACAAAGCGATTTCTTCAAATGCTCGTGCTCTCGCCCAATCTTCAGGCGTGTTTCCACAACGAGTTGTCTGATCAAGATCAGCGCCATGTTCAACCAACACTCTGACGGTTTTGAAATGGCCGAAAAACGTAGCAAGTAGTATGGCGTTAAATCCATCGTTGCGATGAGCGTGAATGTCGGCGCCATGCTCCAGCAGCGCTTGGACCATGTGGTGATTACCAGCGGAAGACGCTCGCATCAGTGCAGAAACGCCGTTGCGATTACAGCCATTGAGGTCCGCGCCCTTTTTTAGAACCGCGTCTAGTTCGGTTAGGTCGCCCGCTTCTGCAATTTGCCAGAGTCGCTCGGTGCTGGCGTTAGTTCGATTTAGTGCTCTGCCTGGGACTGACATGTTCTTAGGCCTTAGGTATTCTCAATCGATGATCGTGATTCTGTCACCCGGTTGAATAATCGGGTCTGGAAGTTTGGCAGAATCGATATCCTTGAGCTTGTATTTGGTGATGATGAGGAAACCCTTTCCATCATCACGTGCAAGACGAGCTTCTTTCGATTTTGGCGTAAGCCCTCCGGCGGCGATGATTGCCTGTGTCAGGGTCAATCCACGACGGTAGGTCTTTTCGCCGGGCGATTTTATTTCGCCACTGATGTAAAAGAATTGAGTAGCACCAGCCATCAACGTTACAACATCTCCCGGATGAACCATCAGGTTCATATCTTCCGGCCGCGCCAGGTCTATGTTGAAGACTTCGGCAGAATCATTCCGCACCAGGGTGAGTCGGGCTGCTTCAGGCAAAGGCTGGGCGTCAGCAACAACGACATAAAGCGGGATGGCTTCACGTCTCAGGATCTTTGTGCCTGGTTCTTTTACCAGCCCGCTCACGAGAATTGTGTGACTAACATAATCTCGAACTCCAACTGCCACATTCGCCTTGTTTATCAACGAACGTCGTTGCAATTCATCGGTGATCCGTGCTCCGACCTCCTCGACAGTTAAGCCATTCACGTGGATCGGCTCCGGAATAGTTGGATACTCGAGGTATCCGGCTGGTGTGATTGTGAATAGAGAAGATTTTGAGGCTGCGTCTTCGGCGAGCCGCACATCCAGAACGTCGCCTGGCCCAACGCGGTAGAGCTTCGTCAAGGCGAGTTCCGGATTTGAGATTTTACTGGCCAGCGAAGATGAGGTTGGTGAAGGCAACGAAACGTCGGAAGGCGTTCCTGTCGCCGGTGTCTGGGTAACTGTGGCTACGCGCTCGCGCGTACGCGGCGGCTGACGCTCCAGCATCATTGAAGCGTAGTTTAATCGCTCGCGCGCTTCCTTATCCTTGGGATTCTGGTCGACAGCGCGCTGCAAGTTCTCGACGGCTTTGTCCCACTCACCAAGATCAAAATAGGCGTGACCCAAACTAAAGAAGGCGTCGGGATGTCCCGGATTGAGCTTGACGACCCGTTCGAGCACTTCCGCAGCTTGCCTGAATAAACCTGCGCGACCGTATTGAGTGCCAACTTTGTAGAGTCGCTTAGCTTCGGCTACCGATTCGGCGGAAACAGGTTGGTTGGAAGCACCACCGGAATCGGTCATTGCCGCTGCGACCTGGGGCTTTGCTGCCAATTGTTCGGCGGTGGGATTACTTGCCGGACCTTGAGCTGCGACGGTGACGAAGAGAAAAAGAACAACGAAAATGGTGGGAAGTAGCGGCTTGTTCATAAGGCCCCCGGGGGAAAATAAATCCGGAACAGCCGCAAAGGCAGTCCGGAGTTAAGGACAGTTGGGGGAACCCGAAACGTATACTCCTACGCTCCAGCAGGGGGTTCGGCAAAAGTGTGTAACGTGCTTATACCATTTTTGCCGTAATGACTCCAGCAAATTTGGAAAGATGGAAGGTCTTGAATAGGCGAGCTACCATAAAAGTAGCGTGTTGATGGCGGGGTCAGTCCTACATGGAATCTTGGGATGAGATGGTTTTGCCCGATCTACTTTCCAGCAATCGCTTCATTAAGAGTCTTATCAAACGCGCACCCAGGACGAACTCTTCCCAAGTCCAGACAACCATCACCAGGATTAGCGCGGCTACGGGTATTAGATATTCGATGCCGTTAGTAGTAATCATCAGGCTATCGTTGTTTGGAATAGCCACTGCCCCTCCAAAATCCTGAACGAAATTAGGGCCAGGTGATTCTCCTGACCCTAACATCCAACTAACTTCAGACACCCTCTCGCGGTACTATCTCGAGTTCCAACTTTTGAGTGCCACGGATCACTACCAACGGAGTCTTGCGGCCGATCCGCTCATCAGTTAATAGCTTGTGTAAGTCGTCAATGCTGCGTATTGAGCGATCGTCAAATCCTATGATGACGTCACCAGCCAACAATCCTGCTTCCACCGCCGGATTAACAGCTGCGGTCTTTGAACTGCCATTGTTGCTTTCCTGCGAAACCACTAGCACTCCACTCTCGACTGGTAAGTGGTAGTAGTGAACGATGCGCCGAGGAAGCGGAACGTTCTGGCCGGCAATTCCAATGTAACTGCGACTGACGCGTCCGTCTCGGATCAAGCGACCAGCCACAAACTTTGCGGTATCAATAGAAGTAGCAAAACAGATTCCCTGGGCGGGAAGAATCATAGCTGTATTAACGCCGATCACCTCGCCCCGAGAGTTCAATAGTGGCCCACCGGAATTTCCCGGATTGAGAGCTGCGTCTGTTTGAATCACTCCATCCATCAGACGACCTGACTGGGCGCGTAATGACCTCCCGAGTGCACTGACAACGCCGGCGGTTACCGAGTACTGAAAACCGTAGGGATTGCCGATAGCAATCGCCAGTTGTCCGACTCGTATTGTCTGTGAAGTTCCCAACTGTGCCGGAACGACGTTAGGTGCGCTGATTCTAATTACCGCGAGATCTGTATGAGGATCGTCCCCAATCAACTGAGCATCGGTACGGCGACCGTCGGTTAGAGCTACCTCAATCTTCCTGGCACCGCCTACGACGTGACTATTCGTAAGGATGAAGCCGTCAGGAGTGAAGATAAAGCCGGAGCCGCTGCCCGCAACTTCTCGCGATTGCCGGCGACCATTCGAGCGCCCGCCGTCGAGATTGCGGTTTACCTCGATGTAAACGACGGAAGGACTAACCTTTTCGGCGGCATCAATAACCGCTCGAGAATAAGCGTCAAATAATTCGTAATCGTGTGTGTTTGATTCTTGTGAATATTGATTTTGATCTGATTCGATGCTGCTGCTTAAAAATGTTGCCGCAGAATCGACTTGCGTGTGAAACGTGTTTTCCATATTGTCCCTTGTCAAAAATTACCGCCGGCGAGACTCCTCACCGGCAATAATTATTTTTACGCTAACTGCTTAGATGCGCAAGTGACCATGTTTGTAGGAGGGCCTTCCGTGGACGCCCTGAATTCGTCATCTGAGACCTCAATTGTTATCCAGGGTTCGTTTTCCTACTCCAGTTCAGACAATAGAGCAAGGGCGCCCACCGAGGGACACCCCTACAAGTCAAGTTGCTAAATGGATTGCCAGACTGACTGTGTTGACCGATCAGGATTGGCCGGTCGTGGGTGAGTCAATTCTCGACTAACTTCAGCATCTGCGAGGGTTAAACCCTCTTTAGCCATTTGGTTGAAATGAGGGCACAGTGCTTGCCAGCATGGACCATGTGCGGCTGATTGAGCCGCTACGAACTCTCCCTCTCCGGCCCCAAGTTCCGTGCGGCTGAACGTTATTTCAAGTTCAACTCGGGAAAGCTACCTCTGATGACAAGTTCTTAACTACTGCTCGAGAGGACTTAGAAAATGATGAAACGAATTGAGTTTTCTGACGCTACGTCAAACCTGTTACTCGTGTCGTCAATTATGTTGGCAATCACTCCGCTCATTTTGGGAGATCAACTTGTGCTGATTGTGACAAGCGCCATGAGAGACTGTGGGATATGGCTGAACGACGCGAATACCTATCTCATCCAACTGTTTTCTTAAAATCTAAAACTATTGCTCATTGACGACTTTGCACAAAGAATAAGAGCGAGCCGTGACAGTACCGCGAACGAACCGACCGGATACCACACTCAATTTTTTGTCGCTGTGATTATCGCAATGGCTTTATTGAGTCTGGCATCCGGTCGCTTCGCTCGCGATACCGTAAAGCCTCAATGACCTATCGCCAATAGAGTTCTAAAGCAGAAATCTACTTCGTTATTACATTTCCATCCGAGTCATACATCGTTACATCCCCAAACGGCGTTACCTGGTCCTTTACTTTGTCCCAGTCGCCCACTATCACAATTGCCGCGCGATACGTGTCATAGTATTTGGCGGCCGCTCGCTGAATATCAGCCGCTGTTAACGCCTCGATCTTCGGGCGGAAATCGTTGATGAAGTTCTTATCGAGCCCGTAGGTATAGACCGTGTTGATGCGACCTGCCAGGCCAAGCTGACTGGCGAGCTCAACCGAGAAGTTTCCGGTACTGAATTGTTTCGCTGCGTCTAACTCTTCACTGGTGACCGGCAAGACTCGCATTCTATCTAACTCATAAAAGATCTCGAGCAGCGTTGGTCCAGTCACTTCATTTCGAACAAATGCCCCGCTTACAACTGACCCCGATTTGGCCTGGGTGTTGGAAGCGCTGAAGGGTGAATAGGTATAGCCCTTGCTTTCGCGAATGTTTCGAGTCAACCGCGAGTAGAATGATCCGCCGTATATCGTATCGGCAGTACGAATCGCGAAATAGTCAGGATTATTTCGCGCAATGCTCACATTGCCGATATAGATGGCCGACTGAATCGACCCCGGCCGGTTAACAAAATAGATCTGTCTCTTGTCGCGAGTGGGAAGTGGCGGATTTTCATCGGGTGGCACAGTGCCGCTCTTCCACGTACCAAAAGCTTTTTCGATTTCGGCAAAGGTTTTGTCAGGATCGATATCACCAACAACCACCAGGTGCGAGGCATTCGGTATGTAGTACTTCGCCACAAATGCTCTCAAATCGGCGCT
>Ga0068857_100002033_pt1 | contig 16389 bp, 7 predicted proteins | sample KBSCornC72_FD_66591 | JGI IMG/M metagenome (GOLD analysis project Ga0068857, IMG submission 66591) | Corn rhizosphere microbial communities from Kellogg Biological Station, Michigan, USA - KBS Corn C7-2 | ecosystem: Host-associated > Plants > Roots > Rhizosphere > Soil ...
GATCAGCATGTACTCGCCATCAGCGTCTGGAACAATGCGGATGCAGCGCGGAAGTACGAGACCGCGACGTACCCGCAGGTCGACAAGACGCTTCGCCCGGTGATGAACGGGAAGGCGACGATCGAGACGTTCGACTACGCCTCGCTGTCGACGATCGCCTGACGATCGCTGTTGGGAAATGAGCACAGGAGGGGCCCACCGGCCTCTCCTGTTCTTGTTGGTCTTCGGGAAACCCGGGTAAGCCCAACTTCGAGACAGTGCACTGGGCTTGGTCGGCGGGCCACGACTGGTCCGTCGTGGCGGGGGGCATCAATCTGAAGCGCGAAACGCGAGTTCTTCTCCATGTGCCTAACGAGTGACGCGTAGAGCGTTCAACGCAGCGGCTTGTGCCAGAGCAGCTGAACCTCGTTCGGCAGCTCCGCGTAGGCTCCCGGTGTCGCTCGCTCCAGGCGAAACCCTTGGGCGTGGTAGAGTCGACATGCTGGCACATTGACGTCCTGCGTTTCGACACGAAGGCTGCGAGCACCGCGATCGCGGGCGCGCCGTTCGGCAGCTTCGACGAGCGCGGAGCCAAGGCCCTGGCCGCGTGCATCCGGCGCCACGCGAAGTTCCCAGAGAAGCGCACACGCCGGACAATCGCGAAGCAAGTCGATTTGGGATCATCGACAATGACCACCGCGCCTCCAACCCGGTGCGTGCGATCATAGGCCGCGAGAATAGTCCAGCGCGAGAGTTCGAACTGACCTGTCCAGGCGGAGGGATGGCTGCCGGGATAGGAATCGTAGTCTTTCCACTGGGTGGTGAGACCGCGACGGCCTGGACGGCGCGTCATGTCTCAGCGCCGCGAGCGCCTGGTCATCGAAGCGCTCGGCGACGGTGAACGCCATTGGGACCTGCGCATACTCAGCCAACCGAGTCGGCAGATCCTCGACGATCGTGAGAGTCATCGAAAATGTTTTCCGGTTTAACGCAAACTAGGGTCGTCGCTGCTGGCGAAGCTTGACCGCATCAGCGAGGATGATTGGATGAGCCACGAGGTGGATCAGTTCCTGAACGAGCCACGGTCGCGCTTGGCTGCCATCGAAACGCACCGCGCCTTCGTGCCGTAGGAACGGGACCCCTCCACCCGTCTGAGGCCCGCCCATGTTCGACCTCCTGAGACAGGACGTCCGCTACGCCATCCGGGCCCTCGGCCGAAGTCCCCTGTTCGCGATCGTGGCCGTGCTTTCGATCGCCGTCGGCGTCGGCGCAACGACCGCGATTGTGACGCTCGCCAACACGCTCCTGCTTCGGCCGCCACCGGGCGTCGGACACCCCGAGCGGGTTGTCACCGTCGGCCGCACGCAGGACGGTCGTGGCTTCGACAACTTCTCCTACCCGAACTTCGTCGATTACCGCGCGTCGGCGCGATCGCTCTCGGGGCTGGCGGCACTCCGCCTCGACCCGCACGCTGTGAGCCTGGCAGGCCCGAGCGGTGGCGAGCCGATTCAGATGGGCGCCGCGAGCGGCAACTTCTTCGCCGTGCTCGAGGCGCGTCCCTCGTTAGGCCGATTCTTCACGATGGAGGAGGATCGTGCGCCCGGCGCGAATCGTGTCGTCGTGCTGAGCCATCGGTTCTGGAAGCGACGCTTCGAGGGAGACTCATCGATCGTCGGGAAGTCCATCGTCCTCAATGGAACACCGTTCACCGTGTTGGGTGTGGCGGCAGAGCGGTTCCAGGGCCCGTTCGTGCTGGCGCCAGACGTCTGGGTGCCGCTCACGGCGGCCTCACTCCTGGGAGTGCCGGCGGACATCTTCCAGAGTCGCCAGTCCGTGTGGATCATGGCCATCGGCCGCCTGGCGCCTAACGTCGGCATCGGACAGGCGCAGGCCGAGCTGTCGGGCATCGCCGCGCGACTCGCTGCGCAGTACCCGACCGAGAACAAGGGACAAGGGCTCGCCGTGGCGCCGGCGAGCCTCTTCCCGGTAGAGATACGTCCCATGGTCGCCGCATTCCTGGGCCTGCTGCTCGCGATCGCGGGACTCGTGCTGGTGATCGCGAGCACGAACGTCGCGGGGATGCTGCTCGCGCGCGCGAGCGTTCGGCGGCGCGAGATCGCCGTGAGGCTTGCGCTGGGCGCGTCGCGTGGTCAGCTCGTCATGCAGCTCGTCGTCGAGAGCCTGCTCGTATTCGCGGCCGCCGGCACGGCTGGTCTCCTGCTCGCGAAGTGGATGGTGTCGGCACTCATGGCGCTCGTTCCGCGGCTCCCGGTACCGCTCTATGTCGACCCGCAGCTCGACTGGCGCGTGCTGACGTTTGCGCTTGCGGTGACCCTCGTGACCGGGTTGGTCGCCGGCGTGGTTCCGGCGCTGCAGAGCACGCGCCCGGATCTCGTGCCGGCGCTCAAGTCCGACACGGGTGGCACGGCGACGAGGCAGCGACTGCGTCTCCGCAGCGGGCTCCTCGTCGCGCAGATCGCGTTCTCGATGCTGCTGCTCGTCGTGGGTGGACTGTTCGCACGGACGCTGACGCGTGCGCGGAGCATCGACCCCGGCTTCGATGCGCGCGGCGTGTACATCGCGGCGCTGGACCTCGGGCTCGCGAATCTCGATGAGGCGGCCGGAAGCGGTGTCGCCGCGACGCTCCTCGAGCGAGCCCGCGCGATTCCCGGCGTTCGCTCGGCGGCACTCTCGGCCATGTTGCCGCTGGATGGTGGTGGCCTGGGACTCGGCACTATCAAGGTAGCGGGGCGCGAACCGCCCGGTGGTCAGGACCAGGGCTGGCGTGAGGACTGGAACGTCGTGACGCCGGGCTACTTCGCGACGATGGGTATTCCGCTGGTCCGCGGGCGCGACTTCGCCGAGTCGGATCGCGTCGGCGCGGGTGATGTGGCGATCGTGAACGAGGCGTTCGCCGCCGCGCTGTTCCCGGGGCAGGATGCCGTGGGCCGCACCCTAACGACTGATGACCGCGTGGTCACGATCATCGGCGTCGCGCGAAACGCAAAGTACCGGTCGCTCGGCGAGCCGCAGCGGAACTTCATCTATGTGCCGTTCGCACAGCGGTACCTGGGTCGCACGAGCCTGCTCGTGAAGACCACGGCGCCGGGCGCGGTGGCGTCGGTCGCGTCGCCGATCCGAAGGCTCGTGCAGGATGTGGATGCGAGACTGCCCATCATCCGACAGCAGACGATGGAAGAACAGACGGCGACCTCGCTCTTCCCGCAGCGGGTGGCGCTGTATGTGTCCGGCGGCCTCGGGACCGTCGCCTTGCTCCTGGCGCTACTCGGGATCTACGGGGTGACGGCGTTCAGCGTGTCGCAGCGGACGAGGGAGATTGGGGTTCGAGTGGCGTTAGGCGCGCAGCGGTCGCACGTCCTCGGGCTGGTGCTACGGCAGGGTGTGGTGCTGGCGGTGGTGGGCGTGGTGGTGGGCGCGCTCGCGGCATTCGGCGCGACGCGGCTGATAGCGAGCCTGCTCTATGGCGTTCCGCCGACGGACGTAGTCGCGTTCGGCGCGGCGGCGATCGCACTGGGTGTGGCGGCGGTGGTGGCGAGCTGGGTTCCGGCACGTCGGGCGGCGGGGGTCGACCCGATCGTCGCGCTCAGGAACGAATAGTAGCGAGTCCGTCGGCCTCGTCGGAGAGTAGCGTTACGACTATAACCCAACAGATAGGTTATTGTTTGACATGCTACCCGAGAAGCGGAAGAGGTATCATGGCTGACCGCAGGATGACCGATGCCGAGATCGTCGCACAGATTCCGGCTGGTCGAGCTCGCGAGACGCGAGCACGCAAACAGGGTCTCCGTGCCCTCAGCGCGAAGTACGATCGTGGAAGGCACCGAGTCGCTCTCGAGCTCACGAACGGTTAGTCCGAAGCGGAGCGGCACGGCGCGGTTGAACGCGAGTGCTCTCTCGGAGTCGATCATTGACTTCAGTCAAAGTCGCCACGCGCAAGATTACCATGCATGCTGCGAGTACGATGGCGACCGGTGACCACAGTGCGTTAGGCGCGATCGCGGCGGCTATATTTCCTGCATGGCGCTGCTCGGCATGCAGGAGGTCAGTATCGCGTTCGGCGGACCACCCGTCCTCGACCGCGCGTCGCTTCACATCGAGCGGGGAGAGCGCGTGTGTCTCCTCGGGCGCAACGGCGCCGGCAAAAGCACGCTCATGAAGGCGCTCGACGGAACCGTCGTGCCTGATAGCGGCGTTATCGTTCGCGAGACGGGCGCCAGCGTCGCGCGTCTCGAGCAGGAAGTCCCTGACGACCTGTCCGGCTCGACCTTCGATGTGGTCGCCGCCGGACTTGGGCAGCGTGGCCAGCTGCTCGCGCGCTATCACGACGCGTCGCACCGCGTCGCGGCGGAAGGCACAGACGCTGCCCTGCGCGAGCTCGATCGCCTTCACCATGCGCTCGACGCCTCGCAAGCGTGGCAGCTCTATACGCGCGTTGAGACAGTCCTCTCGCACCTCGGCCTCGATGCCGACCTTCCATTCGCGAACGCGTCCGGTGGCCGCAAGCGGCAGACGCTCCTCGCGCGCGCCCTCGTGCGCGATCCCGACCTGCTGCTGCTCGACGAGCCCACGAACCATCTCGATACGCAAGCCATCGAGTGGCTGGAAACCTTTCTGATCGAACGCGGCACGACGCTCCTGTTCGTCACGCACGATCGCGCGTTTCTGCGGCGGGTCGCGACGCGCATCATCGAGCTCGATCGAGGACGTCTCGTTGACTGGGGTGGCGATTACGACACGTATCTCGAGCGGAAGGAAGCCGCGCTCGCGGCCGAGGCGCGCGAGCAGGCGGAGTTCGACAAGAAGCTGGCGAAGGAAGAAGTCTGGATTCGCACGGGCATCCGCGCTCGTCGCACGCGGAATGAAGGACGCGTCCGCGCACTCGAGGCATTGCGGGTCGAACGTCGTGCTCGACGCGAGCGCGCCGGCAGCGTGAAACTCGAGATGCAGGAAGCCGAGCGATCGGGGAAGCTGGTCGCCCAAGTGCAAAACGCGAGCATCGCGTTAGGCGGTCGGACGATCATCAAGAACCTGAGCACAACGATCGTGCGCGGCGACCGCGTCGGCCTGATCGGCCCGAACGGCTCGGGCAAGACGACGCTGCTCCGGATGCTGATCGGCGAGCTGACGCCAGATTCGGGAACGGTCCGCCTCGGAACGGGGATCGAGCTTGCGTACTTCGATCAGATGCGCGAGCAGCTCGACCCCGAGCGCAGCGTGTTCGATAGCATTGCTGACGGCGCCGAATTCGTCGCGATCGGCACGAGCCGCAAGCACGTGATCGGCTACCTTCAGGACTTTCTCTTTCCGCCCGATAGGGCGCGGACTCCGGTCGCGGCGCTTTCCGGTGGCGAGCGAAATCGACTGCTGCTCGCGCGATTGTTCACGCGGACGTTCAACGTCCTCGTGCTCGACGAGCCGACGAATGACCTCGACATCGAGACGCTCGATCTGCTCGAGGAGCTGCTGCTCGAGTTCTCTGGGACGCTGCTGGTGGTGAGCCACGATCGTGCGTTCCTCGACGCGGTCGTCACGAGCACGCTCGTGTTCGAGGGCGGCGGCACCGTGGGTGAGTACGTCGGCGGGTACAGCGACTGGGTGCGGCAGCGTAAGCCACCTGTGGTAGCGCCCGCGCCAGCAGCTCCGCCCAAGCAACAGGCGCCGGCGCCGCAGACGACGAAGGCGAAGCCACGTCGCCTAACGTTCAAGGAGGCCGCCGAGTTGGCCGGACTACCTGATCGAATCGACGCGCTCGAACGCGAGCGCGCCGCGCTTTACGTGTCGCTCTCTGACCCTGCTGTGCTGCGGGACGGGTCGGCCGTCGTGGCGGCACGATCCAGGCTGGTCACCGCGGAAACGGAGATCACCGAGCTGACGGAGCGCTGGGAGTCACTCGAGACGATCGCCGCTGAGAATCCGTAGCGGAAACCACTGGGGCCGAGCGTTCACCACTCGGCCCTTCGCATCCCGTCGCTCGCCAGGGGCGCGCAGCGTTAGGCACAGCCGTCGACCGTGAGCCCGGCTCCGACACCGACGTTACGGCGTGCCAACACCAACGCCCCCACCCTCCGTGCGTATCCTTAGGCCCCCGGCTATACAACCCTAGACGGTTCCCCGATGCGATTTTCCCGAACCACCGCCTCGGCGCTCCTCCTCGCAGCGTTCCCCCTCCCCTCCTCGCCCAGTCCGCCCAGAAAAAGCCCCTCACTCAGGCCGACTGGGACCGCTGGCGCTCCATCAACAACCCCACGCTGTCCAACGACGGCAAGTGGGACGCCTACACTCTCCAACCTCAGGTCGGTGACGGCGAATTCGTCGTCCGCGCCACCTCCGGCGCCACCGAATAGCCGACTCCGTGTCGGCTACACTGGGCGCCCCGACAACGGCCGCGGCGCTCTCCGCCCGCGAGGTCAGTGGCTGCTCGACGATCGTGACGGTCACCGACAAAGTTTATCCGAGTAGCGCAACTCGCTCGTCTCTGCCGGCCACGCTTGACTGATTCGGCGGCCTGAAACGGCATTGACCTTCGGCGGTGCAATTCGTACGTTCTCGTATCGAATGTCGATAGGAGAGCCGGATCGTGCGTTCCATCGCCTTCGTCCGCCGTCTCTGGTCGAACCTCGTTCGTCGCCAGCAGCGCGACCACGACCTCGACGCTGAGCTTCGGGCTTACGTCGACCTGCTCGCGGCAGAGTACGAGCGCTCCGGACTGGCGCCCGACTTCGCTCGGCGACGGGCACTCGTCGAAACGGGTGGGATCGAGGCCGTAAAGGACGCCACGCGCGACGCGTGGGCCGGCAATGCACTCGCCACATTCTCGCGCGAGATGCGCTACGCCCTACGCACGCTGCGGCGGGCTCCGGGATTCCTGGCCATCGCCGTCGGCACACTCGCCCTCGGCATCGGCGGCGCCACCGCCGTGTTCACAGTGATCAAGGGCTCACTCCTCCGGCCGCTTCCCGCGGCAGCGGACCCGGATCGACTCGTCACGATCGAGCGGGTCGACCCAACGACAGCAGCGTCGGAATCCGGCTATCCCGTCTTCAGCTATCCGGACTACCTCGACCTCCGCGCGCGGTCGACGGCGTTGAGCGGAATCGCCGGGTTCGACGGCACGTCGCTGACGGTCAAAGATTCGTCGGGTTCGGGTCGCGAGTGGGTCAGCTTCGTCACCGCGAACTTCTTCACTGTGCTTGGCGTTAGGCCCGTCGCGGGGCGCGTCTTCGCCGACCCCGAATCAGAGAACGGCGTCGTCCTCAGCTACGATCTGTGGCAACGAAGGTTTGGCGGCTCACCGAGAGTGATCGGATCGACGATCACGCTGAGTGATCAGCCGTACACGGTCATCGGTGTCGCACCGCGAAGATTCATCGGCGCGATGGCAACGCATGTGATGGACATCTGGGTGCCGATCGTCGTCGCCGGGCGTCGCTCGCCCGTTCTCGCGGGAATGGACCTCGAATCCCGGCGCCGGGGGTTGATGCGGCTTGTCGGGCGGCTCGCTCCGGGTAAGACGGTCGGCGATGCCCAGCGCGATCTCGCGACGACGGCAGCCTGGCTCGCCGCGACTCACCCGTCCAATCGCGGGCGAACGGTGAAGGTGTGGGCGGGCGCCGGGATGATCACCGAAGAACGACAGGAAATGAGCCGAGTGCCGACGCTGCTCGCGGTGGCGATCGGGCTGTTGCTGCTGATCGCGTGCGGCAACGTCGCTACCCTGTCGCTCATCCGCGTGGCCTCGCGACGGCGCGAGCTGGCGACCCGGGTGGCACTCGGCGCATCTCGCGCCGGCCTCGTTCGGCAGGTTGTGCTCGAGGCCGCGGTGATCGCGGTGGCGGCCGCCGTGTTAGGCATGCTGCTGGCGCGCGCGCTGGTGAAATCCGCCACGTTGGTGCAGACGGTCGTGTCGATGTCGGACCTGGATCTCCGCATCGATCCACGTGTCTTGACGGTCGCGGTGGTGGCATCGACGGTCACGATGCTGCTCATCTCGATCCTGCCGGCACTGCACGTGATGCGGTTGCCACCGGGGGCAGTGCTCAAGGAAGGCGGCCACGTCATTCGCGGACGTTCGCTCGGCCAGCGGGCGCTGGTGGCGGTGCAGGTTGCCGCATCGCTCGTGCTGCTCGCCGCGGCAGCGACGATCTTTGCGACATTCCAGCGCGTCGTCGCCGGCCACCGCTCGTTCGACCCCAATGGCCTCTCTGACATGTCGTACGAGCTTCCGCCGGAATGGGTGAACGACCCAGCAAGGCGCCTAACGTTTCAGCGCGCGCTCCTCGCTCGCGCTTCGGCCGCTCCCGAGGTCGAGGGCGCTGCATTCGGGAGCTCGATTCCGCCGTTCCAGTGGGGCTCACGCACGACGATTTTCCGGCGTGGCGAAGAGCCGGCGCCCAGCGCACTCATTGGGCGCGAGGTAGAGCTCGGAATTCGGGTGAGCGTGGTCGAGATCTCGCAGTCGTTCTTCGACGTCATGCGCATCTCGGTGCTCCGCGGGCGGGCATTCCGAGCCAGCGACGATGAGCGCGCGCAACCGGTGGCGATCGTGAATCGCACCGTCGCCGAGGCGCTGTGGCCCGGCCGCGATCCGATCGGGGAGTGGATCGCGTGGCCCGCGGTCGAGGGCCCGGCTCGTCCACCGCTGCAGGTCGTGGGCATGGTAGCGGACACGCGTGACGTGACGCTCTCGGACAACCGGCCGATGTCGATGTACCTGCCGTACGCGCAACGCCCCGGATCGAGACCGGCGCTGATCGTGCGCGGCCGTGCGAGTACTCCGGTCCCGCACGACGCGCTGCGCCGACTCGTGGCGAGCGTCGATCCGTCGGTCGGAGTCCTCGGCGGACGGACGTTGATGGACCGACTGCAGAGCGAGCTTCGTCCTCAGCGAACGGCCAGCGCCTGGGTTGCCGCATTCGGCGTGATCGCACTCTTGCTCGCGGCGATTGGGCTGTATGGCGTCGTGTCGCAGAGCGTGGTGCAGCGCACGCGCGAGCTGGCGATCCGATCCGCGTTGGGCGCGACGCCGCGGGGACTCTTCACGACGGTGCTGCGAGATGGAATGAAACCGGCGCTCACGGGCGCCGTGGTCGGTGCGTTAGGCGTTGCCGGTTCGCTACCGCTGCTGCGATCACTTCTGAGCGCGCATGCGAGTGACGTGCGACTCGGCGCGATTGCGATCGTGGTGCTGGCATTGGCGCTGCTGGCGGCGACCTGCGTTCCGGCGCAACGGGCATCCAGGCTGCACCCCGCGGAGGTGCTCCGGAGTGACTGACGGCTCGAGGGATGACACCAGACGCCTAACGCGTCACACTGGCCAACAGTGTGTCGAGCGCCGCACGATCCAGGTAACGGCCCGACCGGATCACGCGGCGCGAATCCGCCCGGCGGCCCGAATGTCGGCGAGCGGGTTCGCGTCGAGCAGCACGAGATCCGCGATCTTCCCCGGCGCGATGCTGCCGGCGTCACGTTCCAGATGCAAGAATTGCGCGGGGCCGAGCGTCGCGGCCCACAACGCGCGCCGCGGACTGAACCGCCATCGCGCACCAGCAGATCCAGCTCATCGTGCACCGCGAAGCCGGGGTAGGTGAGCGGCGTGCCGAGGTCGGTGCCGGCGAGAATCATGACTCCCGCGGAGTCGGCGCCGGCCAGCTGCGCGGCCGCAAGCTTGTACAGCGCTGCCCAATCCGGCTGCAGCCCTTCTGCTTTCTTCATCGCCATCTGCCTGCGCCAGTGTTGCGCGAGCAACGGGTCGAGGTAGCGGTGCCGCGGATCAGCGGGCGCGCTCGTCCCGTCGATCTTGGCGATGGCGAGACTGTCCGGCATGCGGCGGAAGCCTGCGCCCGCGATGAGCGTCGGTACGAGCACCGTGTGATTGCGAACGAGGCGCGCGTACAGGGCCGCGCGATCGGCCGGAGTCATCTCGTCGAGCGACAATACCCAACGGTCGTTCGCGAATCCGAGGAGCTCGTGCTCGAGACTCGCCTGCCTGGAGCTGTCGCGCCACGAGCGAACGAGGTCGAACTTTCCGCCCATGTCGCGGACGCCCGTGACGCCATTCGCGACGAGCAGCGCGAGCGCCGACCGTCCGGCCATGCCGAGGTGCACGTGCATGTCCCAGAGTCCGGGGATCATGTAGGCCCCGCGTGCGTCGATGGTGCGAGTCCCGCTAGCACCGGCCGGCGCGCCCGTCGTTATCGCGCGGATGCGATCGTCCTCGATGACCACTGTGCGATCCGTTTGCACGGTGCCACGCTCGACATCGACGACGCTGACATGGGTGATCGAAACCTGGGACGCCGCGCGCGACGAGAAAACAACGAGAAGCGTGATGCCAAGGTTCGTGGCCGAACGCATGAGCCGCTCCGAGAAGGCTCGTCGTATCTCGCCGCGGTCGCAGCGTCCGTCAAGTAGAACCCGTCGTGAAACTCTCGATCGTGCTCGCGAGCGAGGAGCGTGCGAGCGATGCCGAACCCAGCCCAGCCCATCACACTGGCAAACGACGAAGTAGCGAAGCCGCGGTGAGAGTTCCGTGGGATGCCCGCGCCCGCCGCAGGTTGGGCAAACGGGGTCGCCTGGCTGTCGCATGGGCCTAACGTCGGGAAGGTCGTGGTGGCGACAGACAGCGACGCCCCGCGCGGCGAAGCGGATAGTCGGGTCCTCGACTAATGGTACGCCGCTCTCGAAGATTACGGCAATCCTAACGCCCGACGTTAACCCACGATCGAATCGAACAAACCGCGAAGCGAGTAGTCCTTCGCGCCACGTGCTGCTACTGCCGAACAATGATTGGCACGTCGAGCGGAGCGTGCAGCGTTGGCTTCGTGGGCAGCATATCGTCAGGGAGCTTTAACTGAAGCGACGTGCGTCCAGGCGCGACGCCGACGACGGTGTCCGGTCGGACGACCGTGACGGCCGCTGACGCGGGTAGCCGCCATTGTACCGCGCGAATCCGGCCGAGCGTCTCGCCCTGCGGTCCGATGAGAAGCACGCGGACTGTGTCGAGGCTCATACGTCGGCCGGGCGGAAGCACGACCGAGTCCGGAAGCACACGTAGCCTTTCGGCGCGGTCGGCAAGTCCCGCGATCTCGCTCGCGGTGAGATCCAAGTCGATCCCACCCACGGCGCCGCGTCGGTGAGCCTCTTCGCGCCTGATCGCGTCGAGGCGTTGTTGGGAAGTGCTGTCGCCGCCGGTGGCAAGCGCGCCAAGCGCAGCGGTTGTCGAGGAATCTGCGCGCCACCCGAACGTGTAATGAAAGCTGAATGCGTTTGCCGAGTTGGCCGGCTCAACGCGGATAAGGGAGGCGCGCGCGGCCGGTCGGATAACTAGGTTGAGCGGTCGCGGACCATTACAGCCACCCTTGACGTTCTCGCAGTCGCGCAGCGTGACGCTGTACACAGTGACGGGCACGGACGACCGGTTCTCAACGTAGACGATCTGCCCGGACGCCATGGGCGTCTCTTCGACGGCCGTGTAAACGGTCTGCTGCGTGGGGGCGACGTACGCGTGCTGAATCCCGGCGGTGGCGCAACCCGCCGCCAGGGTTGCTACACATGCCGCTGTGATCGGGCGGTGTTTGACGTTCATGGTTCAAGGATTGAGTGGTAGACACCTCGTGAACTGCGGCGTGAATCCAGTTGAACGCGATTGCAGCCTAACGCCCCAGCCAAGCTGCGAGCGAGTCAAATAAAAGCGAGCGGAACGAGCAATCAATAGGTCGCTCGACGGCTTCAGCGTTCCTTAGACAGCGCGGCCGCAAGGATTGCTGAGCAACCCACGCGGGGAGTTCTCCGACTGGGATCTGACTAGTCCTACTGCGGCGATTGGCGCGGTCTAACCCGAATTGGCCTGTCCGGAATAAGCGGGACCTTTTGCGGATGCTCACGCATCAGTTGGAGCTTTGGGTTTAGACGGTGAGCCAGGCCGCCGAGTCACTGAGCTAAGCGCCACGCTCGGCCACTCGAATCCGTCGCTCGCCAGCATCGCCAGGCGCAGCGTTAGGCATCGCAGTCGACCGCGTAGCCTTGCTCGGACACCGACGTCAGGCCGTCCCACGCCAACGCCCCCTGTCCCTGGTGCGTATCCCTAAGGCTCCCAGGCCCCACACCTTAGACGGCTCCCCGATGCGACTTTCCCGCTTGTCCGCCTCGGCGCTCCTCCTCGTAGCGCTCCCCCTTCCGCTCCTCGCCCAGTCCGCCCAGAAAAAGCCCCTCACCCAGGCCGACTGGGACCGCTGGCGCTCCATCAACAACCCCACGCTGTCCAACGACGGCAAATGGGCCGCCTACACCCTCCAGCCCCAGGTCGGCGACGGCGAATTCGTCGTCCGCGCCACCTCCGGCACGACTGAATACCGCGTTCCCGTCGGCTACATCGGACGCCCCAACAACGTCCCCGGCGCCCTCCGCCCACCCACACCCCCGCCAACGGGCGGTCCTCGCGGCGGCGGACGATTCGGCCCCGCCGCGCCCGCCTCCCCCTTCTCCGCCGACTCCCGCTACGCGTTCGTCATCGCCCAGTCCAACAAGGCCGAGATCGAAGCGCTCCAGCGCACCTGGCGCGCCGCCCGTGCCTCCGGCGGCAACCCGCCCGCCACCGACACCGTCGGCACCCAGACCCTCGTCATCGTCAGCCTCGCCGACGGCAAGACCACTCCGATCGCCAACGTCCGCTCGTTCCGGCTGCCCAAGGACAACGGGAAGTGGATCGTCTACACGCCCGATACCTCCCACAAAGCTTCGGGCGGCGACTCGGCGAGCCGCGCGGGTGGGGCCGGCGCGGCGAACCGCGGCGGTAGCCGTCCGGGTGGGGCGGCCGCGCGCGGGCCTCGGCGCCAGTACGGCGCTGCCATCGTCCTCCGCAACCTTGATACAGGGGCGGAGGAGCGGCTGAACGACGTCCTCACCTACACGTTCGACGACAGCGCCAAGGTCTTCGCCTACACCGTCGTGGCGCACGACTCGACGAAGAACGGCGCGTACATCCGCGACCTCGCGAAAGGCACGACGCAGACCCTGCTCGCCGGCCCCGGGAACTACCGCGCGTTCGCGTTCGACCGCGCCCAGCAGCAGTTCGTCTTCACCTCCGACCGCGACGAGTTCGGCAAGCCTAACGCGCGAGCGACGCTGTACTACGGCACCATGAAGTCTGGCAAGGCCGAGAGCCTCGTCGCCTCGAGCCAGCTGCCGCCGAACATGCACCTGGCCGACAACCAGCCGGTGACGTTCACCCGAAGCGGGACCGCACTGCTGCTGAACATCGCGCCGCCGATGGCGGACACGATTCCGGCCGACTCGCTCGTCGGCAAGGCCCAGTTCGACCTCTGGCACTACAAGGACCCGGAGCTCCAGCCCACGCAGAAGCTCCAGCTCTCGCGCGACCGCAACAAGACCTACCAGGCGATCTACAACCTCGCCACGAAGAAGCTCGTGCAGCTCTCCACCGACTCGATGCCTAACGTGCTCGTCTCCGACGATGGCCGCACCGGCATCGCGTCCACCTCCGTCGCCTACAACATCCAGCGCATGTGGGGCGACGACGGCACCGACGTCTACGTCGTCGATCCCGCCACGGGCAAGGGGAAGCTCATCAAGCAGAAGATCTCCGGCCAGGCGTCGCTCTCCACCGACGGCAAGTACGTCATCTTCTTCGACGACGGGCAGTGGTTCACGTACGCCATGGCGACGGGGAAAACTGTTGATATCACGGCTCCCCTGCAGAGCGTGCACTTCGATCAGGAGACGTGGAGCACGCCGGACATTCCGTCGGCCTGGGGCATCGCGGGCTGGACCAAGGGCGACAAGTCCGTGCTCGTCTACGACCGCTTCGACATCTGGGAGCTCGACCCTGCCGGCGTCAAGCCGGCCGTGGTCGTCACCGACTCGTTAGGTCGCCGGGAGCACATCGCCTTCCGCCTCGTGGACCTCGACCGCACCGATGACGACCACGCGATCGACCCCGCGAAGCCGCTCCTGCTCCGCGCGTTCAGTGAAACCACCAAAGCGAGCGGGTTCTACCGCGACGTGCTTGGGGCACAGAAGGAGCCCGAGAAGATCGTCATGGGCGACCTCGCCTACGGCGTCCCACAAAAGGCGAAGAACGCTGACGTCTACATGGTCACCAAGAGCACGTTCGTCGACTTCCCGAACCTCTGGGTCGGCCCCAGCCTGACGTCGCTCACCCAGATCTCCGACGCGAACCCGTTTCAGAAGGAATACAACTGGGGCACCGCGGAGCTCGTGACGTGGACCTCGACCGACGGCGTGCCGCTTCAGGGCATCCTCTACAAGCCTGAGAACTTCGACCCGAACAAGAAGTACCCGATGATCTCGTACTTCTACGAGGATCTCTCGGACGGACTCCACAACTACGTGCCGCCTACCGGGCGCAACATCATCAACGCCACGCACTACGTCTCGAACGGCTACCTGATCTTCGAGCCCGACATCCACTACGAGATCGGGTATCCGGGGCCGAGTGCGGTGAAGTCCGTCGTGTCGGGCGTGCAGAAGCTGCTCGAGCGTCCATACGTCGACCCGAAGGCGCTCGGCCTGCAGGGCCAATCGTGGGGCGGCTACCAGACGCTGTACATCATCACGCAGTCGCAGATGTTCGCCGCCGCCATGGCGGGCGCGCCGGTCGTCAACATGTTCTCGGCCTACGGCGGCATCCGGTGGGGCACCGGCCTCGCGCGCGCATTCCAGTACGAGAAGACGCAGAGCCGCATCGGCAAGTCGATCTGGGAAGCGCCTAACCAGTACATGGAGAACTCGCCGCTCTTCTGGCTCCCGCGCGTCACCACGCCGCTCTTCACGATGAACAACGACGCCGACGACGCGGTACCCTGGTATCAGGGCATCGAGCTGTTCGTCGCGATGCGCCGGTTAGGCAAGGAGATGTACTTCATCGACTACAACAACGACGTCCACAATCCCGCGAGCCGAGCGAATCAGAAGGACATCGCAATGCGCATGCAGCAGTTCTTCGACAACAAGCTCAAGGGCGCGCCGGCGCCGGACTGGATGGTCCACGGCATCCCGGCAAAGGATAAGGGACGGGATCAAGTTTCCATGCAGTTACAAAGTACAGTGCCTTGACAGCCGGCGACGGGCGACGGGCGACTGCTGGGAACCGGGAACTGGCGCCCTCTACCGGGAGGACGGCGATTCCTCGACTCGCTGCCGCTCGCTCGGAATGACCCGCGCCTTTCCCCCGTCGCCCGTCCCCGGCTCTTATGGTGCCACATTAAAGAACGTCAGCACCGCCCCATGCGCGCCCTCGAACGAGATGCTGGTTTCACCCGTCACCATCTTTGCCTTCTGTCCCCCGATCGACAACGTCATGTGGTCGAGCCGATACGACGACGACGCATTCTCCCGCACCGTGACGACCACATCATCGCCTAACGCCGCCGGCGGAATCGACGCGATCTGGGTGCATTGACCAGCCGCGACTGACAGCGGGTGGAACTGATCCGCCTGGCCGATCTGGAGCTCGAAGTTGCCCGTCAGGCCCTGCTTGCAGAGCGTCACCAGCGCGTTGTTGAAGTACGTCACGACCGCCCCGTGCGAGCCCTCGAACGAGATCGACGAGGTTTTCGTCACCTCCTTCGGCGCCGCCGTGCCCTGCTGCAGCCGGATGTGGTCGAGCGCCGAGAAGTTCGTGGCGTTCTCGGCGATGGCAATGATGACGTCATCCTTGGCGGCGACGGCGACCGTGGCGACGTCGACGCATTGACCGCCATCGACTGACACCGTTTTGGACGTGGGGTTCGGCCCGTTCACGCCGACCTGCACGACGAACGTCGCGCCCGGACCAGCCTTGCAGAGCGTCGTCACTCCGGGTTTGACCGGAGCCTTCGGCGCGCCATTCTCGGTGCCTCCGTTGGGCGGTGGGGGAGTCGGCGAGGTCGGTCCCGAGTTGCACGCGTAGACTGCGACCGCCGCCGTGACGAGAAGCAAGAGAGCGATGCGTGACTCCACCGATCCGGATCGCCCGGCCATCTGCTTCGAGCGGGTAAGCATGTCCCACCGTCCTGCATGACCTCCGCGCCGACGATCGCGTCGGCAGCGACCTGACCCGCTGGGTCATCCTACCCATCCGCAAGGTTGTTGCCGATGGCACATTGGTCACCGGTCGCGCGACGCCGCGCGCCTCGACAGACCAATACGCCCTCGCTGGGCGTTGCCCTTTAAGCGGATCCTGCCATGAAAGTCATCGCCATCACCGTGATCGGACTCGGCCTCGTTACTGCGTCGGCGGCCGTCCGCACGACTCGCCCGGTGTCCAATCCGACCCACGAGCCGAGCCTGAAGGAAGTACGCGCTGCTACCGAGCGCTTCCGCGATGTCAAAGTCGCTCTCGCCGAGGGCTACGTTCGCGACCCCGGCAAC
>Ga0068857_100002039_pt1 | contig 16379 bp, 13 predicted proteins | sample KBSCornC72_FD_66591 | JGI IMG/M metagenome (GOLD analysis project Ga0068857, IMG submission 66591) | Corn rhizosphere microbial communities from Kellogg Biological Station, Michigan, USA - KBS Corn C7-2 | ecosystem: Host-associated > Plants > Roots > Rhizosphere > Soil ...
TGACGACGCCCTCGCGCTCCATGCGCTCGACGATGCGGGCGGCGCGGTTGTAGCCGATCTGCAGGTAGCGCTGGATGAAGCTGGTGCTGCACTTGCGCTCGCGCGCGACCAGCGCGATCGCCTGGTCGTAGAGCTGGTCGCTTTCGCTATCCTCGCTCTCACCCGGGAAGGTCGCGCCACCCTCCTCGCCCTCGGGATCGTCGGTGACCGATTCGATGTAGGCCGGCGCGCCTTGGGCACGCAGGTGGCGCACCACCTCCTCGACCTCGCTGTCGCTTACGAACGGGCCGTGGACGCGGGCGATCTTGCCGCCGCCGGCCATGTAGAGCATGTCGCCCTGGCCCAGGAGCTGTTCGCCGCCCTGCTCGCCCAGGATGGTGCGGCTGTCGATCTTGGACGTGACCTGGAAGGAGATGCGGGTCGGGAAGTTGGCCTTGATGGTGCCGGTGATGACATCGACTGACGGCCGTTGCGTCGCCATCACGACATGAATGCCGGCGGCGCGCGCCATCTGCGCCAGGCGCTGGACGGCCGCCTCGATCTCCTTGCCCGCGACCAGCATCAGGTCGGCCATCTCGTCGATGATGACCACGATGAAGGGCAGCGGCGTCGTGTCGATCTCCTCCTCCTCGAAGGTCGGCCGCCGCGTCTCGGGATCGATGCCAGTCTGCACCTTGCGGGTGAGCGCATGGCCCTTGCGCCGGGCTTCGACCAGCCGCTCGTTGTAGCCCGCGATATTGCGCACCCCGAGCGAGCTCATGGCCCGGTAGCGATCCTCCATCTCGCGCACCACCCACTTCAGCGCCACGATCGCCTTGCGCGGCTCGGTGACGACGGGCGTCAGCAGATGCGGGATGTCCTGATAGACGCTGAGCTCCAGCATCTTGGGATCGATCATGATGAAGCGGCAGCGATCCGGCGGCAGCCTGTAGAGCAGCGACAGGATCATGGTGTTCACGGCCACCGACTTGCCCGAACCGGTGGTGCCGCCGATCAGGAGATGCGGCATGCGCGCGAGATCGGCGATCACCGGATCACCGCCGATGTCCTTGCCCAGCGCGAGAGGCAGGTTCAGCCGGTTGTCCTCGTAATGGCGGGTCGAGAGCAGCTCGCGCAGGAACACCGTCTCGCGCCGCGCATTGGGCAGCTCGATGCCGATCACGTTGCGTCCCGGCACCGTGGCGACACGCGCCGAGACGGCGCTCATCGAACGGGCGATGTCGTCGGCCAGGCCGATCACGCGGCTCGACTTGGTGCCGGGCGCGGGCTCGAGCTCGTAGAGCGTCACGACCGGACCCGGGCGCACCTTTACGATCTGGCCTTTTACGCCGAAATCCTCCAGCACCGTCTCCAGGAGACGCGCGTTCTGCTCGAGCGCGCTTTCGTCGATCTTGGTCTCGGTCGTGGCGCGCGCCGGCAACGACAAGATGTCGAGCGGCGGCAGCTCGTATTCACCGCTGCCGAGATCGAGTTCGCGCTGGCCAGCCCTTGCCGCGCGCTTGCCCTGCGCCGCCGACGATTTACGCGGCACGATCTTCACGCCCGATGCCGCCGCTGCAGCCGCCGCCACCGCCTGCTCGGCCATCGGCGAGTCAGGTGTGAACGGGTTGTCGTCGCCCTCCGCCCCGGCTTCGACCTCCTGTTCCTCAGCGACCGGCTCAGACGGCGGCGCGAAGCGCACCACCTCGGTGGGTCTGTCATCTCGCGCCGGCGCGGCAGCCGTCGGTGGCACCGCGGCGCGCAGGCGTCCCAGGATCGGCTCGACACGAAAGCCGCCCGCGAGGCGATCGAACAAGGTGCGCTCGACCAGAGAGTCGGCGCCTGCACTGTCGACCATCGCTGTGGGTGGCTGATGGGCTGGCGCGGGTGGAATGGCCGGCGCCGGCCGCTCGATCGGCGCATTGGGCGCATCGACCATCAGCGAATCGCGCGGCGGCAAGGCCGCGCCTTCCTCCGGAATTTGTTGGAAGTGCGCGGGATCGTATTGGCTGGCGTCGATCTCGCCCGGGATCTCGGCATAGCCGATCTCCGGCGACGGCGGCTCGCCGTACTCGTCGAGCGGCTCGGGCCGGCCGCGCCACAAACCGACCGCAGCCCGCATCAGCCACACGCCGCCCAGGAAGGGCGCACGCAGGATGCGGAAGATCAGCGGCAAGTCGGTTCGATTCATGCCCAGCGCCGGCGCCATGGCGATGAAGGCGAGCGCCGCGCAGCCCGGCTCGATCAGCGCAAGGCTGCCGCCGCTTGAATGACTGAGCACGAACTCACGGAAGCGGCCGAGCAAGGCGACGCCGACCAGCCCGCCAGGACCGGCGTGGGTCGCGGCCCCTCCGACATCTCCGAGCCCGATGCAGGCCACGCTCATCATCAGGAGCGCCAGCAGGAGAAGCGACAGGCGCAGGCCGAAGAAGCCGAGATGGTGAGTGCGGAGCATCCGCACGCCCCAGGTGATCATTGCGATCGGCACCAACACGATCGCAAGCCCGAAGGTCTGCAGGAGCAGGTCCGAAATATAGGCGCCGGGCAGGCCCATGAGGTTGTTGGGCTGATTGCCGGTGGCGTGATTGAGCGAGGGGTCGGCATTGCTGAAGGTGAAGACGGCCATCAGCAGCATCACGCCCAGCGCGGCGAGCGCGACGCCCGTGAGCTCCATCATGCGTCGGCGCAGGAAGTCGCGCCCGCCTTCCGGCAGGATCGAGATCTTGTGCTGCATTGCCGAGCCGATCCCCATGATGGCCATGGCCTCGCCTGCTGCCGCTCCCTAAAGCACCGACGCGAGGCGACTCAATCCCTCGCGCGTGGTCTTCTCGTCATGGACCAGCGCCACGCGGATGTAGCGCTCGGCCGCGTTGATGCCGTTGGTCTCACGGTAGACATAGGCGCCAGGCAGCACCTTGACGTGCGCCTCGCCCCAAAGCTTGCGCGTCGCTGCCTCGCCGTCGCCGACATCGAGCCAGAGAAAGAAGCCGCCGCCCGGCGTGTAGTAGCCAAAGCGATTGTGCAGGATCTGCTCGGCGACTCGGAAATTCTTGCGATACCATTCGCGCGTCTCGGGCGGATGGGTCTCTTCTCGCCACAGCGCGGCCGCCGCCTTCTGGACGCCATGGGGAATTTGCGGTCCACCGTAGGTGCGCCAGCGCAGCACCATGGCGACGAGCTTGGGATCACCCGCCACGAAGCCTGCGCGCAGTCCGGCAGCATTGGAGCGCTTGGAAAGCGAATGGAAGACCGTGAGATTGCGGAACGGATCCTTGCCGTCCGTCTCGTCCATGGCGAGCGCGGCCTGCAACGCGCCGACGGGTGCCTCGCCGTTGTAGATCTCGGCATAGCATTCATCGACCGCCAGCACGGTATCGTGCTTGCGACAGAGCCGGATCAGCTTCTGCAAATAGTCGATGCTGGCGATCGCACCTTGCGGATTGGCGGGCGAGCAGAGATAGACGACCGACATGCGCCGCCAGGTCGCCTCGTCGATGCTCTCATAGTCCGGCAGAAAGCCGTTCGAAGCGTTGGCGTCCACCAGAAGCGGTTCGGCGCCGGACATCACGGCGCCGCCGAGGTAGGCCTGGTAGAAAGGGTTGGGCAGCGCCACCACCGGCTTGCCGCCGCCCTTCTGCTGCGGCGTGGCGACCGCGGAGATGATGTAGACGCCTTCCTTGCTGCCGGCGGTCGGATGAACATGCAGTGCCGGATCGAGCAGATCCTTCGGCAGCTTGTAGCGCCGCGTCAGCCATTCGCAGACCGCGAGATTGAGATCGGGCAAGCCTTGGTTCGGCGGATACTTGTTCCAGCCGTCGATCTCTTCGGCCACGATCTTACGGGCAAAGGCCGGCATCGCGCCCTGCGGTTCGCCGACCGACATGTTGATCTGCGACAGATGTGCCGGCGGCGTGATCGGGCTGAGGAGGGTATTCAGCCGCGCAAACGGGAAATCGGTCAGCGTCTCCGTGAGGCGCGGATTGAACATCGAGACCTTCCAATGGGCCGGACAGCCGGCCGACAACCACGAACCGCCTGGGAGGGACCAGCCGGCTCGACCGCGTGCATTCTATTTGACGGATTAGCCTTTAACAACAAGGCAATAGGTCGGATTCTTGAGGCAAATCGTCTGACTTGACGCCTGCCATCCCAAGTGCTGCACGATAGGGAATCGGGAAACCGTCGAACGGGGAGTGGCCGCGGTGAAACGCAGGGGCCTTCTGGTCACGGGAGCTGCCTTCGGAGGCTCGGGCGTTCTGACGGGTTTCCATCAGCCGGCGCTTGCGCAGCAGGCGGACGATTCCCACAGGCTCCTGGCGCCGGGCCATCGCTACGAGATCGGCCTCAGGGGTCCCATCATCGCCGTCGACTGCTTTGCCGACGCCAGCGCGCCGGAGGACCCGCATCCATCGGCGGCGACTGAGGTGCCGATGGTGGCCGTCGGGCCGCAGAAGGAGCCCGTTTCCTGGAACGTCATATCGTGGGCCGAGGCAAACGCGGCGACCCGGATCATGACCCTGAAAGCGGCGGATCAGCCGTTGCAGGCCGCCGTGTCGTTCGAGCTCGATCCCGTCACCGGTTTTCTCACCCGGCGCACGGTGCTGCGGCACACCGGCGGCCCGCGCGAGATCGATATCCAGGAGACGCTGGCGCTCCTCGTCTCGATCCATGAGCCGGTCGAACAGATCATCTACCTCACCGGCGAATGGCAGGAGGAGGCGGATATCGTCCGCGCCGATCCCGCCAAGGGCGCCATCACGCTCGAAAGCCGCAGCGGCAAGACGGGTTTCGAGTTCCAGCCCTATGTTGCGATCATCACCGCCGATGCGAGTTACCTCTGCCAGATCCTGTGGTCGGGAAACTGGACGCTGCATGTCGCGCCCGACCGTCACGGCGCCACCTTATCGGGCGGCTTCAACAATTGGCAGTTCCGCCATCGCCTGACCGCCGGGAAAAGCCTGGAGCTGCCGACTGTGCTGTTCGGGCGGTTCGACGGGCCGCTCGGCAATGCCACCCGCAAGCTCCATGACTATCGCCGCGCACGCCGGCCCGATCCGGAGCGGCCAATCCCGGTGCAATTCAACAGCTGGTATCCCTTCCTCGGCGAGCCCTCCGCCGAGGTGCTCGTCCCGCTGGTTCCGATCGCCAAGCAGCTCGGCTGCGAAGCCTTCGTCGTCGATGCCGGATGGTACCGCGACGAAAACGGCGAATCGGACGCCGACTGGGATTATCGGACAGGTGACTGGCGCGTCAGCCGCCAGCGCTTTCCCAACGGCTTGCGCGAGATCTCGAACCGCTGCCGCGAAGAAGGGCTGGGCTTTGGCCTTTGGTTCGAGCCGGAAGTCGCAGGCCCGACTTCTTCGGTGCGGCACAACCATCCCGAATGGATGCACCATATCGACGGCCAGCCGCCGCCTGCGAACGAACGCGCCGTGATCAATCTCGGTGTGCCTGCCGCCTGGCAGCATGTCTTCGAGCGGATCTCGCGGCTATTACACCTGATCGGCGTCGACTGGATGAAGTGGGATTTCAATTCCGACCTCGGCGCGGGCGGATGGGCGCCATCGCTCCCCGAGACGTTGACAGGACAGGCGCCATTGGTCGCGCATTATGATGGGCTCTATCGGCTGCAGGATGCGATCTGCGCCGCCTTTCCCGACCTGATCCTGGAGATGTGCGCCGGCGGCGGCGGCCGGCTGGATGGCGGGATCCTGTCGCACGCCCACGTCAACTGGATGAGCGATCAGAGCAGCGCGCTGCGCAAGCTCGCGATCCATTTCGGCACTCAGCTCGCGCATCCGGCCATCGTTTGCAATGACTGGCTGATCGATTGGCCGGGCGGCAGCGATGCACCGGACCAGCCGCCGGCTCTTGTCGATCCGCGCGGCGACCTTCCTTTTCGGCTGCGTGTGGCGATGCTCGGCAGCTTCGGCATCAGCGCACCGATCCATCGCTGGTCGGAGGGCGATCGCGCCATCGCCGCCACGCATGTCGCGCTCTATACGACCAGCATTCGAGCCATCATCCATCATGGCGATCGCTACGCCTTCACGCCGACACCACCGCCGGACGGAAACGGCGATTGGGCAGCCACCTGGTATGTCACCAAGGACGGCCTGCAGGGCGCCCTTTTTGTCTTTCGTTTGGCTGGACCGCAAAACAAGCGCGCCTTTCGGCTGCGCGGCTTGCACGACCAGAAGCGCTATCGCCTTACCTTCCAGGGCGGACCGGAAAGCATTGCGCCCGGGGCCGAGCTCGCGGCTGGCTTGACCGTCGTCCTGAATGAGAGTTTTCGCTCGGCGCTCTGCATCATCGAGGCGACGGCCGACTGATCGGCCGGCTACTGCACCCGCTCGCCATGTAGCACGGTGTCGAGACCTTCCGTCTCCTCCTCGCGCGTGACCCGCAGCCCGATCGTGGCGTCGAGGATGCGGAGCAACGCCCAGGTGACGACGGAGGAGAAGGCGGCAACCGCGAGCACGCCGTAGAGCTGGATCAAGATCTGGGTGCCATGCCCATCGACCAGGCCGACCGGCTGGCCATGGTCGACGTCATTGATGGCGCGGGTCGCGACCACGCCCACCATCAGCGGCCCCAGGATGCCGCTGATGCCGTGCACGCCGAAAACGTCGAGCGAATCGTCGTAGCCCAGCCGGTTCCTCAACACGACCGACGATCAGTAGCACACGGCCCCGGCGGCGAACCCGATCAGCATCGCAGCCCACGGCTCGACATATCCCGCGGCCGGCGTGATGGTGCCAAGGCCCGCGACGGCGCCGGAGAGCACGCCCAGCACGGACGTGCTCGTCACGCCACACCGCCGCCAGACCCGTGGCGACGCCCAAGCCGTTCTTTCGCATTGGTCTTGCCCGGTTAAAGGGCGTTGGAACCTTGTTCGCCGGTGCGGATGCGCACCGCCTGCTCGACCGCGGTCACGAAGATCTTGCCGTCGCCGATCTTGCCGGTGTGGGCCGCCTTCTGGATCGCCTCCACCGCGCGCTCGACCTGGGTGTCGTCGACCACGATCTCGATCTTCACCTTGGGCAGGAAGCTCACGAGATACTCGGCGCCGCGATAGATCTCGGTCTGGCCCTTCTGCCGTCCGAAGCCCTTGACCTCGCTCACGGTGAGGCCCGACACGCCGACACCGGTCAGCGCGTCGCGCACGTCATCGAGCTTGAACGGCTTGATGATGGCGGACACAAGTTTCATCGGCTGCTACCTCCGGCCTGTCGTCGACAGGCCGGAGAGTGGCGTGGGATCACGTCGGCGTCAATTTTCTCCGAGAGGGAACGGCGTCAATGCACCGTTTCCCCATGAAGATTGATGTCGAGGCCTTCGACTTCCTCCTCGGTCGTGACGCGCAAGCCGATGGCCACATCAATTGCCTTCAGGATGACGAAAGTGGCGACTGCGCACCACGCCATCGTGACAAGACAGCCCCAGAGCTGGGTCAGGACCTGCGCGCTGTTGCCGTCGATCAGGCCCTTCTTGCCCTCGCCGCCGATCGCCTCGACGGCGAAAACGCCGGTCAGCATGGCGCCGATGAAGCCGCCCACGCCATGCACGCCGAAGGCGTCGAGCGAATCGTCGTAGCCCAGCATCTTCTTGAGGCTGGTCGCCGCCCAGAAGCAGACGGCGCCCGCCACGATGCCGATCACCAGGGCACCGGTCGGATTGACGAAGCCGGAGGCCGGCGTGATAGCCACGAGGCCTGCCACCGCGCCGGAGACGATGCCCAGCACCGACGGCTTGCCGCGAGTCATCCATTCCGCGAACATCCAGGCCAGTGCCGCGGCGGCGGTCGCGATCTGCGTCACCGCCATGGCCATGCCGGCATTCGTGCTGGCCGCCGTGGCCGAGCCGGCGTTGAAGCCAAACCAACCCACCCACAGCAGCGAGGCGCCGATCACGCTCAGCACGAGATTGTGCGGCGCCATGTTGTCGGTGCCGTAGCCCTTGCGCTTGCCCAACACGAGGGCACAGACCAGCCCTGCGACGCCGGCGTTGATGTGAACGACCGTGCCACCTGCATAGTCGAGCACACCCCAGTCGCCCAGGAAGCCGCCGCCCCAGACCCAGTGCGCGATCGGTGCATAGACGACGATCGCCCACAGGCCCATGAACCACATCAGGGCCGAGAATTTCATGCGCTCGGCGAAGGCGCCGGCGATCAGCGCCGGCGTGATGATGGCGAAGGTCATCTGGAAGGTCATGTAGACCGATTCCGGAATGGTCTTCGCGAGATCGTTCACGGCGTCGAGCGCCATGCCGTTCAAAAAGAAGCGGCCCATGCCTCCGATGAAGGCATTGCCTGGCGTAAAAGCGAGGCTGTAGGTGATCACCATCCAGAGGACGGTCACGAGGCAGGTCACGGCGAAGCTCTGCATCACCGTCGCCAGCACGTTCTTCTTGCGCACCATGCCGCCGTAGAACAACGCGAGGCCGGGCACCGTCATCATGAGAACCAGCGCCGTGGAGGTCAGCATCCAGGCGGTGTCGCCAGTGTCGAGCTTGGGCTTGTCATCGGCAGCCAGCGCCACCGCCGGCAGCAGCAGGCCGGTCGCCCACAGGCCGGCAAGAGCAGAACCAAACGTACGTTTCATCGATCTTCCCTCGGAATTGGCTTTTGTGGTGGCAATTGCTGGTCAGAGTGCCTCGGTGCCCGATTCGCCCGTGCGAATGCGAATGGCCTGCTCGATCGGGAACACGAAGATCTTGCCGTCGCCGATCTTGTCCGTTCGCGCAGCCTTCTGCAGGGCCTCGACCGCACGCTCGACGAGCCCATCGTCGATCACGACCTCGATCTTGACCTTGGGCAAGAAGCTCACGGCATATTCGGCACCGCGATAGATCTCGGTCTGGCCTTTCTGTCGGCCGAATCCTTTCACCTCGCTCACCGTCAGGCCCTGGATGCCGAGCGACGTCAGCGCATCGCGCACCTCGTCGAGCTTGAACGGCTTGAAGATCGCCATGACCATTTTCATTCCGGCTCCCCTCCAAATGGGCGACCGTCGCCCTAACGCGATCTCTGGCGGAGCAAATCCCGTGCCAGAAGCGTAGATCTCACCCTTTCTGCATCTGGCATATCGATTGCTTCGGTCTCCGCAGGTTCACAATCAACTCGGGGGAGAGCGAGAGATGCTGAGGAAGATCGCGGCGATGATCGTCGGAGGGCTTGCCTTATCGGCAAGCATGACTGCTCAAGCGGAGGACAAGCCTGCGTCTCAACCGTCATCGTGGTGGGATACGTTCTCGATCAGCGGTCACATCGAGGGCGGCATCACCTACAACACCTACCCGCAGAACAACGGCCTCAATTTCGGGCAGCTCTTCACCGACAAGACCAATACGCCGCTCCTCAACCAGGCCCTCGTCACCGTCCAGCGCCCCATCGACCCCAAATCCCCCAACGTCGATTTCGGCTTCAAGCTGCAGGCCTATTACGGCACCGACGCCCGCTACACCCGCTTCCTCGGACAATTCGAGGGCATCGATTATATCGGCCAGCCCGATATCGTCGAAGCCAACCTGCAGTTTCACTTCCCTTGGCTCTTCAAAGGCGGCTTCGACGTCAAGATCGGCGAGTATCCCACCCTCGAGGGCATCGAGGTCATCTCCGCCCCCGACAACCCGCTCTACTCGCACTCCTACATCTTCAACTTCGGCATCCCCTTCAAGCACACCGGCGTCCTCACCACCGCCCATGTCAATGACTGGCTCGACATCTATGCCGGCTTCGATACCGGCGTGAACACCACCATCGGCTGCTGCGGGCCCTATACCGGCGACAACAACACCGGCGTCGCCTTCCACGGCGGCTTCGGCTTCACGCTACTCGGCGGCGACCTCAGCATCCTCGCCACCACCCATATCGGCGCCGAGAATGCCAACACGCCGGCGATCGCCGCCGCCTGCAACTGCGACCCCAACCACGCGCTGCGATACCTCAACGACATCGCCATCACCTGGAAGGCCAGCGACAAGCTCACCTTCATGGCCGACCTCAACTACATCCACGATGATGGCTTCAACGCCAGCGGCTACGGCGCCGCCCTCTACGGCATGTACCAGATCAACGACCTCTTCAAGGTCGTCGGCCGGGCCGAGATCTGGCGCGACAACTCCGGCTTCTTCGTCGCCGCCTATCCCGGCAACCTCGACTTCGTGAAGGTCGAACATGGCGATCCTTCCGCGACCATCATCGCCGGCACCCCCACCACCTACGGCTCCTTCACGCTCGGCCTCAACATCACCCCCAAGATGCCCGACAACCCCGTCGTCAAAGCCATCATCTTCCGCCCCGAGATCCGCTTCGACACCTCGCTCAACGGCACCACCCCCTACGCCGGCGGTAACAACGCCTCACAGTTCACAATCGCTTCCGACATCATCATCAAGTTCTGAGCCGCTTGCCGCCCGGCCGTCCCGCTGCCATGAAACACCAATGGACAGCGGACGGTACGACCTTGCGATCGTGGGAGCAGGCCTCAACGGCAGCCTGCTCGCCCTTGCCGCGGGCGAGGCAGGTCTGCACACGGCCCTGATCGATCGGCAGCCGCCGACATCGATGACCGAGGCCGGCTTCGACGGGCGCACCACGGCGATTTCCTACACCAGCCAGCGCCTGTTCCATGCTCTGGGCGTCTGGGCCGATCTCGCCGATCTCGCGGAGCCGATCCTCGATATCCGCATCTCCGACGCGGACCATGACGGCCGGATCAGCCCGTTCTTCCTGCACTTCGATCACCGCGAAGCCGGCGCCGGCGATCCACCTGCAACCGCGATGGGGTGGATCGTCGAGAACCGATTCTTGCGCAGCGCGATCCTGCGCCGACTCGCGGCCTGCCCTGCAGTCGAGCTTTTGGCGCCCGACGAAGCCATCGAGACCACGCGCACGCCCGACAAGGTGGACGTGGCGCTGAAGAGCGGCCGCCGTCTCATCGCGCGGCTGGTCGCCTCGGCCGAGGGACGCCAGGGCACGATGCGCGAGGACGCGGGCATCGGCGCGCGTGCCTGGTCGTACAATCAGATCGCGATCGTCCTCGTCGCGCGCCACGAACGGCCGCATCACGGCGTTGCCCAGGAGAAGTTCCTGCCCGGCGGCCCCTTCGCCATCCTGCCGATGCGCGACAGCGAGACTGGTGAGCATCGCTCGTCGATCGTCTGGACCGAGCGCGCGAGCATCGCCAAGCGGCTGCTCGAACTCGATGCGCCGCGTTTCCAGGCCGAGTTTGCGCGCCGCTTTGGCGACTTTTTGGGCACGGTCGACACGATCGGCCCACGATGGTCGTATCCGCTTCACCTCGTGCATGCCGAACGCTATGTCGAGGAGCGGCTGGTGCTGGTGGGCGATGCGGCGCACGGCCTGCATCCGATCGCGGGCCAGGGTTACAACCTCGGCGTTCGCGACATCGCCGCACTGGTCGAGGTCCTGATCGACGCCAAGCGCCTCGGCCTCGACATCGGCGCCACCGACACGCTCGAACGCTACGCGCAATGGCGACGTGCCGACAATTTCACCATGGTGGCGGCCACCGATCTTTTGAACCGCCTGTTCTCCAACGACATCAAGCCGCTCCGGCTCGCGCGCGATCTCGGCCTCGCCGCCGTCAACCGCGCGCCGCCCTTGCGCCGCTTTTTCCTGCGCCACGCCATGGGCCTCGGCGGCGACCTGCCCAAGCTGATCCGCGGCGAGAGACCCTAGAAATACTGGGGTCCTGGCCGGGACGCTGTTTCGCACCAGAGTTGCGCGCCTCAGGCGAAGACCCTATCTCAGGGGCCAAATTTCGAGGATTCCCAATGGCCATGTCTCAGTCATCGGCACAAGTGCCTGTAACGGTGCTGACCGGCTATCTCGGTGCCGGCAAGACCACGTTGCTCAATCGCATCCTGAGCGAGCAGCACGGCAAGAAGTACGCCGTGATCGTGAACGAGTTCGGCGAGCTCGGCGTCGACAACGACCTCGTGGTGAACGCCGACGAGGAAGTATTCGAGATGAACAACGGCTGCATCTGCTGCACCGTGCGCGGCGATCTGATCCGCATCATCGAAGGGCTGATGAAGCGCAAGGACAAGTTCGACGGCATCCTGGTCGAGACCACCGGCCTCGCCGATCCGGGTCCCGTGGCGCAGACCTTCTTCACCGACGACGACGTGAAGGCCCGGACCCGGCTGGACGCCATCGTCACCGTGGTCGACGCCAAGCACTTCCTGGGCCAGCTCGAGCAGGGCGACGAGGCGCAGGAACAGGTGGCGTTCGCCGACGTGATCCTGCTGAACAAGACCGACCTCGTGAGCGCCGATGAGCTCAAGAAGGTCGAGGGCAGGATCAAGTCGATCAATCCCTATGCCCGCATCCACAAGACCGAGAAGAGCAAGATCGAACTTGAGGCCATCCTCGACAAAGGCGCGTTCGACCTGAAGCGCATTCTCGAGTTCGAGCCCGATTTCCTCGAGCATGGCCACGATCACGACCACGAGGAGGAGGTGAAGAGCCTCAGCCTCACCGCCGACCGCCCGGTCGATCCCGACAAGTTCCAGAAATGGATGGGCGCGCTCCTGCAGATCAAGGGGCCGGACATCTTCCGCAGCAAGGGCATCCTCGCGATCGACGGCGCGCCGCGGCGCTACGTCTATCAGGGCGTGCACATGATGATGGATGCCGACTGGGGCCAGCCCTGGAAGGACGGCGAGACGCGCTCGAGCAAGCTCGTTTTCATCGGCCGCAATCTCGACGGCGAGAACCTGAAGCGCGGCTTCCAGGATTGCCTGAAATAGACTCGTGAAGCTCGACCTCGCGAATCCCGCCTGGCGCACGGCGCTGCCGCCATCGCGCACGGTCACGGCCGATGCACCCGTATCGGCCTGCGCTTTCAACCGAGACGGCGCGACCGTGGCCTTTGCGCTGGGCGACGGACGCGTGCGTCTGCTGCCCGCCGACATCAGCGCGGCAGAGACGCCAGCCGGCGAGCCGGTGCATCGGGGGGCCGTGCTGGCAATGATGGCCGATCCGGCGGGAGACGGCTTCGTGAGCGGCGGCGACGATGGCCGCTTGCTGCGGCTCGGCACCGACGGCACGGTGAACGAGCTCACCAACCAGAAGGGCAAGTGGATCGAGCATATTGCAGTCCACAGGGCGAGCGGTGCGATCGCAGCCGTCGCGGGCAAGAACGCGCTGGTCGTCAAGGACGGCCAGACGAGCGAGTTCGGGCCGCATCAGAGTACGGTGGCCGACCTCGACTTCAGCAAGGACGGCAGTCGCGTTGCCTGCGCGCATTATGGCGGCGTCACCGTCTGGAGCGTGGGCAACGTCACCCTGCCGCCGCGGCGCTTCGCCTGGGCCGGCAGCCACGTCGCCCTGAAATGGAGCACCGACGGCAAGTTCATCGCGACCGGCACGCAAGAGAACGACATCCATGTCTGGCGTATTGCGCAATCCACCGACATGCGCATGCAGGGTTATCCCGCCAAGGTGCGGTCGCTCTCCTGGTCGGCCGATGCGCGCTGGCTCTTCACGTCGTCGCAGCCGGTCTTTACCGCGTGGTCGTTCGCCGGCAAGGGACCGGAAGGCAAGCCTCCCGTACAGTTCGGCGAAGAAGGCGCCAGCCTCATCACCGTGGTCGCCGCCCATCCCACCGCCGAGTTCGTGGCCGGCGGCTACGAGTCGGGCGAGCTGCAGCTCGGCGATATCAAGACCCGACGCTCGGTTGTCCTGAAACTTGCCGACGGCTCTCCCATCACCTGCCTCGCCTGGTCGACCGACGGCTCCCGTCTGGCCGCGGGCAACGACCGCGGCGACCTGCTGGTGGTCGATCTGAGGCGGTGAGCTAACCAGGTCCGCGGGGGCGCGCCACTCCAGTGGCGCGATCTTCTTTGGCATCAACAAAGACGCGCGAGTGGAGTGGCGCACGCCCAGCCAGGAACCTCTCACATCGCAATAAGGTTCGGGGCGACGTTGCTTCGAACAAGAGTCATCTTGGTTAGCCCCGTCCGACCAGGTACCGGTTGGAGAGGAAGCAAAGCACGCCGGCCAGTCCCATGGCCGTCGTCATGGGTGCAATGGTGCCATCGAAGGTCTGGCCGACCACGGCACCGAAGAGAGCGCCAAGGCCAAACTGCATCACGCCCATCAGCGACGAGGCCGTGCCTGCCATGTGGGGATAGCGCTGCAGCGCCATCGCGGTCGCGTTGGGGCCGATCAGGCTGATGGTCGCGATCTGCGGCGCCAGGCAGATAACGAACGGCCACATGCCGATAGCACCGGTGCGGGCCTCGACCAGGCCGAGGACCAGCGCCACAGGCCCCACGATCGCGGGGACGATCGTTCCATAGCGCAGGATCTTGCCGGCGCCGAACAAGGGCACAAACCTGGCGTTCAACAGGCTGCCGATCGTCATGAACACGACCATGCCGCCGAACACGAGGCCATAGAGTCGCGGGGCGAGGCCATAATGCTGGATGAACACGAAGGGCGAGCCGGAGAGAAAAGAGAACAGCGCGGCGAACTGGAACGAGCTCGTGAAGGCATAGCCCATGAACGCCTTGTGGTGCACGAGTTCGCCGAAGCGCTTCAGGATCGACGAGACGATCAGCGGTTGGCGGTATTCCGGCCGCAGCGTCTCAGGCAGGCGCAGGAAGGCCGCGAGCCAACCGAAGATGCCGATGCCGGCCAGAATGAAGAAGATCGCTCGCCAACCCAGGAACCACAGGATCTGCCCGCCCAGCAGCGGCGCCAGCATCGGCGCGATCGAGGTGCAGGCCATCATGAGCGACATGATGCGCGCGGCGTGATCGCGCTCGGCGAGGTCGCGCACCATGGTACGGGCCAGCACGACGCCACCGCAGGCCGCGAGCCCCTGCAGCATGCGCAGCAGCACGAGTTGGCCCGCTGCGGCCGCAAAGGCACAGCCGACACTCGCCACGACATAGACGGCAAGGCCGCCCAGGATCACCGGCCGACGGCCGAAGCGGTCACCGGCGGGACCGTAAAAGATCTGGCCGAGACCGAAGGCGATCATGAAGGCGGAGAGCGTGAGCTGGATGTCGCCCACGCTCGCTTTCAGGTCGCTTTCGATCATCGGCAGGGCCGGCAGATACATGTCGATCGACAGCGGCGTGAAAGCGGACAGAAGCGCGAGCAGTCCCACCAGGACAGGCGTCAAGGCCGGCCGGGCCCTGGGCGCGGTAGCGGGATCGGAGAGGGTTGTCATTTTGTGGCGTCGCTGTAGCAGCCAATGGGCGTGCCGCACCATGCTATAAGCGAGCCATGACAGTGCTACCCGATATGACCGAGGCGCAGATCAGGCGTTACGCGCGCCATATCGTGCTGCCGGAGATCGGCGGCGTGGGACAGACGCGCTTGATGGCGGCCAAGGTGCTCGTGATCGGTGCTGGCGGACTTGGCGCGCCCGCCCTGCAATATCTTGCGGCCGCCGGCATCGGGACGCTGGGCGTCATCGACGACGACACGGTCGATCTCTCCAACCTGCAGCGCCAGATCATCCATCGCACGGCCGATATCGGTGTCGCCAAGGCCGACAGTGCCCGTCGCGCCCTGGGCGATATCAATCCCGAGATAGCGGTCCGCCCCCACAAGGAACGGCTGACGGCCGCCAATGCCGAGCAGATCCTCGCCGATTACGACGTGGTGGCCGACGGCAGCGATAACTTCGCGACACGCTATTTGCTGAACGACACCTGCTATCACCTGAAAAAGATTCTGGTTTCTGCCGCGATCCTTCGTTTCGACGGCCAGATCTCGACTTATAAATCGTGGCAAGGCGGGCACCATCCCTGCCTGCGCTGCCTCTTTCCGGCCGCGCCGTCGGAGGACTCGGTGCCGAGCTGCGCTCAGGCCGGCGTGCTGGGAGCGCTCGCAGGAACGCTCGGCGCCCTGCAGGCGACCGAGGTGGTGAAGGAGATCCTGGGCATCGGCCGTTCGCTCTCGGGCCGGCTTTTGACCTACGACGCGCTCGCCGCGTCGTTCGACGAGATGGCCATCACCAAGCGCCCTGACTGCCCCACCTGCGGGACACGATGAAGACTCCGGAAGGCGGCCTGTCGCTGATCATCCGCTCGGGAGACTACGAGAGCGTGCATTATGCGCTGGCGCTGGCGAGCGCGGCGCTCGCTGTCAACAAGCCCGCCGTCCTGTTTTTCACCATGAACGGCCTGCGCGCCCTCACCGGCCCGCCGCCCGGCCTGCCTGACTGGAACCGGGATGCCCTGATGCGCGAGCGCGGCGTCGGTGACTTCGAGACGCTGCTGCAGGCTTGCGTCGAGCTTGGCGGGCGCTTCATCGTATGCGAGATGGGATTGCGCGCGCTCGGCATCGACCGCGCCGAGCTGCGGGCCGACGTTCCCTTCACCGTCGCGGGGATCGTGACCCTACTGGAAGA
>Ga0068857_100002049_pt1 | contig 16363 bp, 11 predicted proteins | sample KBSCornC72_FD_66591 | JGI IMG/M metagenome (GOLD analysis project Ga0068857, IMG submission 66591) | Corn rhizosphere microbial communities from Kellogg Biological Station, Michigan, USA - KBS Corn C7-2 | ecosystem: Host-associated > Plants > Roots > Rhizosphere > Soil ...
GCACCGGCCACGACCTTTTCGCTCGCCTCCGCAAGCTGCCGTACCCGACGGTGGCCGCGATCAACGGCGGCGTCCTCGGCGGAGGCGTCGAGCTCGCGCTCCACTGCGACTACCGCGTGATCGCCGACGAGGTTCGGCACGTCGCGTCGCCGGAATGCCTGCTCGGCTTCGTGCCGGCATGGGGCGCGACGCAGCTTGCGCCGAGGCTGATCGGTCCCGAAGCGGCCGTGCAGCTCATGGTCACGAACCCGCTGCGGCAGAACAAGATGCTGGATGCCGAGCATGCGCACGAGCTCGGGCTCGTCGACCGCGTGATCGAGCTCGAGCGGCTGATCGACGAGGCGATCACGATCGCGCTCGAGCAGCCGACGCGCGAGCCGGCCGACCTCTCGGGAACGAGCGAGCTCGTTGCCGGTGCGCGCTCCCAACTCGATGACGCGCTGCACGGAGCCGCGCCGGCGCCGTACCGGGCGCTCGACCTGATCGAGGGTGCGCAGGCGTGGACGATCGACGAGGGATACCGCGCAGAGGAGGAGGCGCTCGCCGACCTGCTCTTCACGCCGCAGGCGAAGGCGTCGCTGTATGCGTTCGACCTGGTCGAGCGTCGAGCCCGCAAGGGCGCAGGCCGTCCGTCGCTCGAGCCTCGACCGGTCGCCAAGGTCGGGATCGCGGGCGCCGGCCTCATGGCCGTCCAGCTCGCGACGCTCTTCCTGCGCAGGCTCCGCACGCCGATCGTCCTGCGCGACCTCGACCAGGCGATCGTCGACCGGGCCCTCGAGACGATCCGCGACGAGCTCGCCGGCGCCGCGGCCCGCGGCCGGCTCGACCATGAGCAGGCGCTCTCCCTGGCCGCGCAGGCCTCGGGCACGACGTCCTACGACGGGTTCGAGCACTGCGACCTCGTGCTCGAGGCCGTCTTCGAGGAGCTCGAGGTCAAGCGGCAGGTCTTCGGCGAGCTCGAAGGCATCGTCTCGGACGCCTGCGTGCTGGCGACGAACACGTCAGCGCTCTCCGTCACGGCGATGGGCGAGAGCCTCGAGCATCCCGACCGCCTCGTCGGCATGCACTTCTTCAATCCGGTCGCCCTGATGCCGCTCGTCGAGCTCGTGCGCACGCCCGAGACCGACGACGCGACGCTGGCCACGGCGTGGGCGGTCGCCGACAGGCTCCGCAAGCGCCCGGTGCTCGTGCACGACGCGCCCGGATTCGTCGTCAACCGCCTGCTCACGCGCATGATGCTCGTCGTCCTCGAGTCGGTCGAGCGCGGGAATTCGGTGGAAGAGGCGGACGAAGGCGTGCTGATGCTCGGCCTGCCGATGGCGCCCTCCGTGTTGCTGCAGATGGTCGGCGAGCAGGTCGCGACTCATGTTCGCGAAACGCTTCAGGCCGCGTTCCCGGAGCGGTTCACGATCAACGCGGAGGGGCCGGCCCGGAGAGTCGAGGAAATCCGCGACGCCGTGCTCGAAGCGCTCGCCGACGAGGTGCGGCACGTGCTCGAAGAAGGCGTCGTCGACTCACCGAAGGACATCGACGCAGCGCTCATCCTCGGCGCAGGCTTCCCGTTCTTCATGGGCGGCCTGACCCCGTATCTCCGCGAACGCGGCTACACGTTCGAGCTCACCCCCCGCTAGCCTCTTCCTACGCCGATCTCGGAGACCGCGTCCAAAAGCCGCCGGAGCCGGGCTTAGCCCGGTGGGAGGCACACAAACACAGAAACCCTTCGAAGCGCGATCACCCAGGGCGGCTCCGGAAACGCCGGCCCGACGCCTCCGCCCGCAAGGAGGGGGCCCACGGGGGAACCAGGGGTTCCCACGTGAAGGCGAGCGTTAGCGAAGCCGCCGATGGGGTATGCTTCGAAAAGCGACGCTCAGCTGGGGACTCAGAGCGCGCCCTCTCTAATTTCTCGGAGGCATCGCGGCCCTTCGCGCCGCTTACATGCAGGAGACAACCGAGCAGCGAACCGCAATTCCTGCGATGGACGAGATCGTCGCAGAGGCACAGAAGGCCGGGGACTGGGCCGGTGAGCCCCTGCTCCACACCGATGAAGATCCGGCCCAGGTGCTGGCGCCCGAGACCGCGCGCCGAAACGCGCTCGACGAGGCGCTGGGCGAGATCGCGGCCGGGAACGAGGCGCCCTCCTCACAGTGGAAGGTGCGCTTCGCGCTCATGCTCGGCCTCGAGCGCGTGCTGTCCGAGAAGCCGCCGCGCCTCGCATCCGGCACCGAGCTGCGCCGCCACCAGGTGGACGCGCTCGCCGGGATGCTGACCGAGCTGATCGCGGCCAACCAGCGCCAGGACGAGGAGCCGCTGAACGGCAGCGCGAACGGCCACGTCGACCCCGCCGACCTCGAGGAGGAGGACGCGGACTTCGGGGTCGTCGACGAGGAGCCACTCGCCGAGGACCTCTCTCCGGCCGACGATCCAGGCGCGATCCGCCGCTACCGGTTCCGGCACCCGACCGCGTCCGGGAAGACGATCGCCGCCGCCGGGTTCGTCGAGGCGGCGCGAACGATGGGCGTCCTCATCCTCACGCACCGGCGCCTGCTCGTCTCCCAGTTCAACCGCGAGCTCGCTGCTGAGGGCTACGGCGACCGGCTGACCCCGATCGTCGAACAGGGCCAGACCGCTCCCCAGGCCGCGCCGATCACCGTCCAGACGTACGCATGGTTCGCGCGGCACCACGACTCGATCAGCCGCGACACGTACCAGCTCGTGATCGCCGACGAGGCGCACACGGCCCTCGGCGAGAAGACGAGCCTTGCGATCCGCAGCTTCCCGGACCCGATCTACATCGGGATGACCGCGACCGAACAGCTGATCGCGAAGCAGGTTTCGGACGTCTTTCCGGCCTCCGTCGACGATCTCCCGCTCCAGGACGCTGCGCGGCGCGGACTGATCGCCCCGTTGCGCAACCTCCGCGTTCCGCCCGCAGCCGCGATCCACTCCGTGCCGATCGTGGGCGGCGACTTCGAGGAGCGCGCCCTCGCGGCCGTGCTCGACCACAAGGCCCTGAACCAGGCCGCTGCGAGCCTCTATCGCGATCGCTTCGACTCGACGCCGGGGATCGTCTACGCGGCCGGGGTCGACCACGCGTACAACCTCGCGCAGGAGTTCCGCGCCGCGGGCCTCAAGGCCGAGGCGGTCAGCGGCCGGACGCCGCCGGTCAAGCTCGCCGAGATCCTCGCCGCCTACGAGCGGGGCGAGATCGACATCCTGATCAACGCGATGCTGCTCGCCGAGGGCTGGAACTCGCCGCGCGCGACGGTCGTCATGCATCTCGCACCAACCGCGAGCCGGCGTGTCTACCAGCAGCGCATCGGCCGGATCATGCGCATGCACCCGCGCAAGGAGGCCGGGATCGTCGTCGACTTCGTGAACAAGGGCGCGACGCACAACGACCGCGTCATCTCGCTGCACAGCCTGCTCGGCGCCGACTTCTACCGCGAGGGCGCCCGCGTGACCCCCGCGCCGCGCCGCCGGCCGAACCGCCGCGCGCGCCGCAAGCTCTCGCCCGCGCCGTGGCTCGTGCCGGTGACACCCGACGTGCGTCGCCGCCTCGCGGTCATCCAGCGCGAGTGGCAGCGCATCGATCCGCGTTACCTGGACGAGGACGAGCAGCGCTACTGGGCCTCGATCGCGGGCCGCCAGGTTCGCTTCGAAGAGCGCGCCGACTTCGTGAAGAAGCTCTCCGACGGCAAGGCGAGCAAGGCGTGCCTCGAGCAGTTCCTCGCCACGGCCGCGGCCGAGAACCCGAACCGCCGCCTGCGGACGATGGCGCTCTCGGACCGCGTCTCGATGACGGTCGAGCGCGCGGACTTCGACGATCTCGTCACGCTCGTCATCCAGGGCGCGACGTGGGACAAGGATCGCGTCCAGGGCGCGCGGATCCTGCTGCGGGCAATCGGCGAAGGGAAGGCGGATGCGCCGGAGCAGATCCTGGCCCGCTGGACGTGGAAGCTCGCACGCGCCACGCGCAAGGCGCAGGACCGCCGGGTCAGCGCGGAGTTCCCGGAGGCGAAACGGCTGCTCGGCGCGCTCGCGAACTCACGCGGGCACCGCCACGAGGAGAACGCCGCCAAGCTCGTCAATGCGGCGCTCGAGCTCCCGATCGGAGTCGGCGTCGCGCTGCTCGCGTCGGCCGACGGCTACACCCCGCGCGCGACGAAGCTGATCGAAGGCGCCCGCGAGAAGATCGGAACGCTGCCAGAGGTCGCATACGCGCTCGCCGAGAACCTGCCGCCGCCCAAGGCGCACAGCGGCCGGCGAAGGCGCCGGCGCCGCAAGAAGAAGGGCGGCGCGCAGCAAACGGGCGAGGCGCAGGCAGCCCAGCCGCAGTCCCAGGACGGCGCCCAGCCCAAGAAGCGCCGCCGGCGACGGAAGCCTGCGAGGACGAACACCTCCGAGGCCGCGGGCGAGCAGGCGCCGGAAGAAGCCCCGCGGGCTGCAGAAGCCTCGTAATTCCTGCTTAACCGCCTGCTCTCTACGCTAAGGCTCGAATGCTCGTCCTGATCGGGATCGGACTCGCAGCCGGGTTCATCACCGCGATCTCGCCCTGCGTGCTGCCGGTCCTGCCGATCGTGTTCGCGGGCGGCGCGACCGGCGGGCGCCGCAAGCCGTTCGCGATCATCGCGGGCCTCGTTCTCAGCTTCACCGCGTTCACGCTGTTCGGCGTCTGGCTCCTGCGCAAGCTCGGGCTGCCGGAGGACCTCCTGCGCAACCTCGCGATCGCGCTGCTCTTCCTCGTCGCGGCGTCGCTGCTCTTCCCGAAGGTGGAGGAGATCGTCCAGCGGCCGTTCCTGCGCCTGACGAGGCGACCCAGCGGCGACCTCGGCGGCGGGCTGCTCCTCGGGGCGAGCCTCGGGCTGGTGTTCGTTCCGTGCGCGGGACCGGTGCTGGCCGCGATCACGGTCGTCGGAGCGACGCAGGACGTGGGCTTCCGCGCGATCGTGCTCACGCTCGCCTACGCGATCGGCGCGGCAATTCCGATGCTCCTCGTCGCGATCGGCGGCCGCGCCGGGATGAACGCGCTCCGACCGCACGCGCACCGCATCCGTCAGGTGCTGGGCGTCGTCGTCGGCCTGACCGCGCTCGCGATCGCGTTCAACGTCGACCGCCACTTCCAGACCGCGCTCCCCGGCTACACGCAGGCGCTCCAGAACAAGGTCGAGGACAGCGGCAGCGCGCAGCGACAGCTCCAGAAGCTCCGCGGGAACACGCGCCAGGTCGCGGACACGACGTCGCTCAAGGACTACGGGCAGGCGCCGGAGCTGGCCGGGCTCACGAACTGGATCAACAGCAAGCCGCTGACCTTGCAGCAACTGCACGGCAAGGTCGTGCTGATCGACTTCTGGACGTACTCGTGCATCAACTGCCTGCGCACGCTGCCGCATGTGAAGGCCTGGTACCACGCGTACCACGACAAGGGCCTCGTCGTGATCGGCGTCCACACGCCCGAGTTCGCGTTCGAGCACGTCCCGAGCAACGTCCGCAGCGCTGTGCGCCGCCTGGGCGTCGCCTACCCGGTAGCGCTCGACAACGACTACTCGACGTGGAACGCGTTCCGGAACCAGTACTGGCCGGCGAAGTACCTGATCGACCGCCGCGGCCACCTGCGCTACTACCACTTCGGCGAGGGCTCGTACGACACGACCGAGGCGCGCATTCGCACGCTCCTCGGCGAGAACGCGGGCATGCTGCCGGTCGCGAACGAGCTGTCGGATCCGACTCCGACGGGGCTGATGACGCCGGAGTCCTACCTCGGATACGAGCGCCTGCAGCGCTTCTCACAGAAGTCGATCACGCCCGATCGGTTCGCGACGTACCACTTCCCGGCGGGCGACCTCGACGACAACGAGCTCTCCTACTCAGGGCGGTGGAAGGTTCAGGGAGAGCGGATCGTCGCGGGCCCCGGTGCCCAGCTTCGGCTCCGCTTCGTCGCCCGGAGCGTGCATCTCGTGCTCGGCGGGCACGGGTCGGTCGCGGTCATCGTCGACGGGAAGCCGGTGAACGTCGTTCGGGTGCGCGGCAGCCGGCTGTACACGCTCGCGCGGCTGCCGACCGACCAGAGTCGATTGCTCGAGCTGCACTTCAGCCCGGGCGTCGAGGCGTACGCCTTTACCTTCGGCTAGATAGGAGGACTGCTACTGGTCGCGGGCGACGTCGTCGCCGTTCTCGCGCTCGCGGTCGCGCAGAAACTGGGTGAGCTCCGCGGCAAGCGCGTCACCCGAGGGCAGCTCGGCCTCCTCGGCGAGGGTGTCGGCGCGCTGCTCGAGCTCTTCGATGTAGGCGGCAGTGTCCGGATCAGACGCGACCGCTTCGGAGACCTGCTCCGAGTAGTTCTCGGCGGCCTCGGCGAGCTCGGTCGTGTCGATCGGCGCTCCGATCACGTCTCCGAGCCGCTCGCACAGCGCGAGCGCGGCCTTCGGGCTCGGCGTCAGCGAGACGTAGTGCGGCACGGCCGCCCAGAGGCTCGCCGACGGCAGGTCGGCCTGGCGGCACGCATCGTGGAGCACGCCGACGATCCCGGTCGGCCCCTCGTAGCGCGACGCCGAGAGGCCGAGCCGCTCGACCATCTCCGGATCGCTCGCGCTCCCGGTGACGGGGCACGGCCGCGTGTGCGGAACGTCCGCGAGCAGCGAGCCGAGACTGATGATGAGCTCGACGCGGAGCTCCTCCAGGAAGCCGACGATCAACTCCGAGAACGTGCGCCAGCGCAGGTTCGGCTCGATCCCGAGCAGGAGCACGACGTCGCGGTCGAGCCCCGGCGCGCGCCCGTGGTAGAAGACGGTCGAGGGCCAGTCGATGCGACGAGTGACCCCGTCCTCGAGCGAGACGTGCGGCCGCGTCGCCTGGAAGTCGAAGAAGTTCTCCGGCTCGATCTCCGCGAACCGGTGCGCGTTCCAGAGCTTCGCGAGGTAGCCCGTCGCGAGCGACGCGCCCTGCCCGCCGTCGTTCCAGCCGCGGAACGCGGCGATCAGGATCGGGTGCTCGAGCTCTGGCCGGCTCGAGACGAGGAGCTCCTCGGACACTCCCCTGAGTCTAGGTGTTCGTGGGCAGCAGAGAACGCGGTGGCCGGTAGAACAGCGCCGCCAGCGTGACGGTTGCGGCCCAGACGGCCGCAGCGAGCGCGACGTGGACGAGCACGATCTCCCAGGGCAGCTTCGTGCGCCACTGCAACTCACCCACGCCCATCTGGACGATCAGCAGCCCGAGCGTGACGAGCGAGATCCTGAACAGCCTGGGTGAGCGCTCCCTGTACGCGGCGAGGTAGCCGATCGAGAGCAGGAACGAGATCAGGAAGAAGCCGACGAAGACGCCGTGCACGTACACGGTCGGCTGGAGCGAGCCGAAGCGGTCGATGTGCTCGCCGCCGCCCGAGTGCGGGCCGGACGCCGTCGCGAACGTGCCGCTGACGACGAGCGCGAAGCCGGCTGCGGTGAAGAGGATCGCGAGGCGCCGAAGCTCGAGCGGGACGATCGGATCCGTCCGGCCGTCGCGCAGGCCGACCGCCTCGACCGCGATCACGACGGCGCCCGCGAGGAGGCCCATCGAGAGCAGGAGGTGCGCCATCACGACGGGCCAGCGCAGGTCGCTCGCCACCGCGAGGTAGCCCAGCGGCGCCTGGGCGAGTGCGCCGAGCAGAACCGCAAGCGCAAGCTTTCGCGCCCAGTACGGGAGGCCCGGCGTCTTCCGTGCCGCGAGCCAGGTCAGGAGGGTGACCGTGATCACGACTCCACCCACGAGCCGGTTTCCGAACTCGACGAATGCATGCACGTTCTTCTCGGGCAGCGGCGCACCGCGCTCGCAGCCGGGCCAGTGGCTGCAGCCGAGCCCGGAGTCCGTGAGCCGGACCGCGGCCCCCGTCCCGACGATCAGCCAGAGGAGGAACACGTTCGTCCACGCGACCTGAACGAAGCGCACCGGCGAGATCTCGAAGCTGCGGAGGCGGGCCGCGATCTCCATCAGAGAGGGACTAGCACGTCGGGATACCCGTCCGCTCCGGCGAACGGCGTGGGGCGCGAGCCGAGGAAGAGCGGGCGATCGGCGGCGTTCAGGAGCACGGGCATCATGTCCGTCCCGCTCAGGTGGCCGAGGATCCCGCGCGCACAGTCGAGCTCACCGAAGGCCTCGACCTCGTCCGCGCGGACGCCGGGGCCGTTGACGATGAACGGCACCGGGTCGCCGGAGTGGATCACGTCCGGGTACGTCGGCGTCGCGTGATCGCCTGTGACGCAGACGATCGCGCGGTCGGTCGGCAGGTCGCCGAGCTCCACGTCGAGCGCCTCGATCGTGCTCTTCTTGATCTGCGGGTCCTTCGTGTGGCCGGCCAGGTCGGTCGCCTTGAGGTGCGAAAAGACGAACGTGTCGCCCTCGTCGAGGCGCTCGCGTGCAAGCTCCAGGCGCGCGCGCAGGTCCGCCGGCGCATCGCCGGTTTCGAGCACGTGGCGTGGCTCGAGGCCGATCGTTTGCGCGAGGCCGAGCAGGAACTTCGAGTCGCCGAGGAAGCTCCCGTGCAGGCCGTGCCGCTCGCGAAAGCTCGGGTTGCCGCGCGCGCGGCCCCACCACTTGAGCGTGATCACGTTGAAAGGTGAAAGCCCGTCCGAAGCGCGGCGCTCGTTGACCGGATGTCCTTCGAGCCGCTCGATCGTCTTGCGCGTCCACGCTTCCGCGGCGCGGGCGGTCGCCTCGGCCTCGGGAACCTGAGCCTGCGGCTTGAGCACCGGATACCAGTCCTTGAAGAACGCGTCCGAGTCCGTCACGCGGTCATCGGCGTCCGGGGACACGCGCAGGATCGCCTCGCCGCGCTGGAGATGCTCGAGCTCGAACCGGAAGCCGTCGACCTCGAGCCCGTCGCAGGCGGCCACGAGCTCGGCCGAGTCCTCGTCGTCGTCGCCCGTTCGCGGCCGACCGGTGAGCCAGAGCCCATCGTCGCGCCGCTCGGCCGGACGGAGCGCGGCGAACGCGAACACGTGCTCCGGGTCGATCTCCTGCCCGGAGCCCGTCGCCTCGAGCACGGCACGCCCCGGGAACTCCTCGGGCGTGTACCCCAGCATCGCCCAGTGCGCAAGCTCGCTCGCCGGCGCCCGCCCCGGGCCCAGGCTGAACATGAGCCCGCACGAGCCGCGGGCCGCGAGCCGGTCGAGGTTCGGGGTCTCGGCGATCTCGTTCGCGGTGCGGCCGCCGAGCGAGTCGTGCGCGCGATCGGCGAGCCCGTCGAGCAAGACGACGAAGAGTGGGTACACGGAGGCGTGAGGCTACCGGCGCGCCGCGCCTCTCACGCGAGGGCCCGTTGCTGCCGACAACACAAGGTGCCCTTGACAGCTATAGCAAGACCGCTATCATAGCAAGTATGCGATGGGATTCACGGTGAACCGCGAGCGCTTCCTCGCGGAAGCCGACCAGGTCGGCATCGAGCGCAACGCGGCTCTGTCCCTCTTCGAGCGGTTGTACGCCGCACCGCAGCACGGCTCCGAGCTCTCACGGAACGGCACCGCACTCACGGATCAGACTCGACTCTCGCGCACGGTGCAGGTCTTCGTCGGCCTCGGCGTCCTGCTCGTGATCGGCGCGCATGCGTGGTGGTCGACCAAGGGCTACCAGGCGATGGGGATCGGAATCGTCCTCGTGCTGACGCTGCTCTGGCAGGCCGGTTTCCTCTGGGCCGCCGAGTGGGCGAAGCGAGCGGGCCACGGGTTGCTCGAGTCCGGCTTCGCAGCCATCGTCGCCTTCTACACGCCGCTCACGATCTTCTCGATCGAGAAGCTGATCGGCGCCGACTTCGAGCATCAGAACTACCAGGACTTCTACCCGTGGATCTCCGGCGGCTGGGTGTTCATGGAGCTCGGCTCGATCGCCGTCGCCGCCGCGCTCCTCTACCGCTACCGGCGACCGTTCCTGACGCTGCCGATCACGCTCTTCACGGGCTTCCTGCTGATGGACGGGAGCGTTCGCCTCCTGGGCGGCTTCGACGACGACACCCTGGTCAAGCGCGTCGTCCTCGCGGGCGGGATCGTGATCGGGCTTGTCGGCGTGCTCCTCGACTACCAGGGCTGGCGGCGGTTCGCGTTCTGGCCGCACGTGACGTCGATCTGGCTCGTCGCCTGGGGCCTGCCCCTGTGTACGGGCGACAGGACGTGGCCCCTCTTCCTCGTCGCCGCTGTCGACCTGCTCGTCGGGATCTGGCTCGCGCGGATCGTCTACCTGGCCGCGGGCGGCATCATCGGCTGGATCGCGATCAGCATGAACGCGCACGGGATGGTGTTCCCGTTCATCCTCATGGCGGGCGGGATCCTCTTCATCGTCGCCGCGATCTGGCTCGCGAAGGCCGACAGCCCGCTGCGCCGCTGGCTCGCGGAGCGCACGCTGCCCGCTCCCCAGCGGGACCTGGCGTACTAGACGGCGACGCGGTCGAGCTCTCGCAGCACGCGCGCAACGCCCCGCGGGACGAGCCGCTCCCAATCGGCTCCGGAGCGCATCGCTGCCCGCACGTCGCTGCCGGACAGCTGCTTCTCGGCGCCTTCGTCGAGGATCACGACCTCGTAGCCGGCCGCGAGCAGCCGGTCGTGCTTCTCGCCGCCCCAGACCGAGAACAGCCGCAGGTACTGCGTGATGCCCTCCGGGACGTACGCGCCCCAGAGGTCCGGCTCGTTGACCGGGAACGGGATCACGTGCACGCGCTCCAGGTCGAGCTCCAGGTCGCGGGCCGCCGCCTTCACCATCAGCAGGCGCTCGTCGTACGTGTACGGGTTCGACTCAGGAAGGTGCCGGGCCGGGTCGCTCGCCTCGGGCAGGATCCGTGCCGGGTCCGGGTTCGTGATCCCGACCCAGAGCTCGTCGGACTGCTCCGACGCGCCGCGCATGTACTCGAGGTGGCCGTTGTGGAACGGCTGGAAGCGCCCGTGGATCATTCCACGCTTCATGGCGGCGCGAAAACTAGACGACCAGGACGCCGGAGCCCTCTTCGACCCGGCCGACACGGCGCAGGAAGAGCCGGCGCGCGCTGAACGCGGCCTCGACCACGGCGCCCTGCTCCGCCGGAAGCGCAACGAGCAGGCCGCCTGCCGTCTGCGGGTCATAGCCGAGAGCGACGAGCGTCTCGGGCACCTCCTGCAGCGTCAGGTGGCGTCCGGCGAAGTCGCGGTTGCGCGGATCGCCGGTCGTCCGAACCCCCTTGCGCGCGAGATCGAGCGCGCCGTCGATTGCCGGGAAGCGCTCCGACTCGAGCGTGATGCGGACTTCGCTCCGATCGGCCATCTCGCGGACGTGGCCGAACAGGCCGAAGCCCGTGACGTCCGTGACCGCATTGACCTTGTGCGAGCGCAGCACGTCCGCCGCATCCTTGTTCATGGTCTTCATCCAGCGAACTGCGCGCTCGAGCTGCTGCGTCCCGATGGCGCCCTTCTTGTGGCCGCTCATGATCAGGCCCGTGCCGAGCGGCTTCGTGACGTAGACGGCGTCGCCCGGCTGCGCGGACGACTTCGTCCAGATCCCGTCCGGGTGCACCATGCCGACGACCGCGAGCCCGTACTTCGGCTCCTCGTCGCGAATCGTGTGCCCGCCGGCGAGGAGCCCACCGGCCGCGCGCACCTGCGCGTCCGCGGCAGCGAAGATCTGTTCGAGCATCTCGAGCGGCAGCTCCTCGGGGAACGCGGCGATCGAGAGCGCGAGCATCGGCGTCCCGCCCATCGCGAAGACGTCGTTGAGCGCGTTCGTCGCCGCGATCGACCCGTAGTCGGCCGGGTCGTCGACGATCGGCGGGAAGAAGTCGAGCGTGAAGATCAGCGCGCGCTCGTCGTCGAGCTTGTACACCGCCGCATCGTCGGCTGGAGCGAGGCCGACGAGGAGGTTCTCGGCCTCGATCGGAACGAATCCGGACAGCAGCTGCTCGAGGCGCGCGGCCGAGTACTTGGCGGCGCACCCTCCACAGGAGGCGAGATCGGTGAGCTTGACGTCAGCGGCGTTGAGATCCACAAAGACTCCCCGGAACGGCGGACTGTAGCTGCAGAACGCGCGTCCGCCGTGGGGCATTCCCCGGACCGCCGGCGCAAAACCAGGGCTTCGCGCGCGTCCGTCGAAACGGCACGGAAACGCAAAGCTCCTCCTCTCCCCTGACAGCGGCGGCGGTCTCGGACCGTCGCCGCCCTATTTGCAGGGCGAACGGGAAAGCTGCCGCCACACGAGACGAGCACGCCGCATTGGCACCAAAGCCACTCGCTCGAAACGCCTAGAGACGAGTGACCTCCGCGGAAGGCCTCGGATCGCTACCCACCGTCCCACCAGCTGTCGATTCCCCATGCGCCGAGAACCAAAGCCAGCTGGCACGCCAGAAGCACGAGGAAGACGAGCCGTGCACGCAATGCGTTCACCTCCTCCCTCCTAGAACCTGACGTCTTGGAGCGCGTCAGCGGCATTGCGGTAGTGACGCGCAGCCGTCCGGTCGTCGCCCCTGCGGGCTGCGAGGTCGCCCATCGCGATCCACGCGCGGGCGCGGTGGCTGGCGGAGGACAACTGCTCGAAGCTGTCGTCGGCGGCCTTGAACGCCTCCTCGGCCTCTTCCAGACGACCTTGCTCCATGAGCGCACGACCCAGGACGAGCTGCGACGGGCCGATCTCGTGGAGAAAGTCGACGCGGCCGTCCAGGAGGGAGATCGCCTGCCGAGCGAACCTCTCAGCCTGCTCGAAGTCGTTCAGCTCGAGGTGGACGGCGGCAAGGGAGCCGGTCGCCTGCGCCGCCTCTTCGTTGCTGTCCGCGTCGAGCGCCGTGGCGTACGAGGACTTCAGGTACTCGATCGCCTGCTCGGGCTTGCCGAGCATGAGATTGAGGCCGCCGAGGTTGTTCAGCAGACCGGCGAGGTATCGCTGGTCATTCAGGTCCTCGTAGATGCTCTTCGCGTGCTCCGCGTAGTTGCGGGCGAGGACCCAGTGGCCCATGCGCTCGGCGACGAGCGACGCCTGGACGTACACATTCGCGACGGTTGCGTTGTCGTCGAGCGACTGAGCGAGCTCCAGGGCGCGCTCGACGTCCTCGCGAGCGGCCTCGAGGTCACGCTGACGCCTGTAGCAGCGCGAGCGGTACGCGAGGATGTTGGAGCGCAGGAGATCACAGGGGAGCTTCGATCCCTCGGCGACGGCGTAGGCCTCGTTGAGGAGGCCGATCGCGGTCGAGATGCTCGACAACCGGTAGCGGCACACACCGAGCCGGAAGAGAATCTCCGCGCGGTCGAGGTCGGAGAACGGCTCGTGCTGGGTGACCGTCCTCGCACGCGTGAGCAGCTCGAGGGCCTCGCGGAGCTCGCCCTTGTGCATCCGCGCCCAGGCCTCGCCCGAGAGGAGACGGGCCTCGAGCTCGGCCGCCCCGGTCGCGGCCACGTCGGAGCGGATCTGCTCGAACTCGGCGACGGCCTCTTCATACCTGTGCGCTTCGGCCAACGCCTCGGCGCGCGTCAGCGTCGCCTCCACGCGCCCGCGCTCGTCGGTCGAGACGCCGTTGGCCAGATAGCCGGCGTCGACGCCGAGGCGGCTCGCGAGCCACGCGATCGTCTCGCCCGTCGGGCGGGTCTTGCCGCGCTCGATCTGGCTCACGTACTCCTTCGAGAACCGCTCTCCGGCGAGCTCGCTCTGGGTCAGGCCCGCGGCGATGCGAAGCTGGCGCAGGCGCTCACCGAGCCGAAGGGCTGCGGGACGCGCGGCTTGCGCGACAGACGTCGGATGGCTTGAACGGCTCACGCGGCGGCTACTTCCACCGCACAGTCAAGCGGACACTTCACCTTTTCGCAAGCTCCGTTCGGGTGAGATCCCCCAAAAGGGTGGTAAATACGGGGAAACCCGGGTCAAGTAGCCAAAAGTGAAATCACTTGACTGAGCTACTTGACTTCCTCGGAAACCGCCTCTATTGTGAGTCAACCTCGCAGCGACGGCCATACGCCAGACCGTCCTTGTGGGGGGCGCGCCAGATGTGGCGACGTGAAGGCCCGGAGGCATTGGCTGGGCCGCAGAGCCAACAGCCTCCGGGCCGTCGCCTCCAAAGCGCGCAGGGGTGGTGGGTTTTCTCGCCGCTAAGGATGAGCCTCCGGGGCCGCAGCCGGAGGCTCTCCTCTTTCTGACTTCTCTGAGCGGCGATCCGCTCCGCGGATCGCCTCGGGAAACCGAGAGTGGATTAGATGTCGAGCTCGTCGGAGATGTCCGGCGTCTCCTCGATGCCGGTCATCCAGCGGCGCCGCGACGTGACGATCGCGGGAAAGTCGTCGTGGATCAGTCCCCCGACGCGGCGGCCGACGGTTCCGAGCAACCCGATCGCGATGAAGATCCAAGCCTCGGGGCTGGCCTCGCGGTCGGGGTAGATCCCGCCGGCCTCCTGCGAGCGGCGCATCACGTCGGTCACGTAGTCGTGCACCTCGCGCATCTGCTTGCGCAGGGACTTGCGGATCACGGGGTCGTCGCTCGCCTCGGTGAGCGCCTGCACCCAGAGATCCGCGCAGCGCACCTTCGTATCCTTGGCCTCGAAGTACGCCTGGCCCATGACCCCGACCCAGAGCCTCGGATCGGGCTCGGCGTCGACCTCGGCGTCCCAGAGCAGCCGCAGACGGCGCCACGACTCCTCGAGCACCGCGAGATAGAGGTCGCGCTTCGACGCGAAGTGACGGTAGAGGACCGGCTCGGTGACGCCTGCCATGCGGGCGATCTGGGCCGTGGTCGTCCCGCGATAGCTCCCACTGGAGAAGATCCCGCACGCGATGTCGAGCACCGCCGCCTTGCGCTGCTCCGCGGGGAGCCGGGTCGCCACCGTCACGCGCCTTCGAGCACGGGCTGCGTCTCGGGATGCCGGACCTTGCGAACCGTGGCCACGGCGACGATCGCGCCCACGATCGCGATCGCGGCGGCGACGTGGAGCGCGTTGTGGTAGCCCTCGACGAACTGGTCGGAGTACGCAGGGCTCGTCGGGAGAACGCTGACCGACGCAGCAACGATCGCGCCCATCAAGGCGATCCCGGTCGAGCCGCCGACCTGGCGCGCGCTGTTCAGCACCGCCGAGCCGACGCCGGCCTTGTCGACCGGCACGGAGCCCATCGCCGCGGCCGTCGTCGGTGTCATCGCGAGCGACATGCCGAAGCCGCCGAGAATCAGGCCGGGGAGGATGGCCCAGAAGGACGAGCCCGCGTCCAGGGTCGAGAAGCTCAGGAGCGATGCGGCCAGCAAGACGAGACCCGTCCCCATCAGCCAGCGCGAGCCGATCTTGTCGGAGAACCGGCCGGCGAGCGGCGCCACGAACACGATCAGGACCGTCATCGGCAGGAACGCCGCTCCGGTCTGGATCGGCGAGTACCCGAGGATCTGGCCGAGGAAGAGCGAGTTGAAGAAGAAGACGCCGAACATGGCGAGCGCGACGAGGAGCATCGTCGTGTTGGCGCCGGCGAACGTCGAGTTCTTGAAGAGCGACAGGTCGAGCATCGGCACACGCTGGTGCAGCTCGAGCAGGACGAAGGTCGTGAGCGCGACGGCCGCGACCACGAAGCTGGCGATGATTCGGGTCGAGCTCCAGCCGTAGTTGTTCCCTTCGATCAAGGCGTACGTCAGCGCGAAGAGACCGACCGCCGACGTGAGCAGTCCCGGCAGGTCGAGCCGCTGCTCCTCCGACTGGTCACGCGACTCCTCGATCACCAGGCGGGACACGATGATGCCCGCGATCCCGACCGGAACGTTGATGAAGAAGATCCAGCTCCAGTTGATCTTCTCGGTGAGGACGCCGCCGATCAGGGGGCCGATGGCGAGCGCCATCGCGGATACGCCGACCCAGATGCCGATCGCCGTTCCGCGCTGTCGCGGTGGGAAGGTCGCGGTGATGATCGAGAGCGTCGCCGGGTTCATGAGCGCCGCTCCGACACCCTGCACGACGCGCGCGCCGATCAGGAAGCCGGCGCCGGTTGCAAGGCCGCAGGCGAGCGAAGAGGCCGTGAAGATGGCCAGGCCGACGATGAAGATCAGCCGCCGTCCGAGCAGGTCTGCGAGCTTGCCGCCGGTGAGCATGAGAGCGGCGAAGGTGAGGGCGTAGCCGCTGACCACCCATTCGAGCTCGGAGGTCGAGATGTGGAGGTCCTGCTGGATCGAGTTCAACGCGACGAACACGACCGTGTTGTCGAGCATGATCATGAACAGGCCGAAGGCGACCGCCCCCAGCGTCCACCACTTCCGGTTCTCCTCTGCGAATATGCGTGCGCGCAAGCTTTCGCCCCCTCAGATGGTTAGCGCCCACTAAGTTACCAAAGATGGCGCAGACGACGACGAAGTTCATCTGGCAGCCGGACGAGGCGACCTTGGAGCGCGCGAACGTCGTCCGATTGATGCGAAAGCACGGCTTCGAGAGCTA
>Ga0068857_100002056_pt1 | contig 16345 bp, 8 predicted proteins | sample KBSCornC72_FD_66591 | JGI IMG/M metagenome (GOLD analysis project Ga0068857, IMG submission 66591) | Corn rhizosphere microbial communities from Kellogg Biological Station, Michigan, USA - KBS Corn C7-2 | ecosystem: Host-associated > Plants > Roots > Rhizosphere > Soil ...
GGCTGATCTTTCGGCCGCTTGTAAAAAGTATGGTATTAAATTCGGTTTTTATTATTCGCACGCCTTTGATTGGGAACATCCGGATGCGCCGGGAAATGATTGGGACTATAATAATCCGGGCGGCGACCTGAACCTGCATGGCGGCCGCAACTGGTATGATGTTCATCCTGAATTACTACCTAAGACAGTTAAATATGTAAATGAAAAAGCCATACCGCAGATCAAGGAACTGCTGACCATGTATCATCCGGATATTTTGTGGTTTGATACGCCGCAGAAACTTCCGCTGTCTGAAAATATTCGCATCCTGAAAGCCATTCGCGAAACCGACCCCAACGTGGTGGTAAACGGAAGGCTTGCCCGCGGTGAAGGCGACCTGAATTTGGGCGACTATAAAAACACCGCCGATCGCCCCGCCGAATTTTTTCCGGTTACCGGCGATTGGGAAGCCATTCCTACTACCAATGAATCGTACGGCTATTCTAAGTTTGATAAGAGCCATAAACCTATAGGTTTTTTTATACAATTGCTGGCCAAATCGGCTTCGCGCGGCGGTAACCTGCTGATGAATATAGGCCCTATGGGCGATGGCGAATTTGCGCCTGAAGATGTGCATATTTTAAACGGGCTGGCAAAATGGATGGACAAAAATTCAGCAAGTATTTATAAAACCACCAAAACACCTTTGCCTTTCCAAAGCTGGGGTGTATCTACCCGCAAAGGGAAACTGTTATACCTGCATGTATTTCATTGGCCGCAAAACGGTAAGTTACTGGTGGGAGGATTAAAGAGCGATATTAGTAAAGCGTATTTATTGGCCGATCCGGCTAAGAAGCCATTGGCGTTTAAACGTCTTGGTCCGCTGGATATGGGTATCAACCTTCCGTTACAAGCTCCCGATACGGTAAATACGGTCATTGTTCTGGAAACAAAAGGTACGATACAGACTGACCCAACAAGAGTATTATCTAGTACCGGCGTTACCAATCAATTGTTAGCTTTTGATGCTGAACTATTGGGCAAAGGTTTTGGTTTTGGCGATGGTAAGACAGATAAATATTATGTAGACGGATGGCGCAAAAAGGACCAGGTAGTTAAATGGAATTTTAGAATGGTGCAACCGGCTACTTATAAAGTTGTATTGAAATATCTGGCTGATGATAGTGATGCGGGTACCTATAAGTTTGAAATAGGTTCTCTTGCGATAAATGGCGAAATACAGTCATCTGCAAAGTCGGCGGTTAAAACTGTTGATCTGGGTGAAGTCAGTTTGCAGCCTGGTGTACATTCACTGACGATCACCCCGACGGATATCTCCAAAAGCGCATTAATGAAAATTCTTGAAGTTCAATTAATTCCCAATAAATAAACCATGAATAAGAAATATATAATTGCATGCCTTTTAGGCACAGCCTTACAGCTAAATGCGTTAGGGCAAAATGTGGTTTCAAAAGGTTTTGCTTTCGCCGAAAAACAAACCGATGTATTGCTTTCGGCAACTGAACAAGCAAAGGCTTCGGGTAAAAAGGGGGTAACTCCGCGCACTTTATCCGCCAATGGCGATTTATTGATCGTGTCGGCTAACGATTGGTGCAGTGGCTTTTTCCCCGGCGAACTTTGGTATTTATATGAATATACCCATGACAAAAAATGGATGGAGCTTGCCAAAACATATACCACACCCATTGAGGGACAAAAAACCAATGCCGGCACTCATGACATGGGTTTTAAAGTATATTGCAGTGTAGGCAATGGCTATCGTCTTACTAAAGATCAGCATTATAAGGATGTCATTATCGAGGCCGCCCAGACACTTTCAACTCGTTTTAATCCGAAAGTTGGAAGTATTAAATCATGGGATAACAAGATGTGGAAGTTTCCAGTCATTATTGATAACATGATGAACCTGGAGTTGCTTTTTGAAGCCACCAAACTTTCAGGCGATTCATCATTTTATAAAATTGCGGTAACCCATGCCAACACCACCATGAAAAATCATTTCAGGCCGGATTATAGCTCATACCACGTAGTCAGCTACGATCCTGAAACCGGTGCCGTATTAAAAAAACAAACTCACCAGGGCTATGCTGATGAGTCGGCATGGGCGCGCGGGCAAAGCTGGGGCCTGTATGGCTATACCATGTGCTACCGCGAATCCAAGAACAAAGCATACCTGCGCCAGGCAGAAAACATAGCCAAATTTATTTTGAACAATCCCAACCTGCCTGCGGACCTTGTACCTTATTGGGACTTTAACGCCCCGGGCATTCCGAACGAGCCGCGTGATGCTTCTGCTGCCGCTATTATGGCATCCGCATTATATGAATTAAGCGCTTATAGCGAAAACGGCAAATTGTACCGCAGTAAAGCCGATATGATAGTTAAAAATTTAACAGAACACTATACAGCAGCACCCGGCGCGAGTCAGGGATTTATATTGCTACACAGTACCGGCTCAAAACCATCAAACAGCGAAGTTGATGTGCCTATAAACTATGCTGATTATTATTATCTGGAAGCACTGTTAAGACAAAAACGTTTAGCTGATAAAAAGCCTGTTGTTGATTAATATCATTTGATTTAATCGCCTTATAACAAAAAGAGCAACATGTAATACATGCTGCTCTTTTTGTTTGTATTCGTCAGGATGTCCCCCGTTTATTTTATGGTTATCTTTTGGATTTGATAGCCTATTTTTCCATTCATATCACTTCCCTCTACCGTTATCGTGTAAGTTGCGGGTTTATCCGCCGCGTAAAAGGAGACATTGGCTTGTCCGTTTTTATCGGTAACTACAGAAGGCTGCCAATGTATGGTCGACCGGAGATCAACAAAATCGCGGTTGCCGGTTTTTACCGTATATCTGGGCCTGTAAAATTGCTTTGGCAAACTTACCGGCGTTGGTTTATAAACATATATGCCTGTGGCTGTTTTGGTAAAAGGTCCGTCGCCTGAGCGGGTGGTGATTTCCAGATAAGCAACGTCAGCGCCCTTTGGCCCCGTTGGGGTTGCAGCCATTTGATCTTCAAGAGAAAGATTTGCAGTCTTATAAGCCGTGTTATATTTGCTGTTATACAGTATCTCTATGCCTACAATATCTTCGGCGGTTAAATAATCGAGGGTTTGTTTCTGATATTCGTAATGCTCATTCGGGATACCATCAACCGGGTGATAAAACCGGTCAATATCTATCCCATCAATAACAAACCGTACCCCTTTATCCTTTATAAAATAATGTATCTCGGTTGATTTAGGCTTGAAGCCCGAACGGAAACCTGTGACCGTTTTTTGCAGGATATCAAGCAAGCTGGCCTTGCCCATTTTTTCAATGTCATCTTCGGTAATCACCTGGTCTGAATTACCTGCGCCGTTTAGGTTTTGCGAACCTTTTATAATAGCGCTGGCATTGATATCTACCTGTTTTAGCAAATGGCCGCCATATCTCTGTTTTTCCAGCTCGTCATGGTAAGTCGAAGCATTTTTCATGTAATTGAGCATGGTCGGGTCGGTATTTACATACCATGGAGCGGGCATTATATTAAAGGGGATATCGGCATTTAATTCGGGCGCATTATCAACGGTGATGCCTCCGTTAATGGTACGTCCTTTGGCATTGGTAGCCTGAAGCACATATTTCACGCTGTCGGCAGCGGGGATTTTATGGAAATTAAACTCGCCCTGGGTATTGGTAACCGTATCCCTGATAAAGTGATACTTGCCTGTCGCCATTAACAATACCCGGGCATCGGTGACAGATTTATTGAGCAAGTTTCCAACCCGGCCCTTAATGGAATAGTCGGGTTCGGCAGCAAACTGTGCAGCCGGCGCACCGTTTATCGTATCTTTCCAGTTGTAACCTACCCATCCCTGTGTAAGCAAAAGCGCATCTAATGCTTTCCATGACTGGGCATTTTTTTCAAAATAATAGGCGGGGTCTTCAACAAATCCTTTTAACTCAGAGCAAAGCAGAAGGCCGGTAACTATATTGCCTGCATTTTCGGTAGCATCTTTTATTTGCGTATCGTCGGTAACCGCTACCGAAAAGCTGCCCCGGACAGGATTGCCGTCATGGTCATTAACTGCAATGTGTACCGGTATGCTATCCCGGGCGGAAAACGAACCGGCAGACGGCTTAATATCAACCTTCAAATTGTCATTATGATTAATGAATGCAAGCCTTTCATTAATAGGTTGATTTTGGGAATTTAAGATAGTAAAATGCGCTATGCCTGTTGGAAACAAGGCTTTAGGAACATGCAGGTTTAAAAACTGCTTATTAAGCTTGAACGACGCTCCATAACATACCACTCCATGCGATTGGCCAACGATAAAGTACGTTGTTTCGGGCGAAACCTGGTCCGCTGTCGCCAATACCGCTATATCCAGTGTATCACTGTCAAAGCCGTTTTTTACTTTTAAAAGGATACCCGATTTTTTTACGTCTGGTATATTAACGGTTTTTATTTCGCCGTTGGGTAATGTTATTTTAGCCGTATAAGTTTGGCCGGGCTGCGGCGCAACGGTAAATGTGCCCATCCCTGCATACAGACTTGTAAACTGGGCTACTGTATTGTTTTCCTTATCGGTTATGGTGCCTTTTACATTTACGCCACGCCCATCTTCTCCAATAGCCTTAAAACCAACCTGTGTTGGCAGCGAGGCTATGAGTTGGCCGCCCTCAGGCATAAACTGTATGTCAACATCTTGTGGGCGTTCAATATTTAATGGAATCTGATAGAATTTTTTAGCATCCGTTTTATCGGCGGCTATCAGCATTAAATTTTTTAGCGATGTGTTTTCAGGCAGGGTAAAGTTTATGCTCGCCGCGCCGTCCGCACCGGTAGTAACTGCATTTTGCGACAATGTTTTATTTCTGCTGACTAACCTTAGCTGTAAATTCTGATTGGCAAAAGGAGAATTGTCAAGCCCGGTAAATTTAATATTGGCCTTAACATTATTACCGCTAAAACTATTGGCGTCAGTTATCAGCAATGCATTCGATGATGGGTTTGAGATGTAGAAGCTTTGATAAAATAAGGCCTCAGTACCAAAGTTGCGCATCCAATTGGTATATGCCCGTAGGGTATATGCACCCTCATGCAAGTTTTTATCCAGGCCGATATTCCCCCAGCTCAAACCAAATGATACCGGGAAAATATACCGTTTAACCACTCGGTTGCTGTCATTAACCAGATCTACGTATAACTTGCTGCTTAATGCAGAATAGTTCAGACCAGAATTGGTCAGATATCCTTTGAACCAGATGGTGTCACCGATAGCATAATAGGGTTTGTCAAATTGCAGGTAAAGCTTTTCTAAGGGACGTTTAGCGTTATAATCATTTATCTTATCAATCACATTTTTAACAGAAGAAACGGGTTGCTGTGCGTTGACCGCTAATGCAAACAGGACAAATAAAGGGGCTAACAGAATAGCACAAGTTTTAGGCGAAAAGTGTTTTTTAAACATACAAACAGGGGCTTATTAAAGAATAGGTTTAACGCAATAAAGAGTAAAATCTTAACCCGGGTTTAAACAGTGTAGTATCAAAAGAATCAGGGTAACCCGGCATAGAGTAGCATTGCTTAATGCCGGGTAGTATTGCAAATATAAAGCACACTTATTCAGTTAAATAAACATAGTTATGACATGATTTTGGCATTGTATAAAAATGTTAAAATTGCTTAATGAATGGTATGTAACGGGTAACAAATCTGGTTTAAATAATTGCGATATTGCTGTTACCAATTATAAAACCAAAAGAATACTCCAACAAACTATTAAAAATGATGAAGAAAATACTAGTTGTTTTTACTGCTTTTGCCTTGTTTGCAACAAGTGTATCCGCACAAAAAAAATTAAGCCGCGATGAGCGGATGAAATGGTGGCGTGAAGCGCGCTTTGGCATGTTTATTCACTGGGGCGATTACGCCGCATGGGCAGGCATGTATAAGGGTCACCAGGTTGCCCACGGCGGCGAGTGGATCATGAACCGAGGAAAAATACCGGTTGCCGAATACCAGGCGGCAGCGAAAAAGTTTAATCCTGTAAAATATGATCCGGATGCCTGGGTGCGTATGGCCAAAGATGCGGGGATGAAATATATCGTAATAACAGCCAAACACCATGATGGCTTTGCCATGTTTAAATCGGCTGCAAGTAAATGGAACATTGCCGATGCTACCGTTTATGGCAAGGATGTGTTAAAACCATTGGCTGCGGCTTGTAAAAAATATGGTATTAAGTTAGGCTTTTACTATTCGCAAGCGCAGGACTGGAACAACCCGGGCGGTGCAGTAGCACGCAAACCGGCAATTGATGGCTGGGCCAATCCTGATTCGGCTAAAATAGACGCTTATACACAGGCACACAGCGGCCATTGGGATCCTTACCAGACCACCAAAAGTATGAGCGATTATATCGACCATGTAGCTGTTCCGCAGGTTAAAGAGTTACTAACCAATTATGGCGATGTTGCAGTGTTATGGTGGGATACCCCTACCGGAATGACTGACGAGTTTGCCGAAAAACTAAACGCCGCATTGGCATTACAGCCTAACATTATTACCAATGATAGATTGAAGCGACCAAATTTTCCGGGCGATTATAAAACCCCTGAACAGAAAATTCCAAATTTAAGTGAGCTGGATGGCAAGGATTGGGAAACCTGCATGACCATGAATGGTACCTGGGGCTACAAAAGCTACGATAACAAATGGAAAACGCCTGAAACACTGGTGCATAATCTTGTCGACATAGCTTCTAAAGGCGGGAATTATTTATTAAATGTTGGTCCTGATGCCGAGGGACAATTTCCGCAAGGAAGCATCGATGACCTGAAAGCTATTGGCGAATGGATGAAAATTAACAGCGAAAGTATTTACGGCACGACAGCCAGTCCGCTAGCACCGCTGGCATGGGGCCGTTGTACTAAAAAGGTATCGGGAGGCAACACTATTCTTTATTTATCGGTATTTAACTGGCCAACCGATGGTAAACTGGTTGTTCCGGGATTGAAAAACGAGGTTATGCAAGCTAAACTTTTGGCCGATGGCAAGGTTTTAAAAACACAATCCCAAAATGGCGACCTGACAATTGATGTTCCGTCAAAAGCGCCTGATGCTATTGCATCAGTAATTAAAATTGAAGTAAAAGGAAATATCGCCAAATAAAAGCCTGAGAAATAAGTTCCAAACGCAAAACAGATCTGATTTATGATTTTTAAAAAGACCTTGAAACCGGCCTGCTTAATTGCGGCAATTTTTTCAGTTACAACAACTACACTTAAAGCTCAAGATACACCAACCGATAATTCGGCTTTTATTTTAACACCTAAAGCCGGCCCTCGTCCGCATATTAACGGCCCCAGAGTATTTGGTGTGCGGCCCGGCCATCCGGTTGTTTTTACTATACCGGCGACAGGCACACGCCCCCTAAAGTTTTCGGCAGACAATTTGCCTGCAGGCGTTAAGTTAGATGCTGCTACCGGTCAATTGTCAGGTGCAGTTGCTAAGGTGGGAACGTATAACCTGGTTTTACATGCCAAAAACGAGGTGGGTGCGGATACGCACAGATTTAAACTTGTAGTAGGCGAAAAGATTGCCTTAACCCCACCTATGGGTTGGAACAGCTGGAACATATATGGCCCAAAAGTTACGCAAGCTTTGTTATTGGCTAATGCCAGGGCAATGGCGAGTTCGGGCCTGGTTAATCACGGCTGGAGCTATATGAATATTGACGATACCTGGCAGGGACGTCGCGGCGGTACGTTTCATGCCATACAGCCGGATTCTGTAACCTTTCCTGATATGCAGAAGGCAAGCAATGAAATACACGCACTGGGTTTAAAAATAGGAATTTACTCTACGCCGTGGGTGGAATCATATGCGCACCATATCGGTGGTTCAGCAAATAATCCCGAAGGCAGTTTTGTAAGGACCAGCGAAAATGTGCCGCGTAATAAAAAACTATTCCCGTATGCAATAGGCAAATACCAGTTTGCAGATAATGATGCAAAACAATGGGCGGCCTGGGGTATAGATTATTTGAAATACGACTGGAACCCGATAGAGGCACCCGAAACAAAACAAATGCTTGACGCACTACGCAATAGCGGACGCGACGTTGTTTACAGCCTTTCAAACAGTACTCCTTTTGCATCTATTGCTGAGCTTTCAACGTTGGCAAATACATGGCGTACCGGTGGTGATATAAGAGACAACTGGAAAAGTTTGAAAAGCCGAATTTTTACGCAGGATAAATGGGCGCCCTATGCAGGACCCGGCCATTGGAATGATCCTGATATGATGGTTGTTGGCTATGTAGGCTGGGGCAAAGGGCCCAGACCAACCGAACTTACAGCCGACGAACAATATACCCACATGAGTGCGTGGTGCCTGATGTCGGTACCATTATTACTGGGCTGCGATCTGACAAAATTGGACGATTTTACGCTGAGCTTATTATCTAATGATGAAGTGCTTGCAGTAAATCAGGATATGTTAGGTAAGCAAGCCACTGTAATATCCCGTCAGGAAGATATAGGCGTAATGGCTAAAAGCCTGGAAGACGGTTCAATTGCAGCGGGTTTATTTAACCTGGCCGATAACGGGAAGCAGGAAGTTGTTTTAAACTGGGCCGACCTTAAAATAAGCGGCAAATACATAGTGCGCGACTTATGGCGACAAAAAGATCTGGGTGTTTTTGACGGATCATTTAAGGCAATGGTTAATCAGCATGGGGTAGTGTTGGTTAGCCTGCGGAAGAAGTAATTTAAGTTCAACATAAACGGTAAGCCCGTCTGAAAGTGTACGCTTTTAGACGGGCTTTGCTATTTCAGGTATGTGCAGATTGTTTAGATCGGAAAAAATCGACTAAATTAGTGTCAACCAATAGATCTATACATTTATATATTTTCCTGCTCAGCCGGTGAAGACGCGCATTGCCATATTTGCTTTTTTCTGTATTTTATTTTTGCAGATACGTGCTTTATATGCTCAGGGCACGCTTATTTTTAAGCATATCAATGTTGATAACGGGCTGCCTCACAATACCGTTTTATCTGTTTTGCAGGATAGAAAAGGATATATATGGGCCGCGACTTTTGATGGTTTGAGTAAATTTAACGGCCTTGAGTTTAAGGTTTATAAGAATGAAACCAATAACAACAAAAGCATCAGCAGTAATAAGATCAATAAATTATTTGAGGATGCTAATGGTAAACTATGGGTGGGCACCATTGATGGTTTAAACTTATTTGATCCGGACGCCGAAAATTTTACCCGTTTTAAACTTTCAAATTCAAATACTAACAGGGTAGTACTCAGCATAGCACAAGATAAAAGAGGTGTGTTATGGGCGGGTACCGATAAGGGTTTGTTTTGTATTCGACCACCTCAAAAAGGGGCGAAACAGTACACCACTTCTAAATCAGCGCTTTGTGGCGACAATAAAATCACCTACCTATATGTCGATGCAGATCAGAATTTATGGATGGGCGCCGGCCAGACACTGGCCATCTACAATATTCCTAAGGCAACGTTTTTGCCACTGCCTGCATCTATCAAGGCAAATAAAAATCTTACAAACAGCGTGATACGCGACATCATCCAGGATCATTCAAAAAATTTCTGGATAGCGACAGAAACCCACGGACTGTTTTACTACAATGTTAAAGACGGAACATGTTTTAATTATACTCAGGATAATGGTTTGTTAAGTAATACTGTGAGGGCGCTGCTTGAAAAAGAAAACCACGAAATATGGGTCGGAACAAAAAAAGGCCTGAATATTATCAATACCGGGGCAAACCAAATCAACAAATTTACTAATGACCCCATCAATGCTAACTCCTTAAGTCAAAACTCCATCCGTTGCTTCTTTAAGGACAATGAAAACAACATATGGATTGGCACCTATAACGGCGGGTTAAATTCAGTTTATAGTCAGTACGACAACTTTTATTATCTGGGGCTAAAGAAAGGAGGTTCTAATGGACTTTCTTATGTCATCGTAAATACCATCGCTCAAACGCATAACGGCGATTTTTGGATGGGAACAGACGATGGCGGACTCAACCATGTCGACACTACGTTACAGCATAATCATATCTACTACCAGTATAATGGCGCAAACCGCGAACTGCTGGGGAACAGTATTAAAAGTATCGCAGAGGCTGCCGATACCGGCAAGCTCTGGATAGCGACGGGAAGCGGCCTGAGCATCTTTGATAAAAAGAGCGGCACTTTTACCACAACCAATTTTATGCCTAAGCCTTCGGTAACTGGCTTTATTCAGGATTACGTGTTATTAAGCGACAGCAATGGATTATGGATAGGTACCAATTTTAACGGATTATACTACCTGGAAAACAAAGGCGCGCTGCACCATTATCCAACCTCACAGAACAATATCATAGCTCTTTTTAAGGATGGAAATGATTTATGGATAGGCACAAAAGATTACGGCTTGAACCGCTTGAATATTAAAACAGGCGCTGTTGCTTCGTACGAAACGGCTTCGAATAATCCGTACGGCTTAACCAGTAATGCCATTTTAGCTATTTATAAGGATTCGCATAAACGGGTATGGGTGGGGACAGACGGCGGCGGCCTAAATTATTTTGATGACAAAACCAATCGCTTTTTCAGCATCACGGAAACACTGGGCATTAGCAATAACACGATACATGGTATTTTGGAAGACGATCAGGGGCGTTTATGGATAAGTACTAATAAAGGATTATCCTGTATAAGCTTTAATAAGTTCAAGACGCCCTTTAATGAAACCGGACTTACCATTGCCAATTATACAATTGACGATGGCCTGCAAAGCAACCAGTTTACAACCGGAGCCGCAATTAAGGCCCAGAACGGAAACTTGCTTTTTGCAGGTATTAACGGCATAACTGCCTTTAATCCTTCCAAAATAAAGCTTAATAAAGTTAAACCGCCTGTTGTTTTTACTGATTTTCTGATATTTAATAAAACCCTGTCTTTTAATACGCCAGGCTCGCCCTTAAAAAAGCCTATCGACGAAACGGATGAGATTACCCTTAGTCACAATCAAACGTTTTTCAGTATCAAATTCGCGGCGCTCAATTATATTAATCCCAAAAAGAATCAGTTTGCCTTTAAGTTGGATGGGTTTTCAGATTCAGACTGGCATGTTGTAGGGAACCAGCAAATGGCGACTTATACCAACCTTGACCCAGGAACCTATTTTTTTAAAGTAAAGGCAGCCAATAATGACGGCATATGGAACGATGTCCCGCGGGTATTGAAAATAATCATACTCCCTCCCTGGTGGAAAACCTATTGGGCCTACGCGGGGTATGTTATCATCATCGTATTTCTGTTATATCTCTTTAATTTCTATTCCAAAAAAACAGAACGCTTAAAAAACGAGCTGAAATATGAGTCGATAAGCCATATTAAAGATCAGGAACTGGCGCAAAAGCAGTTGAGCTTTTTTGTGAATATCTCGCACGAAATTAAGACGCCTTTAACTATGATCATGGCCCCTTTGGAAAGGATGATCGAGATGAACATCAGTAACAACAAAGTTCAGAATCAACTGATGCTGATGCATCGCAATGGCGAACGATTGATAAGGCTCATTAACCAACTGCTTGATAAAAAGAAGTTAGAGTCTGGCCAGATGCATTTGCAGGCCTCAGAAAACAATATTGTAAGCTTTATCCAGGAGATATTACTGGCATTCGACGGCCTGGCTAAATTGAAAAACATTAACCTGAAGCTGAAAACAAAACAGCCTGATATCAAGATTTGGTTTGATAATGATAAACTGGAGAAGGTGCTGTATAACCTGCTGTCTAACGCTATAAAGTTTACTCAAAATTATGGGAACATAACGGTTTCAATAACTCCTCCTGATGCAGACAACAATATATCTATCATAGTCGAGGATAACGGCTGCGGCATCCCGCCGGAAAACATCAAAAAGATATTTACGCAGTTTTACCATTACGATAGCAGTTTAACAATTGAAGGCACAGGCTTGGGGCTTGCCTTTTCGAAGGAATTGGTTGAGCTGCATCATGGTGAATTAACTGTTGAAAGCCGACCTGAAACACCTGACAGCAATGGGTTTACTCGTTTTTCTATAAAACTACCTTTAGGAAAAAGCCATCTCAAAGAAACTGAGATTGCAAATAATTATAGAGACGGCGAAGACATCCAAAGCTATAACCAGACAAAAAATTTAAGCGCAGCATTTAGTTCCAAGAAAGAAGAAATTTTAAAGAACAGGAAAGCTGATGCTATTTCTATGTTGATTATCGAGGATAATCAAGACGTGCTGGAATTTGTTAAAACCGGCTTTGAAGCCGACTTTGAGGTATTTACCGCCACCAATGGTTTAGAGGGCTTAAGCCTGGCAAAAGAGATATCTCCTGATATTATTATCAGCGATGTGATGATGCCGGGGATTAACGGTATAGAGCTATGCGGCTTATTAAAGTTGGACATTCAGACCAGCCATATACCGGTAATACTATTGACTGCCCGCACACAGCTTAAATATAAGATGGAAGGTTTAGAAACAGGCGCCGACGACTATATAACCAAACCGTTCAATTTTAGTATACTGGAAATACGTGCATGGAATTTAATTGAAAACCGCCAAAAGCTTAAAGAACGTTACCAAAAGGAAATTAACCTCGACCCGCAAAATATTGCAATAAGCAACCTGGATGAAGCTTTTCTGAAAAAGGTTTTAAATTATATCGAACAACATATTGCCGATCCTGAATTAAGTGTCGAACTGTTAAGCCAGGAAGTGGCTATGAGCAAGAGTTTGTTTTATAAAAAGATTAAGTCATTGACAAACCTGAGTGGCGTTGAGTTTATAAGAAGTGTAAGATTAAAACGTGCTGCCCAGATCTTGGCTCAGGGGCAATCAACAGTTAATGAGGTCGCCTATATGGTGGGCTTTTCAGATGTCAATTATTTTAGAAAATGTTTTAAAGAACAGTTTAACTATACTCCTAAAGAGCAGCCATTGTCCGGAATGGCCAAAATTTAACAAACAGTATATAACTTGTTGTTTGTTAAATGTTTATCATTAAAATCGTGTGTTTTGCCACAGCTTTAACCTAACGGCTAAACCTATTTGCCATGTATTTTTTACTGAAATATCATGGTTCCTGCTTTGTTTTCATGTATAATTTTAAGTTATCACAGAGGATATATTGTGATGCGCTGATACCCGACACCAAGCGGTGTAAACTTTCAGGCTTTGCAAATAATACGCTGGCGATAGGCATGCCAATTTGCCGTTAGAACCATTATTATAAAACTTAATTAACATTGGTTAAGGAGCTCGTGAATTTGACTCTTTAATTAATCAATTTTTGCGTTGAAGTTTTTTACTCACAAGGTTTTAAACTATAAGTACGCAAGATAATTCGATGACATAATAATAGTTGTAGCGGATAATATAATTCTTGAATAATTAACCAATTGTGAATAGGATATATGAAAACGCAATTACTTAAAGTCTCAACCAATCCTGCCCAGTCTTTCAGTGTGCGGCAGGACTTAGTTCCGCAATTTAATAACCAGCGGCATTATCATCCTGAGGTAGAATTGATACATATCAATAAAGGGGAGGGTACGCAATTTGTTGGCGATGGAATTACCAAGTTTAAATCGGGCGATGTTGTACTTATCGGCAGCCAGCTACCACATTACTGGCGATTTGACGAAACTTATTTTAAAGAGGAATCCCATAAAACGGCTGATGTGAGGGTTGCCCATTTTTGCGAAAATTTTTGGGGCGACCAGTTTTTGCAGCTACCCGAAAATAAGACACTAAAAAACCTGTTTGAAAAGGCGCGTCGCGGAATAAAAGTAAATGGAAAAGCCAAAGTTATTGTTGCAGAGATATTGAGCAAAATGTTGAACTGCACCGGCTGGGAAAGAATTACTTTGTTGATAGAGGCTTTGAATGTTATTGCCTCATGCAACAGTGTAACCGTGCTTTCGTCCATAGGCTTTGGGCAAAACTCAGGCTTGCCGGACAACGATCGCATCAACGCGATATACGAATATTCGATGGCCAACTTCAGAAACAAAATACATCTTGAAGAGCTTGCAGCTATTGCATATGTGAGCCCGAACTCGTTTTGCCGTTATTTTAAATCGCATACCCAAAAAACATATTCGCAGTTTTTGATTGAATTAAAAGTAGGTTATGCCTGTAAGCTGCTTATTGAAAACAAGGTGGTGGTTAAACAATTGTGCTACGAAAGCGGGTTTAATAATTTTGCCAGCTTCCATAAATTTTTCAAACAAATTACCGGTAAAAGCCCGCTAACCTACCAAAAGGAGTTTGCGCAAAGTTATTAGTAAATAAAAGGATCTTCTAAATAGTTATAGTTCGGTCAAAAACAAAACCCGGCGCTTAGAAAAGCGACCGGGTTTTATTTTATCCATATAATGCCTGTTATTTGTTGCTCAAATGTCTTGCCTTAAACTGTGCCATATAGAGTGAGGCGGGTACAATCCCTTTATTATTCTGTCCCTCAAAATATCCCTCATTGCGGTCTTTAAAGTGGCCGGGGTATTTACGTCCCTGCAGGCCTATACAATAATTCTGCCCGCTAACCCAGGGTTGCTGTAATGCAACCTCAGCGGCTGTACAATTCCAAAGCACTTGTGTTACGCCGCTCCATCCATGGCCGCTGCCCATGTTTCCTCTGTCCTGTACATTGATCTGGCCATCGCTCACAATATTATCAAATAAAGTCCCCGTTGCCCAGCGGTGGTGAGGGCCGATATCTGCATGGGTTTTAATGGCAGTACAATTATAGAAAACATTCGGGCCGCAAACCCTTGCTCCGGTAACGTAATCATGTCGCCCGTCTTCAGCGTGGCAATCTCTGAACAAATTAAGCTGACCGGTATTGTTAAACGAATACCGCCTTCCGCCGGTAATGATTGATTTTGCGTCAGTGCATTTACAATTAATTACGGTAATATTCCGCGAACCACCCTCAGTGCTCACACAGGAGTACCCAAAGTAACGTGAGACAACATTGTTAACCCAGCCGTTTTCCAGGTTTTTGATGGCTATGGCTTTCCAGCCATGGTTTTCGTCGGTGTCATTAGCATATTCCGACTCGAAGTAGATATTTTCAACACCGACTTCCGTAATACGTCCGGCAAAAGTGTACTTATAAATGGCCCCTCCGCCGTATTTTGTTTCCATTTGCATCACCACAGGATTATCTATGTAAACGGTATTGCCTTCAATTTTTGTGATGGTTCGTTCGTAATTCAAATCATATTCGCCGGCTTTCCATTGCTTCGTGCCGGCACGGCCCACTATCTGATCCATCTTAAGGTCGTGTATCCAGTTTGTTGTGCTTGGTCTGAATAATATGATGCGGTCGCCCATCTTATACCCAGCTGCTGATTCCACATGAAAAGATTTTGCGCCGACAGGAACAAAACCATCAGTGATTTTAACTCTTGTTCCGCTCGCCTCTTTTATGGAGCCCTTACCTCCAACATCCAGTAGCGTACGCTGGCCGGCGCCTGTTGCAATTATACATGTACCGTTTCTGGTTGAGCCTTCGCCTCTCAGTACAATTCCGCTTGCACTTAGAGTTAAAGTCCCCGGCACTTTATAAATTCCTTTTTTTAGCAGGATGGCTCCGCGATAGCCGTTGGCATCCGGTGTGTGGTTGGCTACTTCGTCTATAGCATTTTGTATAACTTGTTGGCCATCACCATTAGTGGGCGCGGTCACTGTTTTAACTACCGGCACATCTGGGATAGGCTTGTCGCCCTCATGATAACCTACCCGGCTAAAATCAGGTAAAGTGTTTCCCTTCTCATCCGGATGATAGGTAAGAGAACCGTCCGCGTTTTGCGTTACCAACTTAGATTGCCATTCATTTTTGTTCTTAAAAGCCGATATCGCCGACGCAGCAATTAAAATAACAATGGCATTTTTTAGAAAATTCATCTTCATAAGATATAATTCATTATATAAATATCCCAAATTTGGCATCTCTGAGCCATCGAGTCCCGGCCTGTAGCAATCAGTGTTTTCTTCCGGGGATGTTTTGCTATCTGGGCATTACTTTCAACTGAAATAAACTGGCTTAACAGAAAAAGGACAAACAAACTCTTCATGGAGAGATTTTGTAGAGTGATAAATTACGTAGTAATAATATTTAATCATTCTACTTTATTGGCTTGTTGTTCAATTTAAACAGCACCGTGGGCCCTTGCCATTATATCTGCATAGAATGTTGTTGGCAGATAATGATTAAATGCAGGATATGCTACTTTTGACTCTTGACGATTAATCTTAA
>Ga0068857_100002057_pt1 | contig 16341 bp, 10 predicted proteins | sample KBSCornC72_FD_66591 | JGI IMG/M metagenome (GOLD analysis project Ga0068857, IMG submission 66591) | Corn rhizosphere microbial communities from Kellogg Biological Station, Michigan, USA - KBS Corn C7-2 | ecosystem: Host-associated > Plants > Roots > Rhizosphere > Soil ...
TCGCATTGACACGGGAATCAACACGCCGCCGCCACCGGTCACGGCGAACACCAGGTCGTCGTGATTCGTGTGATCGTACGCGCCGGAGTCGTACTCATCGCTGTCGCCGATCGACGAATGCGTGAAGAAGTAGCTGAAGCCGGCGGTCGCGTTGACGTACGGGCGGAACAGGCCGGCGGGCACAGAGATCTGCGGCCCGATGCCGCCAAAGCCGATGTCGTTGGTGGTCGTCACGTCGACCGGGACACGGCAGCTCACGAGGCATCCGCCGATCGTCTCGCTCCCGTACTGGATGAATCCGCCCTCCGCGCGAATCCCGAAGACGCGATCGCGGTCGATATTCCAGACGAACCCGCCGGTGAGACCGTAGCCCGTCCCGATGAATTTGCCGAAGTCTCCAATCGGCTGGGACACGGCGAAGTTCAGGTCGCCGTAGCCACGTGCCGCCGCGGGCTCCCGACGCGTGGTGTTGGTCTGGGCGGAAAGGGCGGGCGTGATCGCAGCGAAAGAGGTTACTGCCGCAAGCGTCACGAGCGCGCTGAAGATGCGAGCAGGGCGAGACATGGTGACGATTGAACCCGGTGGGTTGTGTCGTTCCGAAGACCTGGCTCGAGCCGTTTCGGAGCCGTACGTCCTTGGGGATCGAACGTTTCACGACGGCATGCTCGAGTCCGACCCATCAGGGAATGTCTTCGCCAAACGGATCGCCCGGCGGAGCACGCAACGCGGGACTTAGCGCCGGCAACTCTCGGCGCTCGATCCAGCGTGCGACATCGGCGGCAATGCTCGCGAAGTGCGCCTGTTGCTCGATGCTGCCAGCGCGAGTCTGCGCTTTTGCTCGGGCGGCAAGTTCCGTGAGCTTGTACTGCACCATCGCACGAACCTCGGGCGCAGCGCCGCTGTCGGCGGCCAGCATGAGCAGTCGATCGACCACTGCGCGCTGCGTCACGCGCTTCAATGCGGCCAGCTTCGACGACGCCGGCACCGCTCCACCCCACGTTCCCGTAACGAGCGCGTCGATCGTCTCGGAAAGCGTCAGCGGCCGTTCACCATACGACGCTTGCTGAACGAGCCGCGCGGCGCGTTCGCGCTGAAGGACGCCGTCGATGATCATCTGCGCGAGCGTGCGCGCGGCGCCAAGCTCGTCGAACGCCGGGCGCGTACGCGTTCCGAACAGCTCCACCGAGCCGTTATACGAGAACGGCCGCGGCGCGAGCAGCGTGAGCACTGTATCGGGAATCGCGAGCTCGGCCGGCTGCAGTGCGGCGATCAGCGATGACAACGCCTGACGTTGCCGAGCGGCGCTGACGGAACGCGATGCCTGCTGGCCGTCTCCGACAACAGCGTTGCTGTATTCGAGGCCGCCGATCGCCTTGGTCGCGCCATTGATCGCGAACCGATGGAAGAAGTAGAGCGGCGCGAGCCGTTCCTGGAGCAGCGCCACCGGCTCGCCGGGCCGGAGGTTCGCGAGTCCGAAGCGTCGCATTGCAACACGTCGCACGTCGGTCTGTGCCTTGAGAAACTCCAGCTCCGTCGCGGCATCGTCCCAGAGGTTCACCCGTGGGTCCGAGGCGAACTCGGGGCGTGCGTCGGCGTCCGAGAGAAACAGGTAACCCTTTCGCAGACCCTCGCGCACGATCGCCTCGAGCGAGTCGCGCTCGGTGGCCGCCGGGAAGATGCCGTACGCCCATCGCACTGCCCAGACGTCGTACGCGCCGGGGCCGCGGTCGTACGCGGCGCGGAGGTCGATCTGGCCCGAGGCATCGAGCCTAACGCGCGGCGCGGGATAGTCCATCACGGAACCACGCTCGTACGTGCTCGCGATGTAATTGTGCGCCATGCCGATCGTGTGCCCGATCTCGTGGGCGGTCACCTGACGTACGCGCGCGAGCACGAACGCGGTGTCGGCGGCTGCCGGCGCCGCGCCAACCAGCGACGCGTAGATGTTGTAGTCCGTCCGGTTGCGGTGAGAATCCATGTGGGCGACGCCCTTGATGATCTCGCCCGTTCGGGGATCGCCTTGCGAGCCGCCGAATGACCAGCCGCGCTCGTTCCGGTTCACCCACATCACGGCGTTGTACCGCGCGTCCATGGGGTCCGCGCCAGCCGGCAACATCTCGACGCGGAACGCACCGCGCAGGCCTGCCTGGTTGAACGCTTCCTCCCAGAACCGCGCCCCCTCGACCGTGGCCGAGCGAAGCGGCTCGGGAATGCCGGGATCGATGTAGTAGACGATGGGTTTGCGGAAGCCGCTGTTCGGATCGTTAGGGTTCACGCGCTCGAGCCGATGGCGCGAGATCCAGCGCTGCTCGAGCGCACCCTGAATCGGCTGCGCGTAGTCCTTGAACGTGATGCCGAAGAAGCCGACGCGCGGGTCGAGCGTGCGCGGCCGGTATTCCGCATCGGGAAGCTGAACGAACGAGATGTGCTGCCGAAGCGTGAACGCTCGACCGTCGGGGACGATCGACGAGACGGTTTCTCCCGGCCGTCCTTGCGCGGCGAAGGTCAGCGCGACGTCGATCTCGGTGTTCTCCGGGAATGCTTTCGTGTACGCGCGGTCGATGCTCGAGCGGTCGCGCGCCAACGAGTAGGTGCCTTCGTTCGTGCGCGAGAGCGTGCCGGATACGTCGAGCCAGTCGCGATAGACGAAGTCGGTCGCGTCCACGAGGAGCTTCCCGTCTTCCACTGCGAGCAGCGGAAGCGCTGCGACCGTGCTCGCGGGAAACGACTCCGCGATCGTCGTCGCGAGGCCGGGAGCGTTGCCGCGGTAGTTCCAGTTCTCGAATATCACGAGCACGCGGTCGCCGTTGCGATCGAAGCGCGCGACGTGATCCGGCCCGTTCGCACCGCGATCGAGGCCGATTGGGTTGGACCCAAGCCCAGTGGATTGAAGGAAGAACGCGAGCACGCGCATGGAGTCGCGCGGGATCTCGAGGAACAGCTTCCCTTGCCGTTCGTCGAGATACAGTGGAATCAGTCCGGCGCGACGTTCCATCCCGCCGGTGCGGCTGGCGATGCTCGTCGCGATCGCTGGGGCCTGACCGCCCGAGGACGACTGCGCGTTAGGCGACGGCGCCGGCGGCGACTGTGGCTGCGGTCGCGCGGGCGTCTGGGCCGGCGTGGAGTGCGTGCACGCCGCAGCGATGGCGATCGCGGCGGCACCGATCCAACGGACTGCGCGCATGTCGGTCGAGTTGAGGAAGGAGGACGGGTATGTCGAGCGACGGCAATCTCCCATCCGGCGTAGACGGCACGCAAGGAAGCATGCGGCTGCTCGCTGCTTGCGGCTGCAAGCTGGTAGCCGACGGCCGACGGCTGCGGGCTACTCCCGCTTGCTGCTGCTATTACCCGCCCCGTGTCATCCCGAGCGCGGGTGTCATCCGACTGCGGGTGTCATCCCGAGCGCAGCGAGGGATCCTCATCGTCCCGAGCGAGGGCCCTCTATCGGGCCCCTGACGATCCCTCGCCTGCCGGCTCGGGATGACACGCCTTTTTCCCGTTCGCCCGTCGCCCGTCGCCCGTCCCCCGTCGCCCGTCGCCCGTCGCCCGTCCCCGGCAGTTCGCCTGCCGCCTGCCGCCTGTCAGCGTTTCAGTATCTCGCGAATGACAACCAAGATCAGAATGATCGCGATGAGGCTGAAGCACATCGACGAGATACTCCAGCCGATCCCCGGCTGAGACGCGACCGCCACGCTGATGCCCAGGGACGCAATCGCGATGGCGAGCGTCGGCACCCACCGGGGCACGCGGGACTGCTCGCGACGCGACGCGAGCCAGAGCAGAACTGCGCCGACGACGAGCGTCGCCGCCAACGGAAGTCGCATGCTACGAAGCTAGCGACCGCCCGCGCGCCACGCCGTCCTCGTTGGCGATGCGGGATCCAGCTTGCATCGCGCCAGGCGGCGCTAGTTGTCGAGGATGATCGACAGTGTGGTGGGAAGGCCACCACGTGGAGCGTCGGTCACGAGCAGCGTCCGAACGGACCGCGCTCCGAGTAGCACGCCCTGGACGTCCGCGAGGACCTCGCTCGGGTTACTCACGGGCGTCAGCCGAATGCGGTAGTTGCCGGGTGGAACGGTCACGTAGGCGGATGCGGTCGCAAACACGAGGGCCGGGATCACCGGCGTCGCGGACGAGATGTCGTCGTTCGGGCCGGTCACGTAGATCGCGACGGGCCCAGTGGCCGCGGACACATTGATGCCCCGCAGCTTGACTTGGGCCGCCACCGGCGACGGGTCGTCCGCAACAAACAGGGCGCCGAACTGATTGAGCCCCGGCGCCGGGACCATGCTGAACGAGCCGCCCGCGCTCAGATCGCGCGTGAAATCGACCAGTGTCGTTCCGCTGATGCTTCCTTCTGCCTGCAACCGCAGCGTGTCGGCCGAGACCGCGATATACGGTGAAGCACCGCCGAATTGCGTGTTCGATGCCGCGACGCGTCCATCGACGAGGAAATCGAGGCCCTGGTCGGCGGTGAGGGCGTTGATCAGCCGAACGCTCGTGCCGTTGACGCTGCCGGTGAAGAGAAGCCCGCCAGTCGGATTCGCCTCACCGCACGAAGCGCCGACGGCGGCAAGGGTGGCGACGGCAATCGTGGCGGCGAAGCGGGTGCGCATGTGCGGGGTCCTCGAATGGGGTCTCAGGCATGCAGGTGGTAGGGTATGGCAAAACAACGCTCCGCGTCGGTGCGTAGACGCACCATGAGAGTGGTCGCCGACGCCAACGCGCCTACGGGACCGGCCACCCCGACAGAGGCCGGTCGAACCTCAGTGTTTGTCTCGCGCCTTCCTAGTTGCCCCTTTTCGCTACTTCTTATCGCGACCACCGGGGTCGACGGGCGATCCGTCCGCCCGGGTTGTTTTCGGTGGAACCGGCGAAGGTGCGGACCGTCGCGGGTCCAGCGTCGCGCCTCGACCTACCGCACTATGTGTTGCCGGCCTGAACCGTGCAATGACCGTGCTCGCGCGGTCGAGCAACGACTCCAGTTGGATGTCGCTCAGTCCCCGCCAATCATCCGGGTAGTGCCAGAGGCGCCGGACTTCCAGCTCACTCTCGAACCGCAGCCACGTGGTCCCGGGCGGGACGTCCGCCGTGAGCGCGCGGGGGTCATCGGCGCCGTCCTCCCGGACGCTCCAGACCACACCGTCGCTATCGGTGAACGTTGTCTGTTCCATGCGCCCTCGCTCGGAAAAATCGCCAAACCCGACTGCAATTCCTCCGCCAACAACCACGAATTACATCTCGGTTCATGCGCGGGAATGGCGACGACCCGATCGAAGACTTTCCACTGGGCGATGGCACGGCGGACACAATCGCTCATGTAATCTGCCCATACTGCGGAGAGCCGAACGAGATCGCGGTCGATCCGGGAAGCGGCGCCTCGCAGGAGTACATTGAAGACTGCCAGGTGTGCTGTCAGCCCTGGCGGGTCACCGTCTCGTACGACGGGACCGGGGCGGTTCACGTTCACCTCGACGCTGCCGATGATACCTGACACCCTGCTACGCTCCGTCTGGCCCATCACGCTCGACGACATCGCCGCCGCACGAGATCGGATTCGCCCGTACGTACCCGTGTCGCCGCTCCGGCAGTATCCCGTGCTCGACGCGGACGTGGGCACTGGCATTCGCGTGTCACTCAAGCACGAGAACCTGAATCCCACGGGCGCGTTCAAAGTCCGTAACGCGTTCTCGCTCATGACGGCCCTGAGCGACGATGAGCGACGCCGCGGTGTCGTCGCCGCCACGCGCGGCAACCACGGGCTCGGCCTCGCCTACGCCGGCAAGACGTTCGGCATCCCCGTCACGATCTGTGTCCCGTTCGGCAACAACCCCGAGAAGAACGCGGCGATCCGGGCGCTGGGCGCGCGACTCATCGAGGAAGGCGAGGACTACGACGAGTCGCTCGCGGTGTCGCAGCAGATCGTGCGCGACGAAGGCGCGTACCTCGCGCACTCGACGAACAACGCGCACATCATTGCCGGCGCGGGGACGCTCACGCTCGAGATCGCGGATCAGGAGCCGAATCTCGACGCGCTCGTGATTGCGGTCGGGGGCGGGTCGCAGGCCGTGGGCGCCATGACGGTCATGCGCGCCCTGCGACCGAACGTCCGAGTGTACGCCGTGCAGGCAGCCGGCGCCTCCGCAACGCACGATGGCTGGCACGCGCGAGCGCCGCGTGTGACGACCACGCCGGCCACCACGTTCGCCGATGGGCTCGCGACGCGGAGCACCTACGAGATGACGTTTGCAGCCCTGTGCGAAGGCCTGACGGACTTCATCACGGTGACCGACGCCCAGATCGCGGACGCGTTGCGCCTGCTGCTGCGGACGACGCACACGCTGGTCGAGGGCGCGGGCGCCACCGGGCTCGCGGGCATGCTGGCGCTCAAGGAGCGCCTGGCGGGTCAGCGCGTCGGCGTCGTGGTCAGCGGCGGGAACATCGATGACGAGACGCTTCGGCGGGTCATGAACCGGGAAATTTAGCGCGAGACGGGAGACGGGAAAAACGGCGGCTGGTTGCTGGCTGCTCGTGCTGGCTGCTGGCTGACGGTATGCTCGACAAAAACGCCTTCCGTCTCCCTGTCTTCTCCCGTCTTCCTGAGTCAAACCGCGATCGTCGAGCCGTCGTCGAGCGCCGCCCCACCGCCTAACGCGACGAGCCGGCGCGCAGCGGGCGCGATCGACGCGATCGGCGGCGTATTGCCTGGAGCGGGCCCTTTCGGGAGAGGATCGCGGATAGCGCACTCCGCGCCTCCTCGGGGATGGCAAGCGCCGCCGCGACGGCCGCGTCAAGGACCTCGGGCAGCCCGCTCACGAGCTGCATGAGTGAGCTTACCCCACTCGCGGATGCGCCGACGACGATAACGTTGCACCGATCCATGATGTTCGTCACCGCCAGAAACCGGCCCCGATCACCAGATTGTCGCGGTGAACAGCTTGACTACCGGATCTGGCGGGCGGCGACGTCCACTCCGCAAGCGGTGATTTGTCCGTGTTACGGTACAGCCGGCGTTCGCGTAATAGACGTTGTAGACTGGTGTAGTGTCTTGCACGACAGAGACATGACAGCCGTCGCGGTCGATGGGATCGGCCAGGCACCCTGAATGCTTTTGCCGATCTCGACGCACATGCTGAGGTTCGAATGCACAGGTTGCCGGTTCGACGGGTCGTGGCGGTATTGATGGGCATCGCGGTCTCGCGGGCTCAGGCGCAGTCTCGTTTCGAGCTTTCGCCCTTCGCATCGCGGAATAGCTCGCTCGAGGGAAGTCCAACCCTGGTTGGCGCCGCGCTCACCAGCTACGGCGGCAGGCTGGGTGGGATCTTCGGGCTGCGCTTTGGCGGGGGCTACGATATCCGCTCGCTTGCGGGGTCCGGCACGACCGGTGATACGGAGCGCGGGTGGGTCGCCGATGCCGACGCCGTCATCTCGCCCGCGCGGTTCCCGGTGATCGGGCCGCTCCTCGGCGGGTTCCTGCCGACGTTCTTCTCGGGAATCGGCGCGGAGGGCCTGCGGCGGACGGACGGCACCGGGGGCCAGAGCCTCGTCGGCAGTTACGGCATTGGTGTGGCACGCACGCTGGGATCGCTCTCGTTCGAGACAGAGGCGCGGCATCGGACGCCAATCAACTGGACCGGTAGCTCCTCGAGCGACGGCGGCGTACCGATCCCGACTACCCGCACGGGTTGGGAGTACCGCATCGGGTTCTCGATCGGGTTTGGCGGCAAGACCACAACGCGCGGTATCCCGTCGATTTCGATTCCGACCGGAGCGGGCTCGGTGCGCCGCGCCGAGCCCGTGCCCACCGCATCGGCGTCGGCGGTCATCGCCACGGGGAACGGCTACCTCGGCACGCACTACACGTACGGTGGCTCTTCCCCGAAATCAGGGTTCGACTGCTCGGGATTCGTGCAGTACGTGTTCGCTCGCAATGGCGTGACCCTCCCGCGCACGTCGCGCCAGCAGGCGACGACGGGCCAGTCGCTCGCCGCGAAGCTCGATGGGCTGCGCGCGGGTGATCTCCTGTTCTTCTCGCAGAGTGGCGACGGTGTCGACCACGTCGCTATCTACGCCGGGAACGACCGGATCCTGCATTCGACGTCGAGCGGTGGCGGCGTGCGGTACGACGACCTCGACTCGCCGCGCGGGAAATGGTTCCGGGATCGCCTGGTGGCAGCACGCCGTGTGTTAGGCGACGGCGCGACCTTCGTCGATCCGTTTGCGGTGACGCAGCTCGACTCGAAGCTCGATCCGCCGGATAAGGCACCGAAACCCTAGGAATCGGGACTTTCGGCGACGGGCGACGGGCGACGGAGGAAAGAGCGGAGACGCAGAAGACGCAAAGGCGCGTGTCATTCCGAGCGCAGCGCCGAAGGCGCGCAGACGAGGAATCGCCGTCGTCCCGATAGAGGGGCCTCAGTTCCCGGTTCCCGGTCCTTCGATTCCCGATTCCCGATTCCCTAGGGCCGGTACGTCACCCCGACATACACCCCAACTCGATGCTCGTACGGGAAATCCCACGAGTACGCTGCCCCTGCCCTGATTCCGATCGCCGGGACGGCGAACGCAGGAAGAGCCGCGACCGAGTAGTCGGCATCGACCCCGGCCACATGCTTCCATTCCGTCAGGTTCTCGCGCGTGGTGGCCACCCAATAGAACGGTCGTACCGGACCTAACGCCGTAGACGCGCGCAGCACCGTGGCGTGGGTGCCGATGGCGAACCCCGTTGGAAGCGCCGGCATCGGAATCCGCTGCGACAGGACCGGCGCATCGACGAGCGGCGAAGGCCACCCTCCGATAGCGAAGCGCTCGTACGAGCCACCGCCCGCGTCGCTTCCGGCGATGGTGGCATCGATGCGCGCGCCGCCGAGAGGTGTCGACAGGTCGGCGGTGAGCGTACCGATCCCCCGGGTGAAGCCGAGGCCCCCGTTCGAGCCACGCGACGCGTGAGCGTATCCCAGGAGGTCCAGGCGGTAGTCGCCTCGCCTAACGCGCGCAGCCCCGCGTGCTTCGCCGAAGACGAGCCCGCGACTGGCGTCAGCGAAGCCGTCGGTGCGATCCAGCTCGCCGTAGCTTCCGCCGACACGCACCTGAAGTCGTGCATTCCCGTAATCGCGCGTCGTGGCCGTACCGATCGTAGCACCGGTGTAGGCCGCATCCAGCACAGCCGGCAGCGTCACGCTCGCATCCGAGAGCGCCCGCTGCTCCGACGGGTGCTGCTCAGCGCGGAACAGCGAGCCGTCGATTGTCAGGACGCCGGGAACGACTCCGCGGCTGCCACGCCACGATCCCGTGATCGACACACCGCGCCAGGTCGACGGCTCCCCGAGCACACCGTTGACGGCGTAGGCCAAGCGTCCCACAGGATCCAGACCAACGAGCGACAACGACGCGAACGCGCCTTCCGTGGAATAGGTCGCACCGGGCAGCAAACGATGGTGACGTGGCCCGACCCCATATGGATAGGCATGCGCGGGAGCCGTGCGCGGAAGCGTATCGACCCGCGACGGAGGATTCGGCACGGCAGGCACGAGGGAGGCCGATAGCGTGACGGGCCTCCCCGTTCCGCTCGACGAGAGCGCGATGCGTCTCAGGTCGAGGCCACGAGCGTGCAGCGCGAGAAACAGGACCGATGTGTCGTTAGCTACCGGGGCCGGCGCGGACACCGCGCTGGTCACGCGCGTCTGCGGGACTGACGCACCGCTCTCGAGGTCGATCACCTCGAGATTCGGGATACCGCCCGCGTCGGACACGCACACGATCCGTCTGCCGCCAGGCAGAAAGGCTGCGTCGTAGCGGTTCGCGTCGTCGTCGGGGTCGATGAACTGGACGTCGGTATCGCCGTCCGTCGCCGTCAGCTCGAGGGGAACGAGCGCGAGGCGCCAGCGGCCATTCCGTTGTAACGCGACGACGGCGCTGTGCCCGTCCGGCGAAACACGCGGACGATAGTACGGCGACGACGGCGTGGCTTTGCGCAGGACAACGACCGAGCCGGTTTGGAGATCGACCCGTACGAGATCGCAGAGTCCGTTCTCGCATCGAACGCCAATCGCGGCTTTCCCGTCAGACAAGGGGTCAGCATCGCGAATCGACGCGCCGCGCGTAACGCGCCGCAGCCCGCCACCACGATAGTTCCACACGTAGAGGTCGCTGCGGTAGGCGCCGTCGCCTAAGGGGTCATCGTGCGTCACGAGCAGTCGCGACGTGTCGGCGAAGAATCGAGGCGAATGGAACGGCCGCCCGGCCGATGGATGAAGCATCGCGAGTGGCACTTTCGGCCTTGGGTCACCCGGAACCGCAAGCACGTCCTGCGGGTCCAGCGCCAGCGCCCGCTCGCGCGCGAGCCGCGCTCGTGCGGTGTCCACCCGCTCCTGTGTGTGCCACACAACCAGGGAACCTGGCAGCGTGCGCGCCGGCAGCTCGACGGCGATGAGGCCACCATCGGGCGACACCGCCGGCTCGCCCGTTGCCCAACGTCGACGCTGGACGAGTACGCCGGTGTCCAACCCCGCTGCCGCCAGGGTGTCGCGAACCGTGAGGGAACGGCGGGTGAGGTCGACGGTGAACCGGCCATAGAGCTCGTCCGGTGGCGCGCCGTACACGCCCGCGAACGCCTCGGCGAACGTGCGTGGCTGACGTGCGCTCAATCGCCGCCAGACCGCAACGAGACCGGAGTCGCCGCGTTGCGCGACGAGCCACTCGAGGAACGCGGAACCGGCGAGGTACGCCATCGCGCCCGCCGCAAAGTCGCCGCCGGCCGAGAGCTGCGCGTACGTCGGGAGCTTGCCCTCGAGCGCCCACTGCCGGAGGTAGGCCGCGCGTGCGGCGCTGTGGGGCCGCCCGCTTCCCGTTAGGCGCCCCTCGACGTACGTCGCGTACCCCTCGATCGCCCATCGCGGCGTGCGCAGCGCGACCGGCCCGACGCGGAGCGGAACGAACCGCCAGAGACGCCGCTCGCGCGGATTGCGCGTCGGCCTCGCCAGGTGCGCGATGTGCGCATACTCGTGGACGGCGAGCAGCTCCGGCCAGTCGCGATACGTGCCGAGCATGCCGGCCGGGTCCGGGGGCGTCGGCCACAGGACGATCAGCGGGTCATCGAGCGGCGCGTTCGCGAATCCGTTCGATTGGCTGACCGGGTCCTCGACGATCACCGTAATGCGACGGTGCGGCGCATATCCCACGAGCGCCGAGACCGCATCGTGGACGGTATCCAACCGAGTCGTGAGGTCCTGCACCCATTCGGTCATCGGGGCGGGATAGTGGACCTCGAAGTAGCGCGTGCGCACGGTCATCCAGTCTTGTGCCGGACGCGCGAAGTTCGACTGGGCGTTTGCCAGTCGCGTTATCCCGAACAGGGTAATGAGAAGAAGCCGGAGAGGTCTGGCGCGCACGCCCAAGCCGTCGTTAGGCGATCTGGGCGCCGGGCGTCGGGACGGTCTTGGATGGCCTGCGGTCCAGGGCCTCGCGCACCTGCGTGGCGAGCGTCTCGGCGGTAAACGGCTTCGCCAGGACCGATGTCGCGATGTCGGTGCCCGAGCCGGCGAGATCGCCGTCGTCGTTGTACCCCGACATGAACAGGATCGGCAAGCCGGGGCGACTCACCGCGAGCGCGCGCGACAGCTCTCGGCCACCCATCCCGGGCATGATCACGTCGCTGAGCACGAGATCGATCGTGTCGCCCTTCTGCGCGCAGACGCGGAGCGCCTCGTTGCCATCGCGCGCTTCGAGAATGACGTAGCCCTGGTCGCGCAGCACGCGGCGAACGATCAGTCTCACGGCATCCTCGTCTTCCACAACGAGCACCGTCTCGGTCCCGCGCGGAAGAGGACTGTGCCTGATGTGCTCCGCCTTCGCCGGAACCGCGGCGGACACCTGCGGCAGGATGATCTCGAACGTCGTCCCGCGGCCGGGCGCGCTCCGGACATCGATGTGGCCGCCGCTCTGACGCACGATCCCGTACACCGTGGACAGTCCGAGACCGGTGCCCTTCCCTTTCACCTTGGTCGTAAAGAACGGCTCGAAGATGCGCTGCTGCGTCGCCGTATCCATCCCGACCCCGGTATCGCGAACGGCAAACACGACGTGCTTCCCCGGATTCACGCCGGCGTGCCGGCGGGCGTACGCCGTGTCGAGATGGACGACCCGCGTCGAGATCGCGAGCACACCACCGTTAGGCATCGCGTCACGGGCATTGACCACGAGATTCATCACGACCTGCTCGATCTGGCCGCGATCAGCCCGCACGGCACCGATGGCGCTCTCGAACTGCGTCACGAGCGCGATGTCCTCACTGATCACGCGGCGCAACAGGCGCTCCATGTCTCCGATGACCTCGTTCAGGTCGAGCACCTGCGGCTGCAGCACCTGGCGCCGCGAGAACGCCAGCAGCTGGCGCGTCAGCGAGGCCGCGCGCGCCGCGGCCTGCGTGATCTGATGGGCGTCCGACCGGCGAGGATCCTGCTCGGGCAGCGCGTTGAGCAGGAACTGCCCGTAGCTCGTGATGACCGTCAGCAGGTTGTTGAAGTCGTGTGCGACGCCGCCGGCGAGCTGGCCAACGGCATCCATCTTCTGCGCCTGGCGGAGCTGCTCCTCCATCATCTTGCGCTCGGTGACGTCCGCGATCACCCACACCGTCCCGAGCATGCCACCGATCCCGCGCAACGCGGCGGTGGACACATAGACGTCGACGAGCGTGCCATCCTTCCGCGCGCACCGCGTCTCGTAGCCGGTAAACGAGTGCTCGCCCGACGCCGACATTCGACGCATGTCATCCTCGAGCTGCTCGACCGGAACGATCGGGATCGGGCGTCCGAGCACGTCGCCGGCGAACCACCCGAACATTCGCTCAGCCGCCACGTTCCACTCGCTGACGACGCCGCTCAAGTCCGTCGTCACGATCGCGAGCGGCGACGCCTGGATGAGCGTCTGCAGCGTGTCGTTCGTCTCGCGCAGCGCCCGCTCGGCGCGATGCCGCTCCGTGACATCGTGCGCCAACGTTAGGCGGGCCGGGCGGTCGAGCACCGTCAAAGCGTGCGTCACCACCTCGACCGAGATGATGCGCCCGTCCTTCGTTCGGTGCTGCCACACGCCACCGTCGAACTCGGGCGAGTCCGGGGCGCGCGCCGCGACGAGGAGCTTCGGGACCTCGGCATCCGGCCTGATGTCCGTGATACGCATGCCGAGGAATTCGCTGCGCGAATATCCGTAATGCTTGATCGCGGCGTCATTCACGGCGACGAACGCCAGGGTTTCGATGTCGTAGACCCACATCGGTAATGGGTTCGCGTCGAACAGGAGTCGATACCACTCTTCCGACGCGCGCAGCCGCTCTTCCGCGCGCTTCTGCTCGGTGATGTCGCGCGCGACCGCGTACACGAGTCCGTGGTCCTTTCCGGGAGTCTGGACCGTCCAACTCAGCCATTTGTAGCTGCCGTCCTTGCACCGGAGACGATTCTCGTAGCGCTGCGCGTGGACCCCCGTCTCGAGCGTGCGTGCGCTATTGATGGCTCCCTCTCGGTCGTCCGGATGAATCAGGTCCACCACCGGCGTTCCCATCAGCTCCTCCGGCTCGTAGCCGAGCACCGAGCAGAACGCGGGGTTCGTGCGAACGAACTGCCCGGTGAACGACGCGATGCAGAACATGTCGGCCGAGAGCGAGAAAAAGCGATCCCGTTCGCGCTCCGCGGCACGCCGCTCGGTGAGGTTGACCATCGACCCGATCATGCGGCGCGGCGCTCCGTCCGCATCGCGAAGCATGTAGCCGCGATCCAGCATCTCGGCGTAGCTCCCGTCGCCGCAGCGGAAGCGGTACTCGGCCGTCCAGATCTGCGTGTCGGAGTCGAGCGCGTCGGTGAGGCTCGCGGTGGTTGCGTCGCGATCCTCGGGATGCAGGTGCTCGGACCACCACTCGATGCCTCGGCCGAGCTCCTCGGGCGTTGCGCCGAACGCGGCGCTCGCGCTGTCGCTCCACTGCACGACGCTGGTGCGGATGTCCCAATCCCAGATGACGTCGTTGGTGGCACGCGCGGCAAGTCGGTGGCGCTCCTCGCTCGCCGCGAGTGCCGCCGTTCGCGCCTGGAGCGTGGCAGCCATGTTGTTGAATGTCGCCGCGAGCGCGCCGACCTCGCCGGGCGCACTCAAGTCCGTGCGGGCCCCGAGGTCCCCGGAGCCGAAGCGCGCCGCGTCGGCCGTCAGGTTTCGGAGGGGATCGGCGATGCGGGCGGCGACGAGCGCCGCGAGGAATAGGGCGCCGCCAAGGCCTAACGCGCCGAACAGCGCGAGGAATCGCCATTCCGGCTCGTTGGCGAGCGGAGATTCGTCGTCCTCCCGGCTTACCACGACGAGCCAGGGCGCAGCGGTGACGCGTTGAAACGCGTACGCTCGTCCCAGTCGGACGTCGGCGGTGTCGACGAAGCCGGATCGCTCGTCTCGCAGGTGTCCGACGCGGTCGGGCGTGCTGAGGCGGGTTCCGACCGGGACGCGCGTCCCACCGGCACGCGCGAGCACGGCCCCATCGTCATCGAGCAGCGTGATGACGGTGCCGGATCCGGCAGAACCGCCCACGGCGAGGTAACTCCCGAGGCTGTCGAGTCGAGCGGACACGGATGCCACGCCGGCAATCGTGCCACCCTGCCGGATGCGGCGTGCCATCGTTAGGCTCCAGCCGCCGGTCTCCCGGCTCTCGATGGGGCGACCGACCGTCAGGTGCGTCGCCGCGATGGCCTCCCGGAAGAACCGGTGGGCTGCGACTTCCATCTTCCGGGCCCGTTCCGGAATCGTGTCGGACGACCCGATGTTGTGGCCGTCGGCGCCCCACAGTGCCAGGTTCGTGATGTACGGGGGAAGCTCGCCGCGCAGGCGGCGCAGGACTGCGTCGTTCCGTGCGATGGCCGCAGTGTCGGAAGATGCCCCCTCCGCAATCGCGACAAGCAGCCCTTCCACGGTGCCGAGCTGGTCGTCGACGCGAGCGCCGACCTGGGCGGCCAGATCCCGGAGCCGGACGGTCGTATCGCGGTCGAGCTCTCGCTGATAGCTGGCGTAGGTCGTCGCGAAGATCGCGATCCATGGCAACAGCATCGCCAGGACCAGCAGCACCAGGCGCTCCCGAATCCCGACCGCGGCCAGTCGCGCGCGGAGCTGCTGCGCCATCGGTCTCACTGACGATTCACCGTTCGCCCTGTGGCAGGGAAACAACCAAAACGCCGATGGGCACCAGACTCATAACAGGGGCTGACGTTCCAGTCGGGCTAAACGTAATTGCGCCAGCCTAAGATCGTAACGGGCAATCACTTGGCGTCTTGGTGTGCCTCGCCTGTGCCAGTCTCCCTCCGCTTCGCGCAGGGCGCGACGACAATGAGCATATCCGCCGCGTGGGCATGCTGGTAGGCCATGCCCACGCGAGATGCGGGCTCGGTGTTCGACAGGAAACGAAGGCACGCCGCCCACCTCCGATAGTGACGGAGATAGACGTCGATCGCGTGTCGCGCGTCACGAGACCCCCAGCGCCGCCGCCTCGTCCACCACGATCGCCTGCGAGCCTGCAGGCGTTAGGCGGCGGAGATCACCGGCGTCGAGCGACGGCGCGTGAGATGCGCGGTCTCGCGCGTGTCAGCGATCAGGTCATGGGACAGCCCGAGTAATTCGGGTCGTAGCGGTGGTACGGGTTCACCGCGTCCGCCATCGCCGTGCAGCCGCCGGCCAGCGTGATGTCCCGGAATGTTCCAAGGCGTTCGAGCTTGGGCGCTTCGTACTGTTTCTGGGAGTCGTACATCGTCGTACCTCCTATCCGAGTGTTAGGCGCTGAGCCGCCGTTCAAGCGGCCGTAAACGTAACACCGAACCCCGGCATCCTACAGGCAACCGCGCCCTCAGTGCGGCGTTTTGTCCAGACCCTAACAGGAGCCGTGCCATGATCGCTTCACCATTTCGCCGCCTCGCCGTGATCGGCGCCGTCGCGGCATCGTCGATCGCGGTTGCCGCCGCACCACCGGCGTTCGGACCGCCGTGGATCTCGATCGAAGCACCCCCGAACCCCTTTGACGCGACTTCCCGCGGAGCGTTCCTCGTAGTCCACACATATCACCACGGGGACGTCGTCGCCTCCGGCGTCAACGGCTCGGCCGAGGGCCTCGTCTCCGGCGCCCGCCGCACCATTCCGCTCGTCTTCGACACGACTACGCGTCGCGGATCTTATGCCCTTCGAAAGCAGTGGCCGAACGAAGGCACGTGGATGCTGGTAATCAACACGGGTGGCCGGGCCCAGGGCGTCACGGCCCTTGTGGACATCTCAGCGCAGGGGGAGGTCGCAGGAGTGCGCGTCCCGACGCGACGGTCTTCGGATGGC
>Ga0068857_100002071_pt1 | contig 16292 bp, 12 predicted proteins | sample KBSCornC72_FD_66591 | JGI IMG/M metagenome (GOLD analysis project Ga0068857, IMG submission 66591) | Corn rhizosphere microbial communities from Kellogg Biological Station, Michigan, USA - KBS Corn C7-2 | ecosystem: Host-associated > Plants > Roots > Rhizosphere > Soil ...
TCGCGAATGGCCGCGGGCGTCATCGACTGCAGCCAAAGCCGCTGGATCGGCAGCTTCGACTTCGTGTAGCGGACAATATTGCGGAAAATCAATTCGCCTTCGCGTCCGGCGTCGCATGCGTTGATGAGGCTCGTAATATCTTTGCGCTTGATGAGCTTGATCAAAACCTTAAGGCGCGCGGCGGCTTTTTCGATCGGTTGCAGATCGAAATGCGGCGGGATCACCGGCAAATGCGCAAACGACCATTTGCCTTTTGCGGGCTCGACGCCAGCCGGGACAATCAATTCGAGCAAATGACCCACCGCCGACGAAAGGACATATTGGTCGCTTTCGTAATAATCTTCCTGCTTTTTGAAGCCGCCGAGCGCCTTGGCGATGTCGCCGGCTACCGACGGTTTCTCAGCTATGATTAATGCCTTACCCATTTAGATTATAGTAAAGTGATGCCTTAAGGTTACACGGTTAGCTCTGGTAAGCAACTTCCGTGCTCGCCGCGGGCGGACAATGGCTCAAAGTAAGACACCTGTCAAACCTGCGAAACGCTTCAACGATTCGCGTTCCCGCCGGCCAACCCTTCAACCGGTGCATAATCATCCGTCAAAATCGGGCTGCGTGAAGCGCTCACGGGTGCCACGTTTTGAAACGATTCCACGCGCTGGCGAAAACCAGGCACAGTAATCTGCTTCGTCTGCACCAACTGCGTTGCCCGCCAGCGAACGCCTTCGATATTGGTTTTCACCGCGGAGCGAGTGGCGACCAGCACCACATTCTGGCTCGTAGTCGCGGGGAAGAGATAAACTTGTGGAAAGACTTCGTGCAAGGTCTTGTAGATGGCTCCGATAATATCCGCATGCCAGCCGTTCAACTTTCCAATGACATTATATGCGACCACGCCGTTTGTCGTGAGATGGTCGCGTGCGATTTCAAAAAATTCTTTCGTCGCCAAATGCTGCGGGATCGAAGACCCATAACGGTCGGACACGTACGCATCCAGGAGGATGACATCATAATGCGCGCTGCTGCGCCGAAGGAAAATTCGGCCATCAGAAACTTCAATCCTGTGCTTCTCCGACTCGTGCACATTGAAATATTCCTTTGCCACGCGCACAACCGTCGGATCGATTTCAACCGTGCGAAACGCGACATCAGGATAATAGTTTTGAAATGAGCGTTGGGCGCTCCCGCCGCCAAGTCCGATCATCAAAACATTGGTAATCTGCGTATTCCAAAGCCATGGCATGTGGAAAAAATCGATATACTCGAAATGCCCTTCGAGGTTATTCTTCAGCGACATCCGCGTCTCCATTCCGTTGTCAAAGAAAAGCGTCCGCAAACCGCTCTCATCCGCCACGCGGATGTGGTGGTACGGCGACGTCACCTCGTAAACGAGCGCCCCCCGCGAGTTGTGTTGGGCCAATGCAGTCGCCGCGAACGCGATCATATTTAACGTCGCCCATCTCCAACTGTTTTGGATTTTCAGTTCAAAGTTCAAGGTTCGATGTTTCCTTCAGTTGAGTTCCTGGGTCTCAACCACCGATCCAACGCTACGCACAGACCTCCCAACAAAATCGTCAGTCCACCCATCACCCTGAACACCGTCGAGACATTCATTTCATCAATCAACACATACCCCGCGACGAACACCCCCGCAATGCTCCCCACCGTGCTCGCGGCAATAATGAATCCAGCCGAACGCCCCACCTGCGCCAGGCTATGCGTTGCCAACCGAATCATATACGGCGACAACATCGCCAGCACGATGCAGGGCAGCAAAAAAATTGTCGCGCTGCCGAGCACTGGATCCAGCTTTTGCCACATCAACGGGACCGGCACATCTGCCGGATGACGCAAAACGATTTTGTCGATCACCCATCCGGCGCAATTTGGAATCAGGCAGAGCAACACTCCGGCCGGCACGAGCAGCGTGATCAACAACCAAAGTCGTTGCCAGCGATCCGCCAGCGCGCCGCCCAAATAATATCCCAGCGCCAGCGCGATGAGCACGACACCAATTTGGCTGACCCACACATAAAACGAACTCCCAAAATCCCGCGCCAGAAATCGCGCCCCAATAATTTCCAGGACCATAATGATGAAGCCGCCGAGGAAAACGAGGCTGGCGGCAGCGATGGTGCGCATATCATCCCAACGCTTTGACCTCAGGACAACCGCAGTGACGAGTCACGCCCTTCAAGGGTCGATTGCAATAGGGACAGCGGTAGTATCCTCGCCAATGATGGTACCAACTCAATACCCAAACGCAGAGTGCGGCAAAACCCAGGCCGCCGAATATAACAGAAACCAGGAGAGCGCTGAGGTTCTCGTTCGATGATAAATCTCTCGTCTCCGTCTCCTCATCGTGAAGCAACTCGTCGAGCTCTTCTGGTTTGAGGCGTTTCAATTTGCGCTCGAGCTTTCGGCTATACTGCCGGTCGTTTGGCTCGTTCATTCCACCCTGCGCCTTGCGCTGATACTGTCTCATGAACTCCCCAATCTGCGCAGCCATCTTTTGTTTACGCCGATTCATTCCGGACTCTTCATCTACCAGGCTCAATGATTAATGCACAAACAGTGCGTTTTCGCAATGTTCCGGTGGAATACTGCGTGAGGTCCGATCATCGCCGCGAGTCGCCAATAGTTCCAGAGTGTTGATAGCACCACTTCAGGGCATGCCCCACATACGGAGATACCAATCGAATACCGAATGCACTGTCTGGCTCTTGTGATAAAGAACTTCAAGGGGTGTATAGAAAACAATTACCGACTGAGGTGTCTTTCGGTGACGATAGTATTTGGCCACTGGACCGACACTCAGCGGATATCCAATGAGCAGCACGACGATCAGCCAAATGATCCAAAGCGAACCCGGCTTGTCTTGCACACCATTTGAGTCATGCGATTCGGACTGCGTAACCTCGGCTACGTGATCGGTCATTGGAAGAATTTAGCACTATTTTCGTTCCGCAACCATTTTGGGTGAACGTTGTTCGACCTAAGGATACTTAAACACTAATATGAAGACGCAAATCTTACTCACAATCCTCACCATTTCTCTCACCATCACCACTCGCGCCGAGCCGGAATTGAAAGGCACACCTGCTGAACTCTCCCGATATCTCCAGGACGTGCCACTTCGAGAGGCGCCTAAAACCGTTTCGATTTCAGGCGAAGCCGAGTTGCGTGTTCCGGCAGATCAGGCTGTCGTTACGTTGAAGGTCACGACCGAGAACAAGTCATTGCATGAAGCCTTGCGGTTGAACCAGGAAGTGCGCGCAAAATTGATCGCATTTTTGAAGAGCCACAGCATGCCCGCCGAGCGGGTGCATGCTTCGAAGTTTTCATCCACACCACGGTTCGGGTTGTTCGGGGAAAAAGCGAAGAGTTACAAAGTCGAGAATCTCGTCCGCATTACAGTTGAAGACGAGCACGAATTTCAACTGACGGCGAGCACGGTGGATCAGTTCACGGAAGTGCAATTCGTCGCCGCGGATTTTGAGGTGAAAGATAAGGAAACGATGAAAGCGAAAGCGGTCGCCCAGGCATGTGATAATGCAAACAAGCGCAAGAGTTTGATGGAGGAAAAATTCGGGATGAGTTTGAAGGCGACAGGATTTTCGAGTACGCCGGTGGTGCAGACGATGAATTCGGAGAGTGCGAGGAGATATTACGGGAGTTATGGCGCCAAACCCATGGCGCGCGCGGCGGATCAACAGCTTACATCTGGCTTGCGGGCTGAACCAATGGCAGGTCTGCCCGATGCCGGAGAAGATGTGTCGTCATTCGGGGACTTGATTTACACGGTAAGTGTGATGGTGGATTACAGGGTGGAAGGCAAATGATGGCAAAGACGATTGCAAATTGAAAAATGAAAATTGCAAAATGGACGGGATATCGAATTGTATCCCGGCATGGACCTGTTGTTTGAGACAGCGAGGGAAGAAGATGCCGCCGAACTTGCGTTGATTCGAAATGCGGCGTCGAAAAAATTGCTGGAGAGGTTCGGCAAAGGGCCTTGGTCGGGAGGTTGCACGGAGAAGGGAGTGCTTTTTGGGATGAGGACGTCGCAGATGGTGATTGCGCGCGAGAATGGCAAGATCCTCGGGACGTTAAGTCTGCAAACCAAAAAACCATGGGCGATTAATCCGGCTTATTTCACCCAGGTGCGCAAGCCGCTTTACTTGGTGTCGATGTTCGTCGCCGTGGAACGGCAAGGGCAGGGGATTGGGCGGCAGTTATTGGACGAAGCAGTGGCAATCGCCCGCAAGTGGCCGGCGGATGCGATTCGGTTGGATGCGTACGACGCGGAGGCCGGGGCAGGGGACTTTTATGCAAAATGTGGCTTCAGGGAAGTGGGACGGGCCAAGTATAAAGAGGTGCCGCTGAGGTATTTTGAACTTATCGTTGAAACGCTAATGCGTTAAGACGGGCTCGTAAGCGACAGATTTCCTTCGCATTGTAGGAGCCGACGTAAGGAGGCCATATTCTTCATCACCGTGCCAAGCCAAGGTCAGTTTGCCTGCCCAACTAACGGAATCCAAAGCGGCATAGGACTGCCGCACTCCAAGACCTCGCGGAAGCAGTGGCGCGTAGTTTGTCGCGGCAGCGTCTTGGAGTGCGGCAGTCCTATGCCGCTTTCGTCGCTGCCGTCCTGTGTGACTTCGTTACTTGCCCATGCTGCCCCTTTTGGAATTTGGTTTCTCCTTACGTCGGCTTCTACAGTGCGGCAATTCCGATCAAGGTTTCGGAGGCTCGGGTATATTCTGAGCGACGGGCGTGTCCTGCGGACGCAACGCATTCCGTTTAGCATCCAGGGCGTCGAGTTGTCGGAGCACTTCTGCAAGGGCGCGTTGGCGGGTCGTTTTCTTTCGACGCAGGAGGCCGCCATTTTTGGCCTGGCTGCCGAGATAAGCTTGGATCGTTTCATGATAACCATCGGCGATCCCGACAAATTGCGGAGCAAGCCGATAGCGAAGAATTTCGAGTTCGTTCAATTCAGTTTTGAGGGCTTGCGTCTGGCGCGGTGTGTCCCATTCGCGAACGATGGTTTGAAGCGGAATGTCCGTGCGAAGCGGCATATCGTTCGTGCTGGCGCGAACCTGGACCGCGGGCCGTAACGTTTCTTCGAGCTTTTGCCAGCTTTCATCGGTGGGCCAATATTGGGCGATTTCGCGTTGAGTGAAATGGACCAGGTGAAGGGACCACCATTTTTCAACTTCGAGCGGACCTTGAAACGAGAACGCGTCAAGAAACGCGAACTGCCAATTGTAGTATTGCGGCAACCTATCGAGCATGGCCCGCATTGAAGCCTGGCCGCCATTCATTTTGAGCAATTCGATCACGAAAAGCTGCGCGCTACGACGATAGACTTCCAGCGAATTGCCCTTGAGCAGATTGTCGGCGGGCCAGCTCAGGTCTTCAAAGGTGAGCGTGGGATTGGCGCGCAAAATTTCGCGTGCCGGTTGAAGCGGATTTTGCATCAGTCCGTTCGTGCCAGTAAACAGAACCATGACACCGTTGTAGTTTTTGCGCGGGGGCGGTATGACGATCTTCATCTCGCTCGATGTCATGAGCTGTTCGGTGAAACCTTCAATAAGCCAATTGGGAAGTTCAGCTGAGCGCGCTGTGGCATTGCGATTGGCAAGTTCGAGCAAAAGGATCTGAGTCATGGCGCGGACGTATGCGCGCCGGTCCATCAGGTCGGGCAGTTGCAGAAAATACTCCCAACCATCGCGATAACTTTCGCAATCAATCGTAACCGAGGAATCGGTTCCAGGCGCTTGGTAAAGCGTGAGATGAATTCGGTTGCGCCAGGGAGCGCTGTTTGCGAGCTCGCGATTGAGAAGTTGTTTGATGCGTTCGCCGGAGACGGCGAGCAGGTTTGGGGCGAGGACGACGTAGCTTTCGTTCGTGCCGAATTGGTCAGCGACTTGAGAAGCTCCCGAACCCCGCGCGTCGTGAATATAGAATTGGCCGCTGAGACTGCGAACAAAAGTGCTTTGGGCGAAAGCCGACTGAGAAGAAATGAACAGGAGCGAACAGAGGAAACAGAGCAGCGCAAAAACCCGGGTGCGACAGCCGACGGCGAAAAATGAGTCACCGGCTACAAGAAGTATCCACAATGAGTCAGTTGGGTTCGGTGACCCCATCTCTGTTCTCTCTGTTACCTCCTGTTCGATTAAATGCAGGGGTTCGCGGTCCGGTCTGGAGCAGGCGCTATTCAAGTTTTTGTGGTGGGAGTTTTGTCCGGCTTGGTATCGGACTTCGTTGTGGCAGGTTTAGAGTCGGTCTTCGAACCTTTCGACTCGCTCGACGAAGCAGCGGGTGCGGAGTCTTTCTTCGCGGCTTCCTTGTATTTCTCGCTGCGATAATCGGTGATGTAGAAGCCGCTGCCTTTGAAGAGGAGCCCAGCCCCACCACTGATAGCCCGCTTCACTTTTCCTTTGCCCCACCGTTTTTGGGCGCAAGCGCTTTCGGGGCAGGTTTCGAGCGGTTTTGCAGAAATAGACTGAACCTGTTCAAATTGATGTCCGCACTTTTCGCAGACGTACTCATACGTTGGCATACCGCGCATTGTAATAGCGGGGTCAAGCGCGAACGTCAAGAAAAGAGGGTGCGGGGCGAACCTCAGATTACCACCGGCGCGCGCCCGTCTTCGGGCGCAGCGAATTCCGCCCAGCCCAAAAATATCCTTTAGTTCCTTCCGATTCGAGGCTTGCTGCGCCCGAGGACGAGCGCGCTCCCCCTAACTGTCTTCCATCATTCCAAAATTCCGTTATTCCAACCTTCTTACCACCTTTTCGAAAGTCCCATGATGAACATGTTTTCCGTATGCGGATTCGAGGAGCTCCCGTTAACGTGGGAACGAAACCCAAGATAAAAGATGCCATCCGGAATAGCCCCGGACCGCCGAATGGCGTGTTCGAGTGTGACGGCAATGCGTGGCGTAGCATCCGGATCATGAGAACCAAGGCAGGACGGATCGATAGAAGTGCCGGCAGCGAGGCGGAAGGATGCCGGAAGTTGGAAGGTCAGGCGGCCTTCGAGTTTCGTTGAGCCGAGAACCGTGTATTGTGCGCGCCCTTCAAGCGTAACCAGAGAGCGGCCGTCCAAATGGCCGCCCTGAGCGATGAAATAAAGGTACGGGCTCGTACCCCAGGGGCGCACGCCCCAATTTAAGCCAGCGCCTTCGTTGGCGGTTTCCCACGAGGAGCGCACCGCCGAATACGAACTGGACATCAGATCGATGTGTTGTTCTTCGGGGTTGCCGATGGAATTAGCGATAAAGTTGAGAAGATGCCCCTGCCAGAAATCAGCCCAGCGGTCCAGGGGAAGCAAATCCATCGCGGCGGTGCGAAAGCTGTCCGACGCAATCGAACTGAACATCGCAGCACCGCTGGAATTCCAGCGTTCAATCGTCTGGTAGCCGCGGAGTTCTCGTTTGCGGGTCCAATCGAGTTTCGCTGAAGGGCCAGTGAAACGGTCGAAGACAGTGCTGTCGCTGTCGCTGGAAGTGACTTCTTCGAAAAATCGGCGAACGAAGGTATCGCTCGGCGTCGCCGGGACGTCAAAATCCACGACTGGTGGCGGAAAAGCGATTGAGGCCTTGTTGGTATCCGTGGCTGAGGCTGAAAGGACGCCGGAGACGAGGGATACGACGATAAAAGCGAAGCGCGGCGCCAACTGACTTTTCACAAACTGCTGTCCAGACTATTTTCTCTTCTATGCCGCGAAGTTGGACAGGGGGAAATAGGTCAGGACGAAGACGGATCTTATCGAACGGACTTTCATCAGCTACACCACGTGTCAATTCTCGCGTTAAGGAGCGCGGCGCATCCGACCATGCCCGCCTGTTTTTTACTCAGTGTGGTTGTTCTCGCGAAGCCACGGTCAAAGAAGGGAGCATTGGATATGCCACAGAGGGCACACGTGTGAATTGCTTGTTGTAGGATTTGGCCTTACAGACCTCCGCAGGTTGGCCGCGTTGCTCCCGGGTCGGAAACAACGGTGACTTCATACCTCCATCGTCGCCTAAAATCAATATTCGGCAACTAGGCGATTCCCCCAGCGAAACCAAGGAAAATTCTCGCCGATCATTTTCGGCAAAGGCCATGGAGGCACGGTTTCTGCCGCTACGGAGGCAATTTCAGCAATAGACTCGGTTTTCGTGCCGCCCCGGGGTTCGAATATTAGATCTTCTGACCGATTTCTACCTTTGTCGTTTATCTGGCAACGTCTGGCCGTATTCCATGCGGTGTTGAAACTTGAATTGGCTTTGCGTCGGTTGGTCGCCTTTTTCGAAGTAAGTCTTCAAGATTTCGCGGGTTACCCGCGCGCTACCGCTCCCGGCCTGCTCCACGCCACCATTGGCAGGTCCTAATCTGAAGCTGCTTCTGCCAGGGCCGCTCCAGGGATTGTTGTCGGCGAAAGTCGTCGCTGCGTCGAATCTCAACGGCACCCCCGCGCGCATGAGATAGCGGCCGGAGAAGGGATCGTAGGTGCGCATCGAATCTTCGGCGTAGGGATCGTTGTTCCAGAGCAGATCGCCGGAACCTGTTCGTAGAATCGGTCCAGTCGTGCCGCCCTGTGAATGGCCAAAATACAGTCCCACTTCACTGTCCCATTCCATTCCGTGGAAAAGCAGCGTATTACCGGCAGGCGAGGTGTTCGTGCCCATCGGCACACCGTCGCTCGTCAGGAATGTGGGTGCGCCGAAATCGTCGTAATCGTAGCGCTCAATCACGTTGCCACCGGCATCAGTCAGCGCCAGCACATTGCCAAGATCGTCGCGATGGAAATACTGTGGCTGTCCGGAGACGAGCCGCACAACTTCATCGTCGTGCGAGCGTGTTCCGTCCAGCACGAATGCCTGGCCGACCGTGCTCCCGATTCGCGTTTCGATGATACGTTCATCTTTATCGTCACAATCGTCCGGGCCCTCGTGGACGTACTCTATCGTTACCGGCGACAGCGGCAGAGGCGGATAAACCGTTTTGCTGATGCGCCGACCCAGGGCATCGTACGCAAACGTTGCGATCGGCGCGGCGAAACCGGCAGACAAATCATTCACCGCTACCAATCGGTTTGCGTAATCGCACTGAAACTGCAACTGCGTGGCGCTCGAGAGACGACTGCTCAGATTCCCGTTTTCATCGAAGATTTGTGTCCCAAATGGCGTCGTTGTGTATTGGTTCATCTGGAAATCTGCCGGACCGGGCGGCGGCGTTTTGTCCATGAAATAAGGTTGGGCAAGGCCATTCGAGAAAGCGATCTGTCGATTTCCGTTGCCATCCAGCACGTAAGACTTGAATATGTCACTCGGTGTTCCTGACGACCGTGTATAGGTAGTCAGCCGATCCAACGGGTCATAAACGAACTGGTTCGTGTTCATATGACCGCCCGGGAAAAATGGCGCGATTTGTGCCCGCTGAATCTTGTTCTGGTTGCGATCAAAAGCGAACGCCCGCCGATCAATAATCGCTCCGCCGCCGCTAACTTGATGGTTGACGCTGTTCACTTGCAACCAGCCGAAATCGCCAGCCGCATTCGGCGTGCCGCTCACACCGTCCCAGGTCACGCGCGTGTTGACACCGTTGGCGCGCATAATCCGGCCCACTCGGCCCGGCCCTTCGTAAGCGAAAGTGGCGACCAGATTGCCGAGCCATGGATTACCGCAACCTTCGCAGCGTGTGATCTGACTCACCTGATCGCACGCGTCGTACGTGTAACCGACCGCCGTGCCGGATGGATACGTCATTGAAGTGCGATTGCCGACGCCATCATATGTGTAGCCGATGATTTGGCCATTTTCGTTCACCGGCCCAGGATTACCGAACGAATCGTAGCCGATGATGACGAATGAAACATCATTACTCGCAGCGGTGAGCCGCGATAATCCGTCGTAAACGTAATGCTCGAACGACGTAGTCGTCGCAACGCCGGAGCCAGGCGTTATCTGGCGCGAGATACAACGGCCCAGCGCGTCGAAGCTGTTGCTGATGACCGTCCCATTAGCGTCCTGTTGGCGCAGCAAATTGCTTCGCGGACTCCAGATCAGACTGCACATTGTGCCATCCGCTTCCGTCGTAGCGACGAGTCGATCGCATGAATCGTATGCGTAGCTCGTCGTATTCGTATTGTCGTCCGTGCTCGAAATGCAACGCGAGTTGTCATCGTAAGTCCACGAGTGATTCACGTCTGCAGCGAGATCAGGCAGTCCATCGCCATTCATGTCTGCTACGACAAGTGTGCAGCGGCCCAGGTCGTCGTAGGTGTTGAATCTTGTGTTCCCCTTTGGATCCACGCTTTGAACGGTGCGGTTCAGCGAATCATAAGAATAACGGTTCGTATTGCCGACGTTGTCCACGCGGCTTACGCAACGATTCAGCGCGTCATACACGTAGGTAGCCAGAAACTGCTGTGTCGTTTGCGTGAGATCAGACCTGTCGGTTCTAGTGACATTAACTACATTTCCATTCGGATCATAAACGAAAGCGACAATGTTAGTTTTGGCATCCGTAACACTTGCGAGTCGGCCGGAAGTGTCGTAGCTGAACCGCGTCACGTGGCCATTGTCATCGGTCACACTGGCACACGCGCCGTTAGGCGCGTAAGCATATGCTCTCACCGAAAGGCCGTCGCTGATGGGCTTTTGCGTGGTGGGATCAAAAAACGAACCACGTGATTCGATGCAGCGATCGCGGTCGTCATAAACCCAGCGCCACTCATGATAGCGCAAATTTCCCGCGTTGCCGGGCATATCATTCGTCTCACAATAGGCGCGGAACAAACCAAATTGTCGTTCCGGTCGTAATTGTACATCGCCACATTTCCCATCGCATCGGTGACTGTCGCAGGTCGGCCAAACCCGTCGTAAGTATAGCTCGCGACCATGATGTTTTCGCTGGCGTCCAGGTATTGTTTTGTGGCCGGATGGTATCGCTCGTCGTAGCCCCATTCGTTCGTTCCGGATTGGCCTGAGTTCGGCGCGGTGATTTCCCGAAAGAGCAAACCACGTTCGTCATATTCGTAGGCCATGTAGTTATGCGGGTCTGCTCCAGCGACAGAGAGCGGCGAATGGATTTGGATGCAATTGTCATTCGCGTCATAAACGAATTTGTTCGTCACGAACTGATTTGTCGCAACCTGCGCAGTAAGTGAGACAAGCCGGTCAACCGAATCGTATTCGTACAGTATTGCGACCTGGTGTTGGTAAATATCAGTTGAGCCGCGCAATTCGGTTTCGCTACGCACCACGTTGTTATTGGCATCGTATGTGTAAGTCGTGGCCGTGCGCGCGCCAAAGCCGCGGTCTGGATTCTGGCGTTCGACCAATTGATCCAGTTGATTCCAGGTGAAGAGGCAGTCGTTTGTGCGCGGATCGACCAGGCGCGTCAAATTGCCGCGAGAATCATATTGGAAATTCCAGACCGTTACGATCGGCCCGGTGGCATCAACGACGAATCGAGAGCAATAGCCTGCCTGCGACCCGTTCGTGTAATAGTCGAACGTGTCCACGCGGCGATAACCGTTCGCATCGGGCAGATTCGTAATCGCGCTCAACTGACCACGCGGGTTGTATGCAAAACGCATCGCGATGTCCGCCGCGCCCTGCAGGAAATTATCGCGCGCGGCGCGTGGGTTCACGACGTTGCAATTTCCATTCGCGTCGTAGCTCGCAGTCGTGGTATTGCCTCGCGGGTCGGTGATTGCGGTAATGAAGCTGTCGCCGTCATCACTGCCATTGCCGTTGTCGCAAAGTTCGCCGCCGCCTTTCACATATTCAGTGTTCTTTTCGAAATCCTGCACCGAAGTTCGCACCGCGCTGAGGAGGCGGCCGTTTGTCCCAGCCCCCTTGGTGTTAATCGCGTGCATAGCAGAGTAGCTTCCATCTGTTGAGGTTGTCTGCCGGGGTCCGTTTGCGAATCGGCCTTTGTCCGCACCGGTCCCTTTCGTATTGATGGCGACTCCATTACCTACAGGTATCGGAGCCAGGCGGCCTTTGTCGGCGCCCGTTCCCTTTACATTGATGGCGACACCGTTGCCGAGTGGAATCGAAGCTACTCGGTTCTTGTCCGCGCCCGTGCCTTTCGTATTGATGGCGACGCCGTTCCCCGGAACGAGCAATCCGAGAGCTGTGAGGTGCGATTCCAACTCGTCAATGCGTTGGCGCGTGTTTCCGGAGCCAAAATTCGGGTCATATTCGAAATGCCACGCGCGATCCGCAATATCCAGCACACCGTCGCCATCCAAATCCGCGCCTCCACAGCAAGCAGATTCGCGATACACACGCAAGTCGCCCCTTTTGCGCGGGCTACACTGTGGATTGAAATCCCGTTCGTAAGCAAAGAAATATTGCTGCCGCGATATGCTCCGGGGGTTTACATACATCGCGCGGCAAAGCGAATCACTATTCCATTGCCATTCGGTCTCGTAAAAGTCCGGGTCGCTTGACCGCAGTTTATTTTTGGGACGATTGGTCAGCGGCGTCACCGGTGCATTCGTGGCCGAGCGACCGGTGTAATCGATTCGCCGCACGCAACGCTGCCGCGAATCGAAGAAGCATTCAGTCACATTGCCGACTGCGTCGCGCATGGTAACCTGGATGGTGGCAAATCCATTCGTCGGCGACGGTGTCACGCGCCCACGCCAGACATCTTTCCTCTCGATACCGCGCAACGTGTACGCAACCGCGTCAAAATCGACCGACACCGGATCGTTCGTTGGCTGATAAACGACTTGCAACCATGTTTGGCCTTTGGCGTCCGTGCACGAAGTTAAATTGTGATTCAGCCGGTCATCACCGAAGCCGCTGGAGTAGGTGTAGGAGTTGGTTTTACCGCCCGGAAAATCGTTTCCATTCGGTGTCCCCGTAACTTCCGGGGAAACACACCGCACAAGATCGCCGTTGCCGTCGTATTCGTAACGTACTGTGCGGCCGGAAAAATCCGTGACTGACCCCAGCAAACCAGAGGAATTATATGCGACAATATTCGTGCGGCCGAGTGTATCCACAATGGTCGTCAGCCTGCCGAGTCCGTCATAACCGAATGTCATCGTGTTGTTATTGCGGTCGGTAATGCTCACGGGTTTGTCCATTGCGATTGGATTGAAATTGATCCGCGTGCCATCGGCGCAGATGACCACATCCGGAATGCCGTCCTTGTTCACGTCCCCTATGGTCATGAAGAACTCATCGCGCGACCAGCCATTCGTGCCGTTCGGATAGAATGTGTCGCAACGTCCATTGCCGCTGCAGAATTGCACCGTGCCATCACCCTGCAGACTGAGCCGCATGTTGTAAGCGAAATCCCAGCCATGACCAAGACTTGTGGTCGGTCCGGTTCGTGAGCGATACGTGCGGGTCCAGGCGAAATCAAACCCCGGAGCGGGAATCACCAGATCGGTTTCCTCGCAGGCAACTTCGCCCGACGCAAGGGCAATCGAATAACCCGAACCGCCTGACGAGCGGTTGTTGGAGATATTGCTTCGCGTCACTGGAGTGGATTTACCCTGAGCCATTTCGGGTTCGGGAAGTCCGCCAATGCCACCGCCACCACCGCCTCCTCCCGCCGAGCGGTTGTTGGAGATATTGCTTCGGGTTACCGGAGTAGATTTGCCCTGAGTCAATTCGGGTTCGGGAATTCCGCCGATGCCACCGCCACCGCCTGACGAGCGGTTGTTGGAGATGTTGCTTCGCGTTACTGGTGTAGATTTACCTTGAGCCGTTTCAGGTTCGGGAAAGACGCCGATACCACCGCCGCCGCCAAGCCGATCATTGGATTGATTGCTCTTCGTTTTAGTCTTTACAACCGCCGGTGGGTCTTCTGGCGGACCTTGGAGTTGTTCGAGCGTCAATTCCGTGCCGTACAAAATCGGTCCTTGTATCGGCAACGTCGCAACGACGTTGCTTCCGCTATCCATAACCGTCAGGGTAATAATCGGCCCCCCCGGCGGCAGCCCGTTTAGCGAAACCGCTGCCCAGACGCCATTGGAGTCAATTATTGTCGGGGTGATAACGCGGCCGTTGATCACCACAAACCCATTCGTCGGAAGTAATTGGCCAAGAATGTAAAGCAGCGCTGTCGGGTCGGACGAGTCAACGAAGCTTGGCTCAACGCTGAAGACTTCCGGCTGCGGCAACAGGAGCCGATAGTACTTCTCGGTGCTCAGCGCCTCGGGTGCCATCCATCGCACCGGCCCGTTGCTACTGGACATGACAATGTCCTCGGTCTTCCAGACAGAAGCATCGCGAAGAGCAGTGGCGCTTTGGATTTTATAAGTGACATCACGCTGGCCGTCCCATTCAATCGACGCGCCGCGGGTATACTCATTGGCGCCGCTCGGCGGTGAGATCTCCAGTCGCAGCGATGGCACAGCGCGGGTATTGAAGCAAAGCACTATTCCCAGCAGGTTGATCGTGAGGCAGGTACAACGTCTTAGGAGGCAACATTTCATGGTGGAGTGGTTTTTCGGAATGCGATGGCCCGTTGGAAGGGTTGACCGAGTGCATTCTGGGTTTCACGCCATTAAGACCGCCAAACTCTCCCTTTTCAAGAAGAATCTTTTCGAGAATGGAGCGCGCCCATTCTCGGGCGTATCAAATCCTGTTCAGTTCGATGCTGCTGGAGAAGCCGTCCCAGCGCTCAGAATCGTTGCTTGGTTTGGCCTTGGTTGGCTCGTGAGGTTCATTTATATCGGTAGCGACTCGCTTCAGCAAATGCGCCCCCATTCGATGTCCAGTTACAGCTTCATTCCAGCGGTTTCACAACCGGCGCCCTTCTTGGATCAAAACGCTCCGCCGAGCCAAAAAGACCGATCCCATTCTTGGTGGCCTCGACTGATTTATTAGTCGGATTGAACGAGGAAAGGAATCTCCTTCCATGGATTCCCTGGTTAAAGTCGCGAAAGCACTGGGTGCACGAGTCCGCGATTTAGTCCGGGATTTCTGAAGGATTGAGCGCGAACTCCGTCAGCCTGGAATATTTCATTGGCACGAGTTCAATTCGACGTTGCCGGAGCATCCAGACATTCGCGGACGAATTGGGCAAGCTTGCCGATCGAGTAGGGCTTCGGAAGGAAGTTTCGACGTTTAAGAACGGTGGCGTCGCGACCTGCCATCCCGGGACTGTAACCGCTCGTATAAATCACCTTCAGGTTTGGGGATTGGCTCAACAGATGTTCGGCAAGTTCACTCCCCATCATGCCGCCCGGCATCACCAAATCAGTCAGTAGCAGGTCAATTGGGCGATTGGCCCGTTGCCAGACCTCAACAGCTTCGCGGCCGGAGGCTGCTTCGAGCACTGTGTAACCTTGGATCTTAAGCACGCTGACCACCATTTCGCGGAGGGCGTGTTCATCTTCGGCTACAAGCACGGTTTCGCGGCCGCTGCGCAGAGCCGTGTCAACGATTGGCTCGGTCCTATCGGGTGCGTGGCGTGTGGCTGGGAAATACAGGCGGAAAATGGTGCCTTGACTCGGTTTGCTATCGACCGAAAGCCAGCCTTGATGCGCCCGCACAATACCAAAGACTGTGGACAGACCGAGGCCGGTTCCCTTGCCGACCGGTTTGGTGGTGAAAAACGGTTCGAAGATGCGGTTCAAAATCGCCGTGTCCATGCCGGTGCCGGTATCGGAAAACGTGAGGCAGACGAACTCGCCATCGCGTTGTTCAGGATCCATCGGCGTGGGTGGTCGATGAATGGTTTCGAGCGAAGTGGAGATCCGCAGCTTTCCGCCATTTGGCATGGCATCGCGAGCATTGACGGCAAGGTTCATCGCGATTTGGTCCATCATGCTGGCATCGGCGTGGACAGTCGGAAGCCCCGGCTCGGGATGACATTCAATCTGAACGTGCTCGCCGACGAGACGTTCCAGCATTTTAATCGAGCTGCTCAACGTGTCGTTAAGATCGAGATAACGGAACTGCATCACCTGCTTGCGGCTGAACATCAGCAATTGCCTGATCAGCGTTGAGGCGCGAACGGCGGCTTTGGAAATTTCCGTGACCGACTTTGAAGAAACTTTGTTGTCAGTCAACGTTCGTTCGAGCAGGCCGGCATGACCCTGAATAACAGTGAGAATGTTGTTGAAATCGTGAGCCACGCCCGCAGCCAATTGGCCGATCGCCTCCATCTTCTGCGCCTGCCGTAATTGACGTTCGAGGAGAGCCCGTCGCGCGATGTCCCGGGCGAGCAACAATACATGCGGTTCACCACCAAATGCCATGAGCGAGCAAGAGACAAGGACCTCGTGCAGGTTTCCATCCTGAGTCCGAATATTTATTTCCTGATCGC
>Ga0068857_100002072_pt1 | contig 16286 bp, 11 predicted proteins | sample KBSCornC72_FD_66591 | JGI IMG/M metagenome (GOLD analysis project Ga0068857, IMG submission 66591) | Corn rhizosphere microbial communities from Kellogg Biological Station, Michigan, USA - KBS Corn C7-2 | ecosystem: Host-associated > Plants > Roots > Rhizosphere > Soil ...
CTGTCACTTTATCCCGGCCAGACCGCATTGTTCACTGTTCAGGCCCAAGGCAATCCTCCGCTGGGCTATCGCTGGCGGAAAGGCACGACGTTCCTGACGGACAATGCGAATCTAATCGGATCGACATCGACCAACCTGACCATCCCCAGCGTGACACCAGGCGATGCTGGTAATTATACAGTCATCGTCAGCAATGGAGTTGGCTCAGTAACAAGTCTTGTTGCCACGCTTACAGTGTTGCCGACCAGTCCGGCAACAAATATCACGCTGGACTATGGTGGCGTTCCAGTTGTCCAGCCTACCGGTTCAGACTGGAATACGGCGACGAACTGGAGTGACGGCAATCCCGCTTCGGTCTCGGTGTTTGCCAGTCCGGGAAGCACGTATGACGTCATAGTTGGCTCGCGATTGCGCCCACCCGCAGCAACCAACTTTGCAGTCTTCCCCGGCAGTCTGCTGAAGGTCGAAGGCAGTGGAGTATTGGAAAACAGCACGCTCAATGCAGTCGGCGAATTTCGATTCAAACACCCCGACCCTGGCACAAATGTTTTTCCGAAATTGGTTCTGAGTGGCGGCCAGTTGGATAACGGCGATAACGGTTTGATTGTCGTCCTTGGTGAAATCGACGTCATCAGCAATTCTGTGATTTACGTCGATAGCGCGGCCGGAGTGGACCGGCCAATTCAAATCGCAGGCTGGCTAACCGGCTCTGCCGACCTGACCTGGTCGCAATGGAGCTCCGGTCTCGGCGGTGCGGCCCTCAACATCACGGGAACCAGTAACACCTTCTCTGGCAGATGGAACGTGCTGCAGGGTGCGCTGCTGGGCAGCGGCCCAAATTCGTTAGGCACAAATGATATCACAGTAAGCACCAGTGGCGCGCTGGAAACACTTTATGATCTTAACAGTTCAGGCACGCTAACACTCGATGGACAAATGTTTCTTCATCAAAACGACACGTTTAAGAACCTAATCGTTGCCGGTACGCCGCTCACGCCTGGCGTGTACACATTTGCGCAACTGAACTCGACGTACCCGGCGAATTTTCCTGCCACATGGACATTACAAAATGGCTCTACGAATAATGCCGGTTCCGGCAGCATCACTGTTAGTGGCGCGGCAGTTACGCTAGGTTTTAGCTTCAGTGGTTCGAGCCTGACCTTGAATTGGTCGCAAGGTATCCTGCTTGAAGCAGATGACGTAACGGGTCCATGGACGACGAATCTGACGGCTACGCCGCCGTCGTTTATCGTCACACCGACGGCCCCAAGGAAATTCTACAGGATTCAAGTGCAATAAACTTCAAAGCTGGGCGCAGGTGTTAAAAGCGCGTGCGCCCCACTCTTCCGCCTTTTCATGCAGTTGTTGTACCGAATCATTCTCGCCACCCTTTGCAGCCTCGGGATTTCACGCGCCGCGAACCTCACCACGACTGTTGTTCAGCCGGCTGGCAACAATTGGAACGGTGCGATTTGGAAAACCAATGGCGCCGGAACGGCAGTAGGCCCTCCCGTTGCCGGTAATTCCTACGAAACCGTTTTCAATGGTGTTGTTATTGGCAATGGTGCTGCCAATACCCGGATTCGCAACCCAGCCGCTGCGGGAATCCAAACTTTTTCGGGCGATTCGCTAATAATAGATACTAATTCGGAGCTTCGCGCCAAACAGTCCGGCGCAACGCTCGATTTTCCGGGTGTGGGCGGCAACCCGGGTCTCGTCCTCAATGGCGGCATGTTGAACGGCGGTGATGACGCGATCTTTCCCATCAGCGGACGGATTCAAGTCCTCTCTCAATCCTACATTTCGCACGGCGCAAATGGCGGTGGCGGCGGCGCGTCACCAAATCGTGCATTCAATTTCACCGGTCTGCTCTCCGGTAATGGCACGATGGTGATAATAAATGCGGGAACCTCGATCCCGCAGCAGATCCTGAATACGGGTAACACTTTTTCGGGCCGATGGATTGTTCAATGCGGATGGTTGCTTGGCGTAGTGATGAATTCGCTCGGCACGAACAGTATTACGGTCGATCCGCTTTATGACGGCTATCTCTCTGCGATGCCCACTGCGACTTCTCCGCCGGGGCCGGCATGGTTCGAACCCGGTTACGATCTCAATAGCGCCGGAGTTCTGATTCTTACGAACGGCGCGAACATGCGGTTGCACCAGAACTGCATTTTCAGTTCGATCAAAATTGAAGGCATTTCTCTTTCGTCGGGAACACACTATTTTGCCGAACTCGCGGCAAATTTTCCCTTCACTTTTCCGCCGAATGGTACGGGAAGTCTGACTGTCCAACCTTACGGTCCGCCGCCTGCGTTTGCGCCTTCAATAACATCTCAACCCGCCTCTTTCACCTTGTTTGCGGGAAGTCCGACTCAACTTGTCGCCGGCGTTTCAGGCACGGCTCCGCTTACTTTTCAATGGCAGAAAGGGACAAACGGCATCTTCGCGAATGCGACAGATACCGGTGACGTTTTCGGGTCACATACGGCAACGCTCAATTTCAGCGGGCTTACGCTGGCTGACGCGGCGGATTACCGACTGATTGTTACGAATGCGCAAGGCGCCGCGACCAGCCAGGTTGCCACTGCCGCTGTCTTGCTCACGGATACAAACAAGCCGGTTGTCGCCGTGCTGAATCCGCCAGCCGGCGCGAGTGTTAGCGCGCTCACACAAATTCAGGTCACCTTCAGCGAAAATGTTTTTGGAGTGAACGCCGAAGATCTGCTCATCAACAACAGTCCGGCCAGCTCAGTTTCTGGTTCGGGTTCCAATTATGTGTTCACGTTCAGTCAGCCATTCCCAGGAACAGTGCTTTTGTATTGGGACATCGAGAGCGCGATTACTGATGACGCTGGAAATCTTTTCGACACTTCCGGATCATGGACCTACACACTCATTGATAACATTGCGCCAACCATCATCTCCGCCGCGCCAGTCGCCGGCGCAACGGTCGGCGCTCTCACCCAGGTGCAGTTGACGTTCAGCGAATCAGTCACCGGCGTCGATGCGGCAGACTTTCGAATCAATGGCCAACCCGCGACGAGTGTGACCGGCAGCGGTTTCGGGCCGTACACATTCCAGTTTCCGCAACCGCCACAGGGAACGGTTGATTTCAGTTGGGCCGCCGGGCACAACATTCGTGACCTTTCGCCGGCTGCAAATCTTTTCAATGGCGCAGGTTGGTCGGTCACGCTCGATACGCCAGGTGCTTCCGCCGCTTCGACGAATATCGTGATTAATGAGTTCCTGGCCGCGAACATCAGTCCAAGCGGTTTGTTGGATGAAGATTTCGAACTAAATGATTGGATCGAAATTTACAACCGCGGCTCAACGAGCGTGAATCTCGCCGGATGGTCCCTGACGGACAATGCGGATCAGCCGAACGAATGGGTTTTTCCCGCAACGAACATCGATGCGGGCCAATACTTGATTGTCTTTGCTTCCGGAAAGGATCGCGCGATACCCGGCGCGGATCTGCACGCTAACTTTTCGCTTAATGTCTTCGGTGAATATCTGGGACTTTACAGCGCCGATTTTCCGCCACGTGTTGTTCAAGAATTCGCGCCTAAATTTCCAGAGCAGCGAAACGACATTTCCTACGGCTTCGACCCCTCGAACAATTTGCGGTACTTCACAAGTCAAACTCCCGACGGTCCGAACGCCAGCAGTCCCATTACCGGGGTGGTTGATTCGATCCATTTCAGCGTGAAGCGCGGATTTTTCAATCAACCTTTCAATTTGCTACTGACTACGACCACACCTGGCGCAACGATTGTATATACAACTGACGGCAGCGTACCGGACATCAGCTTCGGAGTTACCAATGGCACGCCTTATTCCGGACCGATAAACATCAATCACACGACAGCTCTACGGGCTGCGGCATTCGCGCCGGATCTTTTGCCGAGCACCATCGCGTCGCAGACTTATTTCTTTCCCGAAGACATTGTTCATCAGCCAAATGATCCAATCGGATACCCGACCGGCAATGTCTGGACTCCGACGCCTGACATCATTCAAACGGGCTCGCGCGCTTACTATCAAATGGACCCGTTCATCGTGAACGATCCGCAATATTCGAATGATGTTCGGGCCGGCATCTTTTCAATTCCGAGCATGTCCATCATTATTCCGATTTCCGATCTATTCGATCCCAACATTGGGATTTACACGCATCCTCAAAACCGAGGCATCGGGTGGGAGCGCGCCTGCTCGATGGAACTTGTTTTTCCCGACGGCTCTCCGGGAGCGCAGATCGATTGCGGTTTGCAAATTCAGGGCGGCACACAACGTGACCCCGCAAAAAATGCGAAGCATTCTTTCCGCGTCAATTTCAAAGGCGATTATGGTTCTTCAAAATTTGATTTTCCGATGTTTGCCGATTCGCCGGTTCAAAACTTCAATACGTTCGTTCTGGACGGCGGCATCAATTATTGGTGGAACTACGTCGGCGGCAATAACCCTCTCGACCAGCGTTATCGCGCGCAGTGTGTTCGCGACCAGTTTGCCAGCGATCTGATGCTCGCGCTTGGGCATCCCTCATTCCACGGCCAATTTTATCACGTCTATCTCAATGGTCTTTATTGGGGACTCCATTATGTGCATGAGCGGCCGGATGATGATTTCGCCGCAAGTTACTTCGGCGGCGATAATTCGGATTATGACGTGATTAAGAACACGACGGACTTTAATGCCCAAATCCTTTCGGGCGATCTCGATGCGTGGAACACGGTGCTCGGACTTTCGAACTCCAGCCTCACGAACAATGCGCAATACGAATTGCTGCAACAGTATGTCGATATCGACAACCTCATTGATTACATGATCGTCAATCATTGGCTCGGCAATGATGATTGGCCGCAACACAATTGGTACGTCATCCGGAAGCGCGCACCAGGCGAGGGATTCAAGTTTATCATTTGGGATGCCGAACACGTGTTGAAGGACGTTAACGAAAACGTCGTCAACGCCAACGCGGCGAACAGCCCCGCCCAGGTGTATAACGCGCTTCGCAATAACTCCGAATTTCGCCTTCGCTTTGCCGATCGCATCCAAAAGAATTTCTTCAACGGTGGTCTTTTTTACATCGATCCCGCTTACACGAATGCGGTTTGGAATCCGGCTCACCCGGAACGCAATGTCCCGGCATCATATTACATGCGGCGGATCACTGAAATCACGAACGCGATTGTAGCTGAATCCGCTCGTTGGGGCGGTTATCTGCTCACGACCAACTATACCCGCAACGATCAGTGGCTGCGCGAACTCAATAATCTTCTCGGCTACGCCACCAATGCGGGGAACACGGCAAATTATTTCCCTCTTCGCACAGCGAACGTCTTGAATCAGTACAAGGGCAGCGGCCTTTTTCCTTCGGTCAGCGCACCTGCTTTCAGTCAGCAGGGCGGAACGATATCAGTGGGCTTTTCGCTCAGCATGACTAATCCGAATCCAGCCGGAAAAATCTATTACACCACCAACGGCGCCGACCCGCGCATTTACGGCTCGGGCGCTGTTTCGCCAAGTGCGCTAACCTACAGCAACGGCACCTCAATCGTCCTCAACGCGAGCACGGTTATTAAAGCCCGCGTCTTGAACGGCGCGTGGAGCGCTCTGAATGAAGCCAATTTAACAGTCGCGCTGCTCGGAAGCCCGATCCGCATAACTGAAATTATGTATAACCCGATCGGTGGCGATGCCTTCGAATACATCGAACTGCAAAATATCGGCATCGTGGCCGTCGATCTCAGCCGTTACAGCTTTGAAGGCATCACTTATCTCTTTCCAGACGGCGCCACTCTTGCCCCCGGCGCGGTCATGGTGTTGGCGTCTTCTGCGAACCCATCAGCATTCGCCGCTCGTTATCCGGGCGTGGTTATTGCCGGCTATTACAGCGACAAGCTTTCAAACAACGGTGAGCGCATAGCGCTTCTTGATGCAAACGGAAACACCGTCATCTCAGTGGATTACCAGAATTCGGGCGGCTGGCCTACGGCTGCGAACGGCGGAGGATCGGCTCTTGAAATCATCAAGCCCAACGGCGATCCCGACGACCCGGCGAACTGGCGCGCGAGTTCTGGTTCTCCGGGCATCGTCAATGCCCTTCCGCCTTCGCCTTCGGTGCGCTTCAACGAAGTCATGGCCGAAAATTTTGGCGCAGTCAGCCATGGCACGACGACCAACTCTGATTGGCTCGAACTTTTCAATGCCACTGGCAGTTCCATCAACCTCGCGAACTGGAGTCTTAGCAACAACGGCAACCCTCGCAAATATGTATTCCCAAACGGCACGAGTATTCCCGCTAATGGCTATCTCCTTGTCTGGTGCGATAGCCAGACCAACGATCCCGGACTTCACAGCGGGTTCACTCTCGGGCGCAAAGGCGAAGATCTCTTTCTCTATGACGCTTCGACCAATCGCATTGATGCATTCAGTTTCGGCCTTCAACTGACCAATTACACGGTCGGACGCATCGGCGTAAATTGGCAACTCACCACTCCTACACCCGGTGCTGTCAACCTGGCCGCAGCGCTCGGTGTAGCAACGAATCTTGTGATTAATGAATGGCTGGCTTCAGGCGGCTCCGATTGGCTTGAACTCTATAACCAATCCTCCTCTGTGCCTGTTGCCTTGAATGGCCTGTTCATGGGCACGAGTAATGATCTGTTCCAGATTCGCTCGCTTTCTTTTGTCGCCCCCCGCGGCTTCGTCCAGTTGTTTGCGGACGAAAATCCTGGTTTCGATCATCTCGACTTCAAACTGACGGCTGCTGGAGATACAATAGTCCTGTACGATTATTCCGGTCTCCAAGTTGATCGCATCAGCTTCGTCAATCAACTCGATGGCGTTTCACAGGGTCGCTTTCCCAATGGTTCTTCCACCATCGTCAATTTTCCGGGCGCGGCAAGCCCGGGCGTAAGTAATTACATTTCTACTTACTTCGGTCCGCGGTTCAACGAAATCATGGCTCGCAATGTTTCCGCCGTTTACGACTTACGCGGAAATAACCCCGACTGGGTGGAAATCTTTAATCCCACTGCTTCCACATTCAATCTTGCTGGAATGAGTTTGACCACAGATCCGAATACGCCAGGACTCTGGAAATTTCCTGGTGGCGTGGCCATTCCTGCGAACGGCTATCTGGTCGTCTGGTGCGATTCATCCCGCGCGGCCTCGACGAATTCTGCCCCTGATCTCAACACCGGTTTTGCTCTGCCCGGCAATGGCGGTGGCGTCTATCTTTTCACTACCAACAGCCAACTGGCTGACTCAGTCATTTTCGGGCCGCAAATTGGCAATTTCTCTTTAGGGCTCAACGGCGGGCCATGGAATTTGCTTTCAACCCCAACGCCCGGTGCGGTGAACTCCGGCAGTGCCGCGCTGGGTGATCCATCAAATCTCCGTGTCAATGAATGGATGGCTGCTCCGTCATCGGGCGATGATTGGTTCGAGTTATACAATTCTGACGCGCTTCCAGTGAGTCTGGCCGGCCTATTTGTTACTGATGATCCTTCAATCACCGGCATTACTAATTCTGCCGTTCCTACGCTCAGCTTTATCGCGGGCCACGGCTGGTTGGAATATCACGCCGACGGCAATCCCGGAACTGGTCCTGACCACGTCAAATTCAGCCTCGATAAAAGCGGCGAAACCATTCGCATTTACGCAACCAACCTCACTCTGATTGATTCAGTCGATTACGCTCTGCAGACGACCGGCGTTTCTGAAGGCCGCCTTCCGGATGGCAGTTCCAACATCGTCGATTTTCCAACGACACCAACTCCCGAGGCCAGCAATTATCTCCCGCTTCAAAGTTTGTTCGTCAACGAAGTCCTGTCGCACACTGATCCTCCGCTCGAAGATACGATCGAATTTTACAATTCCGACAACATCGGCGCCAACATCGGCGGCTGGTTCATCAGCAATTCCGAAAGTGATTTCAAAAAATATCGCGTTCCAAACGGCACGACGGTTTCGGCTCACGGTTACAAGGTCTTTTACGAGTATCAATTCAATGGCTCGAATTCATCTCCTTTCACCCTCAATTCAGCCCATGGCGATTCGGCTTATCTCTCGCAGGCGGATAGTTCGGGGAACCTTACCGGCTATCGCTCACAAATAAGTTTCGGCGCTGCTGAGAATGGCGTTTCCTTTGGCCGTTTCCCGACCAGCGCCGGCGTCGATTTTGTCCCGATGAGTGCTCGCAGTTTTGGCGTGGATAATCCGCTGACAGTCACGCAATTCCGGACGGGCACTGGATTAACTAATCCCTATCCGAAAGTTGGGCCGATTGTTTTGAATGAGATCATGTATCATCCGATTACTGTTATTGGCACCAACGTCAGCGAGAACACGGACGAAGAATACCTCGAACTTTTCAACGCCACTTCCAATTCTGTGCCACTTTACGATCCGTCGGCTGCGACGAATCATTGGAAGATCAGCGGCTCGGTCGATTTCCTATTCCCTGCCTTGGCCAGTTTGCCTCCGGGTGGCTTTGCTCTCGTTGTCGGATTTAATCCAACCAATATAGCTTCGCTCGCCAATTTCCGCGCCAAATACAATCTGGGAACCAATGTGCCGATCTTCGGCCCGTACGGCGGCCATCTAAATAATAGCGGTGAAGCGGTTCAGCTTTTTAAACCTGATCCGCCGCAAGTAGTACCCCATCCGGATGTAGGTTTTGTTCCGTATGTCCTTGTCGAGAGTGTCACTTACAGCAATGCCGCGCCGTGGAGCACCAATGCCGATGGCACTGGGCTCTCTCTCCAGCGCCGCTATCTGGGGACCTACGCGAACGATCCGGTGAATTGGGTCGCGTGCAGCCCAAGCCCTGGTGCCCGCAATTGTTTCAGCGATTCCGATGGGGACGGCTTGCCCGACGATTGGGAATTGGCCAATGGCTTGAATCCGTTCTCGGCATCGGGGGACAATGGGCCGAATGGCGATCCGGACCACGATGGATTCACTAATCTGCAGGAATTCCTCGCTGGTACCAACCCGCGTGATGCACAGAGCCTCCTCAAAATTTCTTCCATCAACACTATCTCCGGGGGGATCACACTGCGGTTCAATGGAATAGCGGGCCACAGCTATTCGATTCAATATCGCAATAGCCTTTCGACTGGTTCATGGCAAAAGCTTTCGGACATTCCTTCTTTGTCCGTCAACTCCAGCGTGGTGGTGAACGACACTGGTTCAGGGCAGTCCACCGGTTTCTATCGTCTCATCACACCTTCTCAGTAGGCGCTGCGCTCTTTCTGGAAAAGGCCCCGCTTGCGGACTCATCATGTTGCCCTTGCGAGGAAGCCTTATTTTGATTTCCGTATAGGTTAGTGACAGTTCACATCCGTATTTCGTTTTTGTGGGTGACCAACACGTTGGCAGCGCTATGTGCAATCACAGCAGACGTTCAGATCGCGAAGTCAGCCGAAACAAATACTTCACTGACTGTCGCCGTGATCGACAGCTTGAACGGTGGACAACTTGCGGGCACCAGGGTGCAACTCGTAACCGCAGTTGCTCGTCCCCACGTGAAGAAGTCATGGGTCACCGGGCGAAACGGCGACCTGAAACTGCAGTTCGAAGATCCGACCCTGGACGAACTAAATTCTGGACTGTGGCCGGGGGTTACGTTCCCGAAGAAACAAGGCTAGCTCGCGATCCTTCTGGCAAGCTCCCAGGGGCCTGCACCATCCGAATGACCAGAGCCGTCACGGTTGGCGGCATCGTGCTTGACGCAAGCGGCAAGCCGCTATCTGGAGTCGAGGTGAATATTCGTCTAAAAGAGCCCGCAACGGGCGATAGACCGTCCAACTCTCAAATTCATGGCGATTTTCATTCATGTAAGATAGCCCTTGACATCACGTACAATTGTACCAGATTGGCTCCGTCAACGGAACCCTGCATCATTTTGGCGCTGAAACATGGCCGAACACGAAATCGCGAGCCTCGGAGCGGCGGAAGCTGAAATTCTGAGGATTGTTTGGGAACTCAAGGAAGGAACCGTGCAACAAATATGGGAAAAACTTCCACGCGAACGGTCGATTTCCAGCGCCACGGTCCAGACGGTGTTGCGGCGGCTGCGGGATAAAGGCTATGTGAAAAGCGATCTTGTGGGAAAGGCGCATGTTTTTTCCGCAGCGATCAAACCGGAACGCGTCATCTCCAAAAACGTGGATGATCTCGTCGGTCGATTTTTTGGCGGAGATGCAGTTCCACTGGTAATGCACCTTGCCAAAAGCCAGCGCATTGATAAGGACGATTTAAGACGCCTGCAGGACTTGCTCAAGAAAGCGAATTCACCGAATTCCACAAAATCCGAAAAATGATCTTATGGCCGGTCGAGTCATACAGATGCCTTGGCAGCAGAGTTGGCAAATAGCTGTGCTGTTCGTTGCTCGTCGGGTTCGCTTGTCGATTGTTACGCGGGCCCAGCGCGCATTGGCGGTATCTTCTATGGATTGTCGTCCTGATCAAATGCGTCGTTCCACCGGTCGTTTCCATCACTCTGCCCGGGATGCCCGATTCGGCGCATCAAATCTTGTCGCCTTCCATTCCGGCAACCCAATCCGCGCAAAATGTCGACCATTCCGGTGATGCCGTGGCTTGGAAGCCAAATCCGACAGATACGGCGTCATCGCAAGCCGCACAATTGTCCCGCCCTCCGGTTTGGGAAAGAATTGATTGGCCTCGCCGGCTGCTAATCGCGTGGGCTGCATCTGCCTTGAGCTATCTGATGGTTGCGTTGTTTCGGGGTTGGCGAATTCAGCAAGGTCTCATCCACGGCCGCATCTGGCCGGACATGGAGTTGGAGTGCGAGTTTTTGGAACTCACCAAAACCGTCGGCACTCGCTTTCGTCCCAAGCTCTGTTTGATTCGCGGTTTGAGTCGGCCATTTGTTTGGGCGTTCTTCGGGGGTATCAAAAGCATGGCCACGAATTCTTAATTCGTTTTGATCAAATGCCCAACGCTATCGTCGCAGGCCGGGCTGCCGAGGGTTGCCTGCTTTCTCCTCAAGCCAGTACTAATGATGTTGAACTCGCCACGCAAATTCTGCCCCGAAAGGTATTTCCGCATTGGCGCCGCTTTTATGTCGGGCTTGCCGAGTACCGCCTTGGCCGCTTCAGCAGCGCGGCGGATTTCATGGAACAAATCCGAAACGATCTGGATAGCATCAACGGTGTGGATCGCTCGCCTTGCGAAGCCGACGCTTGCTTCGTGCTGGCCATGTCGCGCCATCGGATGAAAGAACCGGCAAAAGCCAACGGGGCATTTTCTCGCGCCAGCGAGATCATTGATAGTGTAATGCCAAAGTTTAATGAGCCAGATCTTGGTCGTTACTGGTGGAATGTTCTGACCACCGACATCTTTGCGAAAGAAGCGCGAGAATTGATTGAGAAATCGGAAGGAGCAAGCGCGGTATCCGGTGGTCCTGTCGGGGAGCGCTAACGCACCGCTGCACACACGGATTCTGCCGGCACAGTCCTGGACCTTCCATCAATCAATCCAGATATTTGAATTCAAAATAGTTGCACCCCAAAAAGTATAAGTGGACGTAACCTGATTCGTATGTTAAACGTCCTATGCATTCGATGAGAAACTGCATGAACATATCAGCCACGATTTGGCCGGCGATGTCGGTCCCGAAAAGTTTCGGGACACCTCATAGCCGATTAAGCCAGGGTTGTGCGTTTAGCCCCGCCGTGGCGAGACTATCCAAAGCGTATCAAGGGCGAAGCCTTGAATCGAATTTGGATAATGGAAAGGTGAGCAGGTAACGAGTCGATATAGGATTTCTACAACCCTGCTTACCGAAAGTAAGCAGGGTTTTTTGTTGTCGGAATATGTGATGGTTAACAATCAGAGCGAAAGGTAACGGAACTGTGAGTGAAACGAAAACGACGTCTTGATGATGTCTGAGAGTGCCAAACGAATTAGAGCGCAGGAATGCCGAGGCGTTCCACCGATGTGGTATGTCCACACGGAGCGAATACGCGCGCCAAGACGATTTGAGATGCTTTTACAATTTAAAGGCTTTGCAGGAGGTGTGCCCCTAAACACCGAAAGAACCACCGTGAAACCGTGGGTTGGTATCGCAAGATAGCAAGAGGTGTTTGTTCTTTGTTGAAATGGCATGGGCCGGGACTGAAACAAGTCCCGGCCCTTTTACTTTCTATGCGGTTGTAATTTAAAAGCAGAATGGCGCTGTGCCAAGGCGCATGTCCAGGTGCAACTCCCGGCAACCGCTCCAATTTTACACAGGCTGCGCGTCAGCACGCGGCAGAGTCTCCAAAACTCAACTCACTCCGGGCGGCACGGAGGCAGCCTGCCAAATCGAAAATCTAAATTCAAAAATCAAAAATCCATTTTGGGGCCGTGGCAGACAAGTAATGCACTTGCCCTGCAAGCAAGCTCATATGGGGGCAGTACCCATCGACTCCACCATTTCGTATCGCGGGAAACTCGACCAAAGCACAGAGATGAGCCTCATAAACTCATTTAGGTGGGTGCGACTCCCACTCCCGCTACCATTTTCAAACCCGAAATTCGAAATCCAAAATTCGAAACAAGTCCAAAACTCGAAATGCTGCCGACTCGCTGCATTCTATTCCGAATTGCGATTTCGAATTTGTTTCGAATTTTGAACTTCGGATTTCGAATTTTTTAGGGAAGTGATCCGGCTGCCCGACTGTAAATCGGGTGTCTTCAAAATATTGTCGGAAGCGACGAACTGGAGCGTTACCAGCACTTCCCACCACTTTAAATGAAGAACGATGAATCCAGAATGCAGAATGAAAACGGGGCAATCTTTGTCCTTCATTCTGCATTCCCAATTCTAAATTCTACGTTTGAAAGGCTCCCGTAGCTGAACCGAAAAGCAACCCGTTGTCGGCGGGAAGAGTGTGGGTGCAAGTCCCACCGGGAGCGCCATCCCAAACCGGAAGCACGAGAGCCGAACGACGAATCAAATCCGAACTCAGGAATGGCAGGAGTCACATGTCTCTACCACTCATAGCCGTAAGTCTCTACTTTTCTCCTCACGCCCCAGTAAAGCAATAGTCCCGCAGCCAGCAATGCAATGCAGATCGAATAAAAAATCGTGCCCCTTTGTTCTCGGGGTTTTCCAAGAACGCGAATTGCCCACCGGGGAGCCACCGAATAGATAATTCCCATCCCGATGAGCAGAGGCGAGAAAATCGTGAGCGTGAGTGACACCGGCACGAAGCGGGCATGGTTCGCGGCTTTCTGCAGTGGAAACCACACTGAGAACCATCCAATTGTGGAACCGCCGAGAAGGACGATTACACCGAGAACTCGCGACAAGAATTCCTCATGTCCGCTGCCTCGGCTTACGAGCAGCGGTGCCTTTAGGGAGTTTCTCATATCTTCACAACACATTTGAACCAGTCTTACCGCAGGAAGCTTGCCAAGGTCAGTGTCCTGCGAGTCTCCCGCCCTGATAAAACAGCCGTCAGGGCCAATCAGCGCGTAGTGTAGCAGCAACATGCTTGGCCTGGGACCAAGTGATCGCAGGTGCAATTCCTGCCGCGCTGACCACTTTCAAATGCAAAATGTAGAATGGAGATTGCGGAATGACTGATCGCCAAAAGTGAACGGCTTTCCCCAGCATTCTGCATTCATGATTCTCCATTCTGCATTTCCGCGGGCTGCCGTGGCCGAATATATGAGGCATCCGTCTTCTAAGCGGACATATGCGGGTGAGAATCCTGCCGGCAGCGCCATTGCTCAGTCGAATAACAGTAGTTCGGCCGCCTGTTAAGCGGCACGGTGTTGGTGCGAATCCAGCCTGAGCAGCCATTTTCCAGGGTGTAATGTCAGTAGCAGACGGCCTCGCTTGGAACGAGGAGGACGCAGGTGCAATTCCTGCCACCCTGACCATTTCTGGAAGGCAGGCAGATATAAGCTGGCTGCACCTGTCTTGAAAACAGGATCGGCGTGAGCCGAGGTCGGAGCATTACCGACGCCTTCCGCCATTTCGTTACTGCTTAATCGCGCTCAAAACTGGCGAAGGCACAAGCGTCGAAAATGCAAGGAAGTGTTCCGAGGCGGGCGAGAATGGTGTGAAGTCCATCCAGAACAAAGCAGTAATACGCTTCATCCGACAATGCTGCAGCGCTTAGAGGGATTGGAAAGTTTAACTGTTTAAGGACTTTCATCATGCGGCTGTCCAACGGAATCTCGTACTGAGAGAGACCTAACCACTGGAGCAGATTTCGTGATTGCTTCGGTCCGAATCCCACAAATTTTTCCTGAATCCATCGCGCAAGATTCCGTTCCATTTCCGCATTTGCCTGTCCATTAAGTTTTTTAAGAGCCGATTGAAATTCTTGCCAATTTCCTTTGAAGACGTTCATGGCGTGACATATTTCGGTCGAGATCCGTTCAGCCCGTCGCAGGCCTGCCTGTTTGAGAGCGTCTCTGGCAACGATGCCGAGTGAATCCGATTCGCGACAAAAAGCGAACGACAGGAGTTGTTCGTCCGTCTGGATGAACTGCTCTACTCGTGAGCCTCGCCCAGACTTTTGTTGGGTGGTCAGCAGGCAACTCACTACGCGTGCCCAAACAAGGCTGGCGGAAATATCGATGCTGGTTCGATGAACATTTCGCGTCAGTCGTGTTTGAACCCATGGGTGTGCTTCGTATTTGGAAATAAAATCACGATACCGCTGTTCGTCGTCAGGTGTGATAATCCACTGAAAAGTCATTCGTTCGCGCAGGATAATCACGGCAACACACGCCGGAAAGGGCGAATTAATTGCCGCAATATTTAACCCTTAACGAAAGGAAGTTCCATGAAACCCGTTACTCGATATCAAAGCAAATTGCTCTTTCGCAGGAGCTACAAACCAAATCGTCTCCGAATCAAGCCGACGAAACTGACCTTTGTCTTTCGTCCGACGCGCTTCGGAGTGAAACCGCAAATCAAAACCGTCCTGTAGCTCAATAGCAGAGCGCCCGGTTGATAACCGGAAGACGCAGGAGCATTACCTGCCGGGACGACCATTTTAAACTTCAGTCAGCGAAGACTGACGAATCGCCAGAGCCGTAGTCACTGAACGATTTGAAAATCAAGCGGTGCCGAGAAAGTAGTAAGCACAACACAACCCTTACGGCTCTTATGTGGGCCGTGCGGGACGCCAGCGGGCGCGGCGAAGAAGCTCCCAGGCCCGTACTCGACTTCGTTCTCAACAAAATCTCCTGAGATCACGAAAACAGTCTCATCGGCCCTGGTGTGAATATGTCCTGGTATTGATGCTCCGGGATCGATTTTGGTCATTACGGTCATGCCGCCGGATTTTTTGTCCTCATGAACCACGCGCATGGAAATGCCGGGAAAATCGAGGGTAGTCCAAGGCAGCTTAGCAATATCTACGATAGCTGAATACACGCTTAAGCGTTCCCGAACTACGGCGGTTGTCAAACGCGTCGCTAACAATTTACGGAAGTCGAACTTCGCCCCGAGTAGCTGAGACAGATTAGCGCAGCGCTGAAGCCGCTGAGACGTTGGCGCGATACCAACCTTGGGGACCAATTCAGTTGATAGTGAAAAGTTGATGGTTGATAGGCCGAAAGCCTTCGAGCCGCTTCGCTATCAACTTTCAACCACCAACTATCAACTTCCCATGAACACACTGACTGAAACTCAGGTGCGCCTTTTCGCCTCGGCACAAAGCTGGATCGAAGGCGAGGCGGTGCGCCAACTCTACGCCACCACGAAACTCGATGGTATGCGATTCGCTGTCGGCTTCCCGGATCTGCATCCCGGCAAAGGCGTGCCCGTCGGCGCAGCGTTCGTAACCGAAGGTATCATCTATCCGCACCTCATTGGCGGCGATATCGGCTGCGGCATGGGCTTGTTCAAAACGGATCTCGTCCGCCGCAATGTAAAGCTCGATCGTTGGTCGAAGTTGCAATTTAACCTCGAACACCCGTGGGATGAGTTCGCCGGCGATTTCCTGGCCGAGTACGAACTCGAATCCACGGAATTCGATGCGGCGGTTGGCACCGTCGGTGGTGGAAACCACTTCGCCGAGTTGCAGGCCGTCGAGAAAGTTCTCGACGCCGAGGAGTTCAAGAAACTCGAACTCGGCAAGCAACAGTTGGTCGCGCTCGTTCACAGCGGTTCGCGTGGATTGGGTGAATCCGTTCTGCGCGCGCATGTGGATCAGCACTTGGGCGAAGGCGTCGATGCCGAGTCATTCGCCGGTGGAGAATATCTGCGCGGCCATGACTTCGCTGTCCGCTGGGCCAAGGCC
>Ga0068857_100002074_pt1 | contig 16282 bp, 33 predicted proteins | sample KBSCornC72_FD_66591 | JGI IMG/M metagenome (GOLD analysis project Ga0068857, IMG submission 66591) | Corn rhizosphere microbial communities from Kellogg Biological Station, Michigan, USA - KBS Corn C7-2 | ecosystem: Host-associated > Plants > Roots > Rhizosphere > Soil ...
CCAGTAGTCACGGTTTTGTACGTCCTTATCTGGACGAAATGCCTCCAGCCTTCGACCGCATGTCGTGCGTTCCAGTGTGCTTGGATCAAATTCAATCTTGTCCCATTTGTTACGGACTTCAATTTTTCCAATAGCAAATCCTCTCTCTAGTTCGTCTTCTTCGGCGAACAAGTCCCAGGAAAACAGATAATATTCATTATCGTCAAATCCGATGTGACGTGCAATGCCGGTACCTGTTTCTGGTTTCCTTTGATAGTAAGCGAATGTTTTCATGATTTATTTGGGGGTTAAAATGGTAAATCATCAGTTGATGTACTGTCGGAAGATGGCTTGTATTCTGGTTCCTTTACTCTTTCGTTATACTCTTGTTGGACACGATCTCCCTGGTATTCACCGGAAGACGAACCTTCTCGTTTTGTATTCAGCATCACAAGATTGTTGACGACTATTTCAGTGATGTACTTCATAACGCCCTGGCTATCCCACGAGCGTTGCGTGATCTTTCCTTCGATGTATACCAAGTCACCTTTGTGCAAATACTTGCCGGCGACTTCTGCCAAAGGACTCCACAGCACAAGATTATGCCATTCTACTTTCTCTTTCGTTTCTCCAGACTTCTTGTCTTTCCATTTTTCAGATGTGGCAATGGAGAAGTTGGCCACTGAAGAGCCGGTGTTTAAATTCCTGACCTCCGGATCTTTTCCAAGCCGGCCGATCAATTGACATTTGTTGAGCATGTTATGGGGGGATTATGATTGATATTTATTTTTAAGCCATCTGTAGCGACGCATGTATTGAATTGCTGAGTATTTCATGAAGTCTGTATTGCAATCTTCAATGAAAATTCCAGTTGCCAATTTATTTGTTCTTCGTGGCCACACCGTAAGGAGAAAGTACTGACTTCCGTGCGCGATCTTGGATTTTTTAATCCAAAAATTAATTCCTGTCTTAGTGTGTTTTCGGAGATACTCCAAAACACGTTTTTTAAATTGACGGTTGCTCATTTATGTGTAGTTCGTTGAAAAATAAGTCGTTGATGCTGTCGGCCGCGGAGGTTCTGTTGATGATCGGTCCAATAGATACTGTCATTCTTTGGAAACAAATCCAGGCGCTTCGGAGAGATTATTTGTACTTCTGGTATTTCCTTCCATCCTCTTGAGCCTGACGCCGGCACCTCACTGCCATCAATGATGATGATCGCGTCGGTACCATCTGCGTATGAATTCAGAAACTCGCGTACTGCACGATAATACTCGTGGACGGCCATTATTGCATATTGTGGTGCTGTTGTCATTTCTTGCAGCCGAAGCCTAGTTTACAAAGCCATCGGTGATCTGCTTCTCCGAGGACTTTACCGGCATTGCTTGTTGGTTGGCATGGATATCCCCCAGTGAGGATATATATTTTTCCAGCAAATAATTCCCATGGGAAGGTTTTAACATTCGGCCAAACAAGTGCTGGATCCATAACACCTTGCTCCATTTGGCGCACCAGGTTTTCAATGGCAAACGCTTCGTTTTCCACGTAACAAACTGTTCGAGTTCTTCCGATAACTCGCTCAAGTCCTCTTTCGAGTCCACGAGATCCGGTGCACAAGCTGAGTACAGTGGGTGGTTGGATGGTATGATCCACATTAGAAGTTTTTCAAATGTTTCATGATGTCATCCACTTTTTTATCTCTTCGTACACATACTCCGCTTCGCGCTGCGACTTGCAACGTAACGCCGTTTGCGCATCTCGCACCATCGATATAAAAACACACGGTACTTTCTCGTCATCCAATGCATCAACGTGAGATATCGACGCGAGCGTCACACTGAAACATCCTCTCGGTAAAATTTCGGCGAACCTAACATGCTCATCAGTTTTCTCATTATGAGATACTTGCAAGTACTCGTAGTCAAGTATCACTTCAATGAAATCAGCATAAAAATTGATAGCGGCCCGATGCATCTGTCTGATCGGCTCTATTTCACCACGATAAGGCGTAAACTTTACTGAGTGCGAAGGTTCTTTATCCACAGATGAAGAAATTATTTCCACAATTATAGACTAATTTTATTATTTCTTAGCACCTTTATCCCCACACCTCAATTAAAATTTCAAAAAATGGGCAGAAGGCCACTGTACGATCCCGATGTAATGAAAATCGGCGACACCCTTACTCTTCCAAAATCAAAAAAGAAATTCGGACATCAGTACGCCAAAAACTTCAACGACAGGCTTCCTGGTAAAAAATTCAAGTTCGTCAACGGCTTAATTGAAAGAATACAATGATATGCTTTGAATTAAGGTCTTCCACAAACTCTTCATTTTTTTAAGCGTACTGAATGGAACAACGATCTAACAGTCTTCGAGCAAATCAAGGTACCGGCAAAACAAAAGTGCTGACACGCGACATCGACGCGTCGCTCGGTAAACTTCCACCGCAAGCTCGCGACCTGGAAGAAGCAATACTCGGCGCATGCCTCCTCGAATCTGGCGCAATAAAGGATGTTGTCGAGATCCTGCGGCCCGAGCACTTCTACACCGAAGCAAACAGGATCATTTACGAATCCATCGTCGCCCTGCACCGCGAGCAGAAGCCGGTTGATATGCGCACGGTAGTCGCACGACTGAAAGTAGTCGGCAAACTTGACCTTATAGGCACCAATGGCGTCCTGGTGATCGCCGACCTGGCATCACGCGTGAGTTCGGCGGCAAATATCGAATATCACGCCCGCGTCGTCGTCGAGCATGCGATGAAGCGCACACTCATCGAGATCGCATCGCAGATCCATCACGATGCATACGACGATGGCTCCGATGTCTTCGAACTTCTCGATAAAACCGAGCAGGTATTCAAGAGCATCTACAATTCCTCGATCGTAGAGACGGCAGAAGCAGCGGTAAAACGCATGTGGAACGACCGCATGGTCACTGAAGAGCCGGCCGAACCACCACCACTGCTCAAGATCGGCGACACGCCGATCCTCATAGCCGGCAACCACAGCCTCATCGTCGGAAAAAAGAAGGCCCGCAAGACGCTTTTCATCGTCCAGCTGCTCTCCGAGTACTTGAAGGGCAATCCCCAGGACTTCGAGAAGGTACTTTTGTTCGATACCGAGCAGGGCAAGGGTCACGTCTTCAAAATCCGGCGCAAAATCGAGAAGATGACAGGAAAACAGATCCCGGTGTTCTTTTTACGTGGTTTAACCCACGTCGAGCGCGTAAAATTCATCACCAGCACCATCAAAATTTGGCATGTGAAGCCGAAAATAGTCGTCATCGACGGTATTCGCGACCTAATGGCCGACATAAACGACTCCGACGAGGCCAATCAGCTCATCCATTGGCTAGAAAACACCACTCTCACGCACGATCTGGCTGTTCTGAACATCCTCCACCAGAACAAAACTGACAAAAACCCCCGCGGTCACATCGGAACGGAGCTCAGCAACAAGGCCCTGGCTACGATCGAGCTCTCCCTGGACGAAAAGTCGGGACATACGATCGTAAAATGCGAATCGTCGCGCGAACGCGGCTTTGATGACTTCGCTTTCACACACGACGGACCAGGATCGGATGCCCTGCCACTCGTCGTCGGCATGCCGGTGGCCGGCAACTCGGTACCGGTGGAGGAACGGATAGCGACCATCAAGGATATTTTCGAAAACAATGAGACGCTGTCCTACAAAGAACTACTTGAAGGCGTAAAAGCCCACTTCAAAGTCGGCGACAACAAGGCCAAACAGTTTATCACCGAGTTCTGCAAGCGCGGATGGCTGATGAAGAACGGCAAGTCTGGGAAAAATACGATCTATAAAATCCTCGTTGCCGGTAATTTGATCCCGATGTCACAAGCCACCGGTAAATCAGCAGAACTTTTTGCGGATCCGCCACCACCGTCACCAATTGACGTGCCGCCGACGCCACAAGATCTTACCCTGGAGGACCAGATCAACGAAGAAAGCCTGGACGACTTACCGTTTTAACAATTACGATTATGAAATACACTCAACACATCGTTGGCGAACTGATCGGCGGCATTCAGACGTGCGTCATCTGCGGCGCCGTGATTACCGACTACCGCGGCACCATGGTGCCAGATGGCACTCCACCACTTCGTGGTTTTCCTGCAGGGCCGGTATACATCCGCGGCGTCAACCCGATTGAGACGACTATCTACATTTCCGATAACGACGAGTTCGACGTCTGTAAGTCATGAGCTTCTTCGACAAACTTTGGAATGATCCGGCGTTCATCCGCAAGCGCATCGCAGAGCAGGATCAGTACCTGGCAACATTGAAACTTGAGAACTGCTATTCACCAGAGCGATATATCGAACTGAAGAAAGCGGCGTACTTCATTCAAGATAAATTTGTCGATCAACTCGAGAAACTGGAACGAGAACTTAAAGTGCTTGAGTGGCTGAAGATGTGCAAGTCACACCATCGCCTGCGCTATTGCACTGCGGAGGTTTGTGGTTGCATGGGATGTGTCAACATCATGAATTGGGAACACGACGAACCGAGACCAACGAAAAAAGAATTCGATGAGATCTGTGCGAAATACAATCTCATCGATCCACGTCAGTCGATCAATTTCTCATTCAAAGGCTACAGTCTGTGAAAGTCCTTGATGCGATATCAGAACCGAAAGCGCCGTCCTTCTCCAAGGCGACGATGGAAACGGTACGCCGGCAAGTCGATCGCGAGTGGGATGAGTTCGGTGTCAAAATCTTGATGTGCACAAAATGTGGAGGAACGATCTGTCGATTTGCCGGCCAATGGTCGCGCCTCGAGAATGATCACGGCGGCGTTGAACATGCCGTTGCTTCGCACGTCTGCACATCGCAGGCGGACCGGCTGCGTCAGCTGCGCCGCGAAATGGCCCAGTATGCGATCGACCTGCGCCTCATGCATCCGGAACTCACACGGCGACAAGTCAAGATCGCCCGCAATAAATTCTTTCGGTACCTCAAAACAGAAGAAAACCTATGAGTGATCAAATCAAAGGCATCGCCGTTCTCGACGACCGGACGCCACAAACACAACTTATCTGCTGCTGCGTTGGAGATCCAAACGCCGGCAGGGAAACGCACGTATCGATCATCCCTATCCGTCCCCGTGGCACCCCGAAAGGGTTGCCTGAAGAATGGGAGTACGATATCGTCAACGAAATAACGCTCCACGTCACGCCGAGCTTGCAACTCAGCGCCAACTTTCCAGTCGTCGGCCGCGAAGCCGAATGGCCGGCTGTCTTCAACAACGTCGAACTTTTTCACAACGATGGCAGCTGGCACATTACCTTCGTACGCTGGAGCACCCTATCGCCCGAGGAGATTAAAGACTTCGAGCATCCCTGGGAATATCACCGGAAGATCAACGCCGAATTCTTCAAACCGATCTCATGAGCCCTGAAGACATCGTCATCCTTCGACAGTTCTCCGACTCTCTGTCGCAAGCGTACTATGCCGTCAAATCCGTCATGCCTGCGGCTGAATTCGAAGCCCATATGGCCAATCTATCCGAAGAGATCGTTGGCCTGCAGGCTACGTCAAACAAGCCAGGTGGCATCAGCTTCATGACGGCCGGCCTGTTGCTGCTCATGGGCGATGCTGCCGATCCTGACGATCCGACCAATGACCAGGACTATCAGCTGCAGGTCAAAGCCGCCATTGCCTGGTACTGCATGAACAAGGAAGACATCGAAGGACTGCTAAACACAAAACTATGATCATCACAAAAAAATGGCTTACTGCCTGCCTATTGGACGATGGCAAAATGGAAACACGCATTTATCGGGAGCAAATGGAGGATGGTGGCGTGCGAACTTTTGAGTTCGAAGTCGCTACTGAAGGACAATTGCATCAGTGGCCAGCGATTATATGTCATGAGTGCGGAGCACTGTTTCCATCCATTATCGTCAACGATAAGCCGGTTCTTCCACATCACTCAAACTGCAAAAACGGATGAAAAAACCCATTGTCACCGTCCGCAGGGATACAAAAATGGTATACATCCTGATCAACAACATCACCCACGTCGGCTTCGACTACGAGAAATTCGTCATGTTCCAAGCCTGGATCAACGGGGAAAACTCCTACGCCATCAAACTCACCTTCGATACCGGCGCTTCCGACCGACTCGAGTACGAAAACCGACAGCTGTGGCGGGATGTGATCACGGCCATTACCGAAATACTGTAATCATGAACTTCTCAGCAGCACAGATCCTCAAGCTCGCCGCGGTAAAGACCTACGACCAGCTTACCTGGAGTCTCGACAGCCCCGATGTAGGAGATCCAACATGCGTATGCTCGGCCTGCGGCGAACGTATACCAGCGTCCGTAACAGAGATCCGCCTGTGGCGCTTCATCACCGGCGGCGGCACCAACAGCATGGGCGGCAGCATGGAGGAGGCGGTCCTCCACCCGGAATGTCACCAGTATCTCACATCGATCAAAACATTCTCCGAAAACTGACATGACTGCAACCGAGATATCCGACGCGCTCGAACGCCATTTCCACGACCATCGCTATCCGATCGCCAACATCTATGTCTTCGCCTGGGAGAGTGACTTCCTTACCGTCACCAAAGACAAGCTGATTATCGAGTACGAGATAAAACTTTCCCTAAGTGACTTCCGTGCCGATTTCGAAAAGAAAGACAAACACCGGTTATTATCATCCTTCAACCGCGGAGGACTGTCAGTCATATCCTCACCGCCGACATACAGCGGAAGTGGTAAAGCCGGATACCAGGTCGAGATCGATCGCAAGATCCAAATGTACACATGGGACGAAACTCGCAGCCGACGTGTCCAGACCACCGAGATCGTCAAACGCGAAGTATGGGATTACCGATCAGAGATCCGCATCATCAACATCGCCGATCCTCTCAGGTGCCCAAACCGGTTTTTTTACGTAGCACCACCCGGTGTGATCCCGATCGAACTTCTGCCGCCGTATGCCGGCCTCATCGAAGTGGACGGACTTGCCTCGGTCGTCCGCCGCGCACCACTCCTGCACAAAACCAAACACAACTTCAACGGCGAGTTCCTCGAGAAGTACTTCTGGAAATACCGTAACCTGAACTTTAAGCATATTCGCTTAGGCGATTACGTTGGGCGCATCGAAAACCAAAATGAAAAAATGAGAGCCTTCATCGCCGAAAAAGGACTCGCCGACGAGTATGAAAATACCTCCGGATTGTACCTCCAAAACTTCATCAAAAAACCATGACAGATCAGATACTAATAACGTGGTTTAACCCCCTTAAACCATGTTCATCAAAATGTACTCAAAATCCAGTACCCTGCCGAACGTGGTTTAACGTGGTTTAAGGGGGTATATATACCCCCCCATCTTAAACCACGTTCAACTACAGACACGGAAAAATTAGTAAACAGTTTAAACCACGTATTAAACCACGTTAAACCACGTAGTATGGACATCGAAAAAGAGCTCGGAAAAATCCCCAAAATAAGACGGGAAAAACCCTCTGAAAATACCTCCAAAATTCCCCTCCTTACACCCGGCCAAAAACGCATACTCGCCCAGGCGAATATACAACGAGCCATAGCCATGTTCGACCTCGATACATCCGCCCACTCATCCCTGCATGCCGTCGACGCCCTCAAGATCTCCCATAAGATCGACACCCTCTTCGCCGAACTCTCCGGATCCCCTCCTCCCCCACCAATCGACCTATCCAAATACGCTCCACTATCCCCATCCGACCAAAAGAAACTTGAGATCCGAAACCAGCAAAAAAAATTAACTTCACTGCCGCACGGATTTACACTGGACTCCAAAGGAAATACTACCTTCGATATGCAATGGAAGCAAAAAGGAATATACCCAACCGAGCTCCCCAAAGATCACCCCGACTGGACGCCCTTCTGAAGTTCCGTACCCACGTGTCACTGCACCAGCCGCAAGAGTTGGCCCCCATTTTTTCCCGTTGGGAAATCGGTTTTCAAAGACCCGGGGGGCCTGTTTTTATTCAACCAAAGAAACCAAACATATATGCATTGGCTCATAACTGGTTGAGGCTAAACTATTTCTATTTAACATAACAAAAATTCTATAACACATGGAAGATAATATTTATGAAACGGCAAATGATGGGGGGAAAGCACACAATCATGCAGCTCAAGCAATGTCAGTGAGTAATCCCAAAGCGAAGCGGCGCAAGGCAGCGAAAATCAAGGGCTCTAAGATTCTAGGGGTTATGAAGGGGGTTTATATCAGGGTTCAGCGTGTGTTTACCGATTTGACCATTCCTGAGATAGGCGTGCTGTGTGGTGTTGTAGTGTATTTGCAAACGATGGGCAAGATGACGGCAAAGAAAGACGATGTCACTCGGTGGATGGGGTATAGGATGGTTCCGGCGACGCGGAAGATATACCGTAGAATGGAGTCTTTGGGTGATAAGGGTTATTTGTTGCGGGTGATGTATAAGGCGGGTGCGGTAGATCGGCGCGGATATGGGTTTGCGTTAAGTGAGCGCGGGCATCAGGTTATTATGACGTTAGATCGGGAATATGATACGGCTGCGGCATGGGCGCGACGTGTTGAGCGGTTGAATGAGGTGGTATTATATCTGGACCAGGCGCACAAGATCTTGCGGAAGAACCAGGAAATAATGATGACGCCGGAATTAACGGAGCGGTTGCGGGGGATAAAAATTTGAGGTATTTTGAATGAGTAGAAGCCCTCGCGAGGTGTATTTTTTGCGGCCCGGGTTTCATTCGGTTACATAAGGGTTGGTTTGTAGTGGATTCCGGGCCGTTTTCCTTTCTTTTAGTACTAATCAATAACATTCAAAAAATTTTTTCTAGCTGAATATCAGCTAGTTAGCTACGTAGTATTTGCACGGTTAAAAAAAATTAACCTACTTTGATTCATCAAACGCGAAGCAAATATGAAAAATAAAAATCCTCATCTTGAGTTTAAAATCAACACACCCGCTTTTCTTAAAGAGGTGTTTGATGAGAATCCTAAATTAGGCGGAATATTCTTTGTTCCCGCCAATATCCTGCGCATGTATTTACTTCAGATTGCCACACGAGCTAGTGAATTGAATGATCCAAAGCTCAATGCTATAATGGCTCAAATGTCACTGTATTCAGTTGCCGATCAGTATTCCGGAGAGTTTAACGCTGAGATTACAAAGAAGTTAATCGACGCCAAATACAAATAAAATAACATGTATCACAATAATAAAACCCTTGCAATATGAAAGAATCAATTAATGAGATCGCCGCCAAGGTTGCGGCCATTTTCGCCGGCTCCTTTGTAGTAGCCCTTACGGTGTACGTAGTTTTTTTCTGGACTGGAAACGCTTGCTAGTTATGAAGACAAGATTCAACACCATTGAGGTACAATTCCTTTCGCAAGCTGATGTAATCCACATGTTGGCAGATGACCATTGCCTTCGTCGTCGATTGACGATCTCGGAGGAAGACGAAGAAAGCGGTGAAATAACCGATTTGTTTATTGACTGTGATCATGTGAAGGTCGCGGGTGAAAATGGCCGCGGTGACGTCATGTTCACCACGTTCAATATCGACGAAACTACTTACATAATTGGTTACGACGAAATTGATAAGCACGCCCGCAAAATTATTATGTGGTGGCTCGAAGGCGCCGAAGGTGATAAGGATGTAGACAACAATTGGAAGGCATGGGATACCGTGAAAGAGGGTGTGGCTTATCGCGGTGGCGCGGGGTATTACTATGATCTTTTCGCAAAGTCGTTATTGTCCGAATCGGTTTTTGAAGGCTGCTGAAACTTATGAATAAGCAAACTGAATTTGCGAATGGCTTCAATAGTTGGAGCGAAACACATTTCGAGATCGTGGCGGCCATCACAGAACAATTACTTAGCGACCGTGCCGAAAAATTTCGCCTTTCGATGTCGGAAAAGTATCACATCAACCAGGATACCAACGGCATGTATTTGCTTGCCGAAAGGCTTACAAATGAGTTTGAGCAAAAGAATGCCGGGCGCGAATGGGATGGTGAATTTTTCGATGAGGTTGAAGCGTTCGCAAAAGATAGATTGGAATGATACGGCGGGTGCGTGTAAGTCGTGGGCATTCGATTGCCGACCCGCCGCAAACTAAAACCCTTGCAAGTCATGAGAAATTTAATGATATGTGCGCTGTATAATGTGTCGGAACCTTTCGTATCGTTGAAAGTTCAGCCGATATGTGCGGATGGTGATGGTGGTTACATGGTCACCGACGAAAACCACGCTGAATTTTTCAGCCTGTATGCTGTGAGCCCTGAAGGTCTTTCTAATTGTATCGGAGATTTTCAAACAGAACGCGAAGCCAATCACGTAAAAAAGTGGATTGAGAAACTTGTTTCTGAGGCGAAGCCAGAATTTTTACAGGCTCCAAACAATGATACTCTTTTTCAATTATTCAAACTCAAATAACCCTTGCAATTTTATGAGCACTACAACTATTAAAACGCCGTGGAATGAATACAATTTCACTAGGACAAACAACGATGTAAACGGCAACCCTCGCTACATTGTCCATTACCTGGCACTTGGCCTAAAGAGCTGTGCCTCTAATGATCTCACACGCCGCGCCGGCTTATCGCTCTATTGCGGAAAAGGATACGGCGGTGGCTTTGTGTTTCAGTCCTATAATCTGCAAACTACTGCCGAATTTTTCGAAGATCTTGGATTATGCCGTGTGGCTCCGAAACCCCGGAAGACAAACAGCAAAGAAGTAACGCAGGCCGTCCAAAAACATATACTCAAGATCATGAATACATCCGAGTATCCGGGCCACGATGGCAGCGATAAAAAAAGCCTTGAAATTGTACTGACTGCTTTTGCAAATCAGTATCTCTATCCGTCGAACATCAAACGTTACGGCTCTTATCAAAAATGCTTTACCGAGTGGTGTAAGGGCTTGCCGTCCGTGCTGGATGTCGAGTATAGAACGGATGGCGTTCTCAAGCTTATGAAGTCGTGGGGCCTTCCTCAGCCTAAAGGCAAAGACGATTCAGATAGCTTTGAACTGTATCTTAACCTGGTATACATGAATATTACGCGTATGGCTAAGGATCACAAAATTGATTACATGTGGATTCTTCAAAAAAATCTTTCTACCGCAAACTAATTTCATCAAATCCCATGAAAACAATTTCACGAGCTCAGGCAGCAAAAAAATCAATCGACTACGCTAAAATGTTGGAGTGTGAAGATCACCACGATCATAAAATTATTGAAGATACGCACGGCGTATGGCGATGGGAGCGCGTGTTAAAAGTTGATAAAATAGTAACCGGTAAACTTGATCTTAATTACCTGGTTTTGATTCTCGAGTATATGGGATTCGACAAGAATTCCGAAGTACAGCGCAAACTATATCGTGATATGGGATATAGTTTATCAGGTTATTACGATGTATTCTACTGGGATGTCAACAACGACAAGGCAGACAAGTATCGCCGGCCGATAACTGCGCAGGATTTCAAAGACAAAGACGACCTACTGAATAAGTGGATTGCTGAAGCAGATCTACGCGCGAAAGAGCGGGACAAATCAGACGATCGACTGATGGCCGGCCGTGACTATCTCATGAAGGTTAACCCTGAAAATCTGACAGTTGAAGATTGCTTTGAGGCATTCGGCTGGACACGTGACGGATTCAATAAAATGGATTAACCAAAATGGATTAACCAAAATGGAGATATTAGAAATACTTCAAGACTGGACGGCATATATCAATACGAAGCCATCAGTGGTTCGACATAACTGTGAATTGATTTTACATCAACTGTACATACGTTACGGCCCTGGATCTTTCTTTCAATTATTCGGCATAGGATATTCAGGAGCCCAACTGTTGTCCGCCATGCAGATGGTTAATCAACTAACCGACAACGGCCAACACCTTACGTTGTTTTCAACGATATTCAGAAAAGACAACGAACACGGTTCATCATTGAGTGAGGGGGCAAGCAGTGATCTATGTGTAATTGTAGATGATGACATTTGTTCAGGTTCAGCACTCGAAAATATCTCACATAAAATGAGTTACAAAAATATAAATCGTGATCGTGTTGAAGTGGTTGTTGGCAAGCTATACCGAACGTCACATGAAAATTATGTGAAGATTAGAATCCTGATGTTTTTTCCAAACTGTAAACTTTGGATACGATGAGAAAACTATTTACCCTGATCATTGGCAGTAAAAAATATATTACTACCAATGATGCCGTCGCCTGGGATGTGTGCATGCGCTTCAATGCTGAGATCCAATCGATAGGGCAAACTAATCGTGTGATCGATGGGCTGGAATACCAGGAGCGTACAGGTGAGGAAATTTTTGAATCGATCAAGAGATTGTGTGCGCCTTTTATCAAAGGCTTTAAGGGACCACAAACTAATGGCAACGAAGAACATAACTGACATTCAGGTATTAAAAGCTTATCAAGACAGTAAGGTTACCATTGATGGTAAATGGCCGTATGATCTTTTGATGGAGTTAACTGGGCAGTGTGAAAAAGTATGTTATAGGGCAATGGAGAGAGCGTGCAAAAGAGGCTTAATTGATTATGGCACAAGTCTTAGAAGTGGATGGATCACTAATAAAGGTTATGAATTATTAAATAAAACAAGTCCTGATTCCTTGCAAGGGTTTTCAGGACGCCCGGGACCGGTGGGTGAGCCCCCACTTCCCGGGTAACATGGAGGAATAGCATTAATGGCCAGGCACTCGATGACGGGTAAACGGATGGGTGAGCAATCACCGTAAATCCAACCTACACAAAAGAGAATATACGCCGGTTCGATTCCGGCTCCTCCGCAAACTAAAATTGGTATGATTAAATACTATGAACTTACAATCACTGAAAAGGGACTTAACAAATATGCTTCATATCAAAATGAAGAACGCGGTGTAAACTTTAAAGGTGTTGTTAGCCTTGAAATTCAAGATGTTTTTTACATCCTGAAGATGGTGTCGCCTGATGGCTTTAAAATTGAGACCTCAACATTTATATATGACGTACACCCGATCGACTAATGAAACACTTCTCCTCTCTTGTTGATCTTAAAGCTTTCGTTCCTTCGGGCGACCAGGATAAATATGTCTTCTTCCGTCAATATCGATTGGTGAATGTGTATGTGTGGATATCCGGTGAATGGGTTATTAAAAGATATTTTGATCTGAAAAATACCAGCGAATTAATCGGGTATTCTGTAGACGAGATCAGATCTTTCCTTGCAGAATACGATCAATACATCACTCGCCGAAAGAAAAAAGGGAATATCAGATTGACCTATGGCAACGTGCTGAAGATAAAATACTTGATGCACGCTAGATCGACGGGACATCTTGAATACATGCTCGCAACTGGGAAAATAAACAACCTCTATGCAAACAAATCTGACTATCACGCAATCTGATGAGATCCAGGTAGATCTCTCATTCCTTTATCTGGAGAATAAGATCAATGAATATTGGTCTGCTAAAGGATGGCCTACGATGATTCGTGTGCGCGATGCTACCGACGATGTGGTATTAATGAGCCGCTGGGAGAATGATCCCCCAGAAGCGATGTACATTCGAAGTAAGAAGACGCTGTATCGACTGTCGGATCTTGGATTTCGCTGGAGATTGATCAGAACTGCATTTGTCGAATTGATTACAGACATAAAAATCATAGAATAGGAATATGGGACAACTTTTTTATGAAGGACAAGAAGTTACTCCGATTGGAAAAGATTGGACGGCGTTTGTCGGCCCTGGTATATCCGGGCCTCTTCCGAAGTTTGGAGATATATATCATGTCGATTCATATGGTTATCATGATGATTTTCCTGGCCGATGGCTTATTCGGTTGAAAGAGTTGGGTCAAAATGATTGGTATTTTCAAGAGTGTTTTGCTCCGGTGATGCCTGATGATGCGATCGCAGAACTAATGAAAGAAACAATAACAGAAGAAATTGGGACACCAGTTTGAGTTATTCGGCTTTCAGAAGCCAAAGAAGAAGATCCCGATCTCGAAAGAAAGGATTGAGGAAGCTAGACATATGCTTGCCGGCGCCGGTGACGATAAGGCAATAGCAAAATTTTTGAGAGATCTGCAAGATGGTCTCGAAATAGTAGAACGAAACATTGGAAGGAAAAAATAAACACTATGGCAGATTTATCGAAGCACACTCCGGGAAGATGGATGCGTAAATACGATCATCTCGGTAATTACGTATATATAGGCGATTCGCACATATGGCAATCCCACGTCAATTACAATAATGCTGCCGAAGACGCCGAACTCATTGCTGCTGCCCCCACTCTCCTAGAACAAAACAAGAAGATGCGAGAGGCGCTGGAGAGCATTGTACTGCAATCCGAAAATCACAACGAGCTTATAATTCGTGACGATGTAACTGAAGATCAAATCTTCGACTCAATCACGAAGGCAGCGAAGCGAGCATTAGAAGCCCTTAAATAAAACAACCATGCAAGTATTAAAAATTGTCGTTTGGGCCTCTACAATCAAAGGCTGTAAAGTTGAAAAGGAAGTAGAGATAGAACTTCTTGACGGAGTTGTCGATGAAGAAATGGACGCTCTTATAGAAGAGGTGGTGCAGCGTGAAATAGAGACTATCATGGAATCAGGATACTACATCAAATAAAACAACCATGAGCAACATACGTGAAGACATCGAAATTGCTTTCAATGATTGGAGAAAGAAACTGTTCGGAAAATCCTCTGATTTGTATATAGAGTATATCACCGCGTTCAACGCCGGCGTTCTATACTCCGAAGCAACACTGTCGACAAAAGAGAAAGAGCTCGGGAGCGCTATGGAGAACAAACAGACACAGGGACAACTTCTTGAGGAATTTAAGAGAAGGTTTACTTATGAGTCCGGTGATGGTATTAGGATGGAAACGTTTCCAGGCACCTATCTCAAAATTTTCAATTTCTTTAAAAAGCATTCGGCACAACTCGAATCCGAACTCAAATCTCTGAGAGAGGAGAATGATAAGCTTGGGCAGGAAATATTTGATCTTCATAATACTGAAGTAACGTTGGAATGCCAAATAACAGAACTGCGGGAAGTCTTGAAAGAAATAAATGATGGGGGAACTTTCGGGATGTACGTGCCAATGCGCGAAAAAATTGAGACAATCCTCCACAAAACAGAAGGTAAATGAAAAAACCATACTCAATCCATCACGGCAAGCTCGAAGACATCCTGCCTACACTTGAAGAGAACTCCATCGATAATTGCGTTACTGACCCTCCATACGGCATTCGCTTCATGGGCAAAGCCTGGGATGATTTTGATATAAGGCACATGAATAATTCTTCATGGAAATCAACACGACGGAAAGGACATAATCATGCCGCGATGATGGCTGGTAAGTATAATCGAAGCGTTAAAGCTAATCGTGCTTTTCAAGAGTGGTTTGAAGACAAAGCGCGACACATCTATCGTGTACTTAAGCCAGGTGGATATTTTATCTGCTTCTGCGCACCTCGCACATATCATCGTATGGTTTGCGGCGTTGAGGATGCAGGCTTTGAGATCCGAGATCAAATACAATGGATTTTTTCCTCTGGATTTCCGAAAAGTCACAATCTCAAAGGTCAGTTTGATGGATTTGGCAGCGCATTAAAACCTGCATTTGAGCCCATACTCATTGCACGCAAACCTCTTGATTATACGATCGGCAAGAATATGGAAGAATGGGGAACAGGCGCTTTCAACATCAAGGCCACAAAAATTCCTGGTGAAACATGGCATTATGGCAACCAGCCTAAATTGAACGGAGCTCGGTACAATTCGGGGCAACTTACACCAAAGGAAAGGCACGCTGAAAATGTCACAGGTGGGGAAAACGGCCGATGGCCGGCAAACGTGATCATCGACGGATCTGAAGAAGTTGTTCGACTATTCCCGGAGTCGCGAGGTCAACAAGGTGCAGTTGGTCCAGAACATGGTGAAATGAAATCAGTGAACACGTATGGTAATTATGGACCCAGACCAAAAGCAATTCCTAGGAGCGACATTGGATCTGCGGCCCGGTTCTTCTACTGCCCTAAAGTATCACGTCTTGATCGAGATCAAGGCGTAAAGGGACCAAAGAAGCCGATCAATTGGAGTAGCGGTGACCAAAATCCAGGCTCATTTCAGTCTTCTGGCACAGAAAAGCAAGCCAAGAATAATCACGCTACGGTTAAGCCTACGGCACTTATGCGCTACCTGATACGTTTGGTCAGTCTTCCTGGCGCGACGATCCTGGACCCATTTGC
>Ga0068857_100002077_pt1 | contig 16266 bp, 9 predicted proteins | sample KBSCornC72_FD_66591 | JGI IMG/M metagenome (GOLD analysis project Ga0068857, IMG submission 66591) | Corn rhizosphere microbial communities from Kellogg Biological Station, Michigan, USA - KBS Corn C7-2 | ecosystem: Host-associated > Plants > Roots > Rhizosphere > Soil ...
TGCACCGCGACGTGGCTGATCGAGGCGGCGTTACGGCTGATCCCCGTTTCACTGCGCGCGCGTTTGCCTGCCACCAGCGCGGAGCGAAACAGAGCCGATGTCACCGGGCCCGCGAAGTTGCCGCCCTGGGCAATCTCCAGCGCCTCGGCCACCTGGCCCTGAATTTGTGGCTCGCCAGGAACCAGCGAATAGAGTCCGCAGGCCACGCCAAGCAAATGCGCAACCGCCTGACTATCGATAAAGGTATAAGAATGAGCAACCAGTTCGGGCAGGGGAACGTCGCGGGCCTCGCTGAGTACATTCCGCAGACGTACTACCCCCTCGTCGGGCTCCATGCAGACAGCGTAGAGTTCGAGGCGATTGCACGTGGAGAGCAGAACGCACTCCTGGACGAATTGACGCGCCGACCCTAACACCTGGGCAAGCTGGCACTGAGTACAGGCTAGCCGTTCACGCAAGGCGATTGGAGCTGAAGTGTGGTCGACACCAATACAGACTATATGCACACAAACCTCTAAAATCTTAAATAAAATTGAAACCTACTATAGATTTTAGCAATTTTCACCGGATAGTCAAGAGTAGAAATGGGATTTTGGCTCAGGTAGTTACCGTATTTTTTGTCAGGTTAAGATCGCCAATCCCTGTCGAGTTGCTGACTATGAACGGGGCGACCCTATATTCACGGCTTTACTATTTTAACCATTTGGCCGCGTCCTATCTTCCCACCCCTGTCGATCTCTGCTCTCTATGGCATTCTCACTTGACCTTTTCTGTCAATAAGAGTATCCTTTCTCGCGTGGCGGGCAGCTTCGATCAACTATTTTTTCGATCCGCTTCAGGATGCTGAAATCAGGATACTGAAATTTAAAGAATAGGACTTTTGGGATGCAACAACAGGATCAAACCACAGAGATAGATGGTCAGGAGCAGCCGCCACAAACTTCCGGCGAGGAGAGTTCCGTTGCAGTGGAGGCAGAGAGCGACGCGACGATAGACGCATCGGCTCAGCTCCAGCGCGGCTTCGACTGGCCCGCGCTCTTTGTGGCGCTCGGTATTGCCGCGTTCTTCGCAGTGATCGCGCGTCTAAACAGTCAGCCCGCGCCCTCGTTTGTGCCGGTCGCGGTCCTCAGCGCCACAGGTTGCGGTCTGCTGGTCACGGCCTTACATAAGGTGCGCAAGAGAGCAGGCATCGGGTTGCGCGAAGCTGGACTGGCAGCCTTTGGCATGGCGCTTTTCCAGTTCGCCATTACTTTCACCTATCCCGATCTCGTCCCTATCATCCAGGCCAACCCGGCGCTTGGCCGCGCCTTCCTGCTCACCTGGGGATTGATCGCGGTGTTCGCCATCGTCCTGAGTCTGCTCGGCGCGCTCGTTGGACATCTCGTGTTCGCTCCATTGCGTCCAGCGCCCGCTAAAAAGGCTAAACAGAGCGTTGGCGAAGAAGAGGACGAGGAGGATGAAGAGGAGATTGAGAGCGAGGAGAGCGAGCAAGCGACCCTGGTCAGTGCTGGGGCTGAGGTAGGAGACGAGCAAGCTGACCAGGGGGAGCAAGAAGAGCAAGAGAGCGAAGAGGAAGATGTTGAGGAGAGCGAGTCGCTCGTGGCGGCTTCGGCAACTCCTGTGCCAACCGGGCGTCTGTTGACCAATTACACGATCGCCGCGTTCTTACTCGGTCTCTTACCCATGATGGCTGGCTACGTCTTCGCGGCTGCCTACGACTTGCTCATGAACGCGCTCAAAGTGATTCCCGGCATCTATCCTACCTTGAGCCTGCTGGCTGGCCTGTTGCCCTGGCGTCTGCCCTTTAATCTGACAGGAGCAAACGCTTCTACCGCCTTTATCGCACTCTGGCGCATTCCAGACAGCATTACCGTCAATCCCAACTGGTTCGACATCCAATCGTTGGAGCCGCTGCTCTTTAACGCCGCCGCCCTGGCCTTTCTCCTGTTGACCATGTACGGAAGCGACCACCAGCAGGGCAAACACCAGGCAGCTCCCTGGGGCATTTTCCTGTTTCTCCAGGCTCTACTCGGATTGCTGATTGTCTTGCCAGCATCCATCTGGCTCATGCGTGGGCTGGAGGGTATATTGCATTTGGGGACGCTAATCGCGCAACTTCCAACCACGCAGGTCATCAACCCGACGCTTTTCGCGCTCAATCTGGCCACCGGAGTGATCTTCAGCCTCCTGGTCGGCACGCTGATGCGCCGCCAGTACCAGATCTGGACCACGCCGCGTACGAGCACACCAGAGGAAGAAGAGGCAGAGGAATAAAGCTGAAACGGTTTTCCCGCTTGCGTCTAAATACACTAAAAAGAGTCCCACACACACCGGAAGATGTATGTGGGACTCTTTTTCATACAGAGAATGAGCGCGACTACGCGGTAGCGGTGAGCGTAATCGAGCCGGTCAGCATATCAGTTGTGCAGCTAATCGTCACACTGCCAGCGCCGTGCACCGTCACTTCGCCGGTGTCAGGATCAACCGTGGCAATGCTCGGATCAGAGCTGGTCCAGAAATGCGACGCTGGATCAGCGATTGGCAGGTGCAGCGGACTGAGATCGTCACCATTGGGCGATGTGCCTACTGCCGTCAGTTGCACTTTCTGTCCCACCGCTACGGTTGTAGACGGGGCGCTGACGCTGACACCGGCAAGCACCGGCATCACCGCAAACTGCACCGTTCCATCCGGCAACACGTGGAAAAGCACATAGTTGTAGAACCCTCCCTGATCCACCGGCGCGTAGGCAGGCACACCCAGATCGGCCACGACAAAGTTGGGCAGGCCAGCGCTGGCGCCGACATTGTTACCGTACTGATCGAGAATATTCTCAGCAAAGCCGCGCGCGTGCCCGAAGAGCAGAACCACATGCACACCTGGATGCGAGTTCTGATAGAGTTCAGCGAGCAGCTCATACATCTGAGCTTCATAACGATCGGCAAACTGGCTATTCTTGACCACATGCGGATCGTAAGCAGGCACGTGCGTGGTGATAAAGACCACCGGGGACGTATTGGCGTCTAGCTGAGCAACCAGCCATTGATATTGCTGCTCATCAGGCACCTGGTACGGATCGGAGGCCAGCACACCGATATGCGAGCTATCAGTCACAATGAAACGCGCCTCGCCGGCAGTATACGTGTAGTGCGTCGGGCCGAAGACCGAAGTAAAGTTACCATTCTCGTTCGTCGTCCCTTGCGTGATCTCATGGTTGCCCACCGCCTCGTGATACGGCACACCCACACCATCGAGCAGCGATTTCAGGTATTGCAGATTCGCCACGCTGCCCGTGTCGGACATGTCTCCCTGAGTCTGCATCATCGAGGGCTGAGCCTGAGATGGAAGCTGCTGAAATTGTGTGCCGAGATCCTGCAAGAGCACGCTACCGGTTGCGTTTGGATCATCGGCATGCACATGCGCGTCGTCCAGGCTGGCAACGGTGGTCCCACCCTGGCTGAAGTTCGCCGGATTCTGCTCAAACTGCAACCACGAGGGATTTTGCGGCAAGGGCTGATACGTCTCGTTGGTCACTGGGCGCGGCGAATAGAGCGCCTCCAGATCGCTGAAGTAGACATCGCCGCTCTCGTTGGTCGGCGGATTGATGACGACATTCGAGACGTAGTTGAGGCGGAGCGGATAATCGAGGCCGCTCGGCGGCAATTGGGCCGAGATGAAGGTCCAGCCATCGCCGCTGATCGTCCCTGGATGAAAATCGATCGGCGAGTTATCGGCCTGGTAGAAGCCGATGCTATACGTATCCACGCCAGGCGCGAAGTTGGCACCAGCGGGCAAGTTTGGATCACCTTTCACCCACAAACCAACGGCTTCCGGGGCCTGATTGCCGTTGAGCAGGGGAATCTGCAACGAGTTGAAATCGTTGGGAAAGGGATCGAGATGATACACATGTTGACCTGCCGGGAAATTGTAGTGAATATCCATTGAGCCCGCGTCGCCGGGCAGATATTTCACTGTTGTGCTGAGCGAGATGCTCCCGGTTGAAACAGTGTGCGGGCCAGGGCTGGGTACGGCTCGCGGGTAAACATCCATGTACTGCTTGCTGACTCCCCAGTTCGCCAGATCGGTCATAGGTGCAATCAATTTGACAACCTGGCCAACCGCGATGCTACTGGAAGCGCTGACCCCGCCAATCGTAGCCGTGACTGTGCCCACCTCAACCGCCGAAGCCGAGGCGGTGAACAGGCCATTGGCGTCAATTGTCCCAAGCGAGGGCGGATTGACGCTCCACTGAACCGCGTTCAATGGAATGGGAACTATAGTACCATCAGGCGCGGTAGCGCTCACCTGCAACTGTTGCGTCTGATTATTCAAAAGATCGGGGGCGGATGGTGCGACCGTCAGCTTCCCAAGCTTATCAATCACCGTCACATGCTCGTTGACACGTGCACCTCCAGCCCACGCTCTCAGTTCGCCAGAACCGCGCGAACCGGTGGTGATTTCGCCATTCGCAATACTGGCCAGATGCGGAGGATCGACTGTGAGCTGGACGGGATCGGCAGCCGGGTTATCTTCCGCGTCAAGAGCATAGGCCGAGAGCGGCGTGGTTGTGTTGGCTTGCAGAGTCAGCGGTTGACCATTGTTGACCACCACAGAGGTCGCGGGACCGGGAGCCGTTTCGGTGCTATAAAAGAAGAGGCCATTGCCCACCTGGCGCTCCTGGCCATCCGAGGGCGTATTGATGACGGAGACGGTATGCTGACCCGGCAAACGTGCGACCATTTCGGACGAGCCGCCACTATCAAACATCATCGCCTGATACGCGCCGTGTGCCAGCAGGAAGCCAGCCATCTGAGGGCGAGTCAGGCCGCGGCTCTGGGTAGGCCCTGATTGGTGACCATCAAAAACGACGACAAAGGCGTGTTTGCCATCTTTACTCACACCAAGACCCGTAATCGGATTGAGCTGATCGTTCTCGCCGCCACCCTGCCCGTTGCTGTTACTGGGAGTATCAACAATCACCCCGTTCTGCACGAGCAACGCGCCACCGCCGACCGCCTGCACCAGGTTGGAGTCGGGCGAAATCTGTTCGGCAATAGTAATGGTATCGCCAACATGCAACGTCGAGGTCAGCCAGGTCGCCGAGGCGCGGCTGCCCACCAGCGCATCCCGACCGGAAAGAGTTGGCAGCGTCGTAACGCCAGTCTGCACCGACTGCACGGTAAACGTGGTGGTTGAGCCAGTCACAGGTTGGAGAAAGGCCACGGGATCACCATTGATCGAAATAGCGCTACCCAACTCAGGCGTAAAAAGCGCCAGATCGCCGCCCTTGACATCGCCATAGCGGTTCACCGAATTCAGTGTGTGGCCCGCGCTGCCGTCGCTCACGCTGCCGGAAAAGCTCTCCGAGCCGATCGTCAGACCGCCAGAGGACGTGACGCCTAGCACAACCGTATTAGAATCAGGCGACTGCTCGACCTGGCCATTGATCTCAACCATGCCCAGCGGATCGCCAGTGCCATGAATCCCAAAGAAATCGCCATTGATACCCGCAACGGCTCTGGTGCGGTTCGCCATCGAGCTAACCGTCTCGTCAGGACTGAACAGGTGATCATCAGCCTGCACAACCCCCAGGCGGAGATTCGGGTTGCCCAGATCAACATTGAGCATACTGGCCTCTTCAGGCCCTCCGACCGTCTCGAATAAATTGGTCGAGAGGGTCACACCATTTGTAACAATCTGGGGCGTGGTTGGATTTTCCTTCACCACCAGCGGCCAGTATGTGGGTGTTGCAGGCAACCAGGACGGACCATTCTGCGTAGCCGTAGATTGTCGAGCCATGGCGGAAACGGAGCCTACGCTCAACATGGGGATAAAGAGAGTGAGCAGCAAACCAAGCAACAAACGGCTTGATAGTCTCCCTGAACAGCTAGAACGGCGTGTAAGAAAGAGGGGGAGTGAAGCATGACTTCCCAATCGTAACATAGAATTACCCTTTCCTTGAGTAAATCAACCAGACGACAAAGTATCTTCGTCGGACAGACCTGAAAAGGACTATTCGTCTCTTTAACTATATGATATTGAAGGATTGCGTGTAAAATAAAAAGCAGAAAATGTTATAATTTTACACAAACCATCCTTCATAGCGCCCCTATAATCCCTCAAGCGAGAGCTGCATTTCATTCAGCCCGCGCTGAGCATCGTAATGGACACGCAAACTCAGCACACGGCAGGTGGAACTCTGGCCGCTACCGGTGGGCGCGACGCTATCGGTCAAAGTCAGGCCATCGAAAAGTTGCAGGGCGGGATTGGTCGGAACGGTCACGCTGTGGGCAATCTCAGCGCGCGTCTGTTGCGCCAGCAAAAAACCGGCCTTTTGCGCGCATTGGGAGGCCGTGGTGAGCTTGGGATCGACGTGATGCAACAGCCTTTCCAGGCCAATCAACCGAATATGCGCGTCGTCAAACGCTTCGGCAGTGGTCAGCGCGGGCGCGGGAGAACCGACCGGTGGCTTGCCGCTGACGATCACGTGATTGGCGCGCTGATCCGTCCCGCCGAACGTAACCGCTTCGATCTCTGGCTGATAACTCCAGACCGAGAGATCGCTGCTCGCCAGTTCGCGCACCTGGAGCGTTTCGGCCTGATCGAGAAAGTAAACCAGCCCGTAGGTGGTACATAGCTCGTCGAGCGCGTGGCGATAGGTCTGGCCAGCCTGGAGAACAAAGGCCGGGACAACCTGTGACATTTGCGAGGTCGTGGGCAAAACCTGGATCAAGAGACTGGCACGCGCGGCTATTTCGCCGATCAGGTAGCCGAGGGTCTGACCACTATAATGCTGCTGATAACGCGCCACCAGGTCCAGATTGCGCGAAAGATCATGAGCAATGAGCCGGAGATAATGCTCGACAGGTGTACGCACAAACTGGATCTCGGCCAGGCGATAAGTCCCCACCATCACCACTGTCGGGGTAGCTGGCGGTGTGCCGGTGCGATAGCCCTCGCTCAAGATCAGCGAGGCATTCAGGCCAATTGGCTGATAATTGCCCGTCGCGTTCACCGCCGTGACCAGCCCGTTATATCTCCCCTGCGTATTGTCCAGCAGCACCTCAAGTTGCGCGGGCTTCCCAGGACGTTCCTGGCGCGTGTATGAAAGAATCGTGGCCGAAACATCCAGATATTGCGCGGGATTGCTGGTCTGAAAGAGCGGCGCGCTAAAAATGGTGGTAGGGCCACACACGTAGGCGCGTGGGCCAGCGTTCCCGGCAGGTGGCGCGGACCAGTACAAGGCATTCACGCCATAGACCGAAGCAAGCTCGTGCAGGATACGCCCTTCGGACCAGTGCAGCAAATCAACGCTCTGACGCAAACGCGGATAGCTGTAGATCGAGCCGGTGAGCGCGCCGGTATCGTACTCCACACACGCCAGCGTATAGATCCCATTGGCCAGCGAAAGACGCGGTGCAGTGCGGCCAATCGCGCTGCTGGTGGCTGGAGCAATCACCGCTCCGGCGCTCCATACATTACCGCTGGGATTGAAGCCGCATGATGCCAGTGTATAACCATCCGAATACACAATTGTGTAGAGGCTACTGGCAAAGACAGCAGCCACGCCCGCGCCTCCTGTGATCGTCGGCAAACTCCACGTGGTCAATGCTGACCAGGTAGAGCCTGTATAAAATGAGCAGCCCATTGCCTCGCCACCGTAAACGTCGTACAGGAAAAACACATCGTTATTTCCCGCGCTTCCGATCCCCTTGAGCAACGCGCCTCCTGGAGGCACAAGCACGCTCACCGGGCCGCTCCAGGTCACGCCATGATTCAACGAGGTCCAGACCCAGAGATCACTTCCACCGGTGCCGCGTTCAGCAAAAGCGCGCAAGATGCCGGAGTTATTGGAGATCGCGCACAGCCCGTTCTGAAAGATCAGCCCGGTCGAGCCTGGCAGATCCGTCCATGTACTCCACTGCGCGGCCTGGGTGGGATCGGTCACACGCTGCGCCTGAAACGAACTGGTAAATCCAAAGCTGCTGTGCGTGACCTGTACGCGCACCAGGCCGTTATCGCTCGCCAGGCAGGCATCATTCCAGGTATCTGTACTGCCTGGGTTTTGATAGAGGGCATAGTGCAACACCTGATCTTCGATAACCAGGCTCAGGGCAGGCACACGCGTAGGATTGTCGAGAGCGGTTGTGAGTGCAGAACCGAGAGGGCGAACCATCGAGAGGCTCCTTTCAAGCAGGAAAGAAGTGAGATATTATGAGGGGAAACATGGAGACGACGCGAAGAGCGTCTGAGAGAAGTATAACGTAGGGGTGCGTAGAAGGCAAGCATTAACGTGAGCTTGAGGCGGAAAAGTCAGCATCTGCCTGGACATTACACACATAGGGCAACGCGACAAAGAAAGTAGTTCCCTGCTCCACCGAGGATTCCACCCAGATCCGCCCGCCATGTTGCTCAACGAATTGTTTGCTAATAGCCAGCCCAAGTCCCCATCCTAAAACAGCCGAAGACCAGACTTCAGGGCTACGATAAAATGGCTCAAAAAGATGCTTCTGTTGATCTTCCGAAAGACAAGAGCCATCATTATGCACCGCAAGCAGCGCCTCATCTGGCCCACGACCAATCTCTACACGCACGATCGTCTGAGTAGGAGAGTATTTAATTGCGTTGTTCACCAGATTGAGTACAACTTCGAAGAGGCGATTTTTGTCCGCCTGAATCACGATCTGGTCTGAAGAGCTGTTCAGCTCGATAGTACGCTCATTCCAAACATTCAGATTATTGATAACTTCCCGGCAGAGCGCTTTCAGATCGCAAGGCCCAGGCCGTAGAGGAATCTTGCCAGAACTTAGATAGCTAAAGCTCAATAAATCATCCACAAGGATGCGTAAACGGCGAGTCTGGGTATCTATCCTGGCTAAATTAGCCATCAGAAAATCATGGTTCGTAGAGGGAGGTTCCTTCACGAGACGCCGTAAGATGAATTGCACGATCCCTCGTAAGGTCGTGAGAGGGGTTCTCAATTCATGAGCAGCCTGTGACATAAAGATGTCTCTCGACCGATGCGCCCGCTCCAATTCGCTATTAACCTCATTAATCATTGTGATATGCTCTGCCATCTTCTTGCCAGCCAGAAGAAGTTGGTGCCGGTAGTGTCTGAGGAGAAGGATTAGCCAGAGAGCAATGAGCTGAACAAGAATGAATGGTCCAAAGGAGATAATGTCGGGCCAGCGAAAAAAAGAGAGTTGGTACAGAGGTGGAACAACATAGTAATCTAGAGCAAGGACCTCGCCTACCAACGCCAGCAGGGCCGGCCCAGCTCCCCAGAATGATCCAACGACCAGAGTGAGAATAACAAATGGGGACGAGATGAAAAAATTCTGAATCCCTCCCACCCCCTCGGCCCAGGGGATCAGAACGGCGATAGCGGTCAACAAGATAGTGACGGGATAGCCAACGAGTGGGGACGTCCACCACTGATAAAGGCGGTGAAATTGCTGAAAAGCTGGGGCATCGTAAGAAGGAAATCTGATAAACATAAGCAAAGTCTTCCACCACCGATGAGAATGAGCCTGGTGAGAGGCTGATGGATCATAAGGCGAAATATTCATGGCAACAAGAACCTCATCCATCTCCTAGCAAGCAAAGAATTTCACCCCCTTTAACTATACGTACTCTGGCAACACCATCGTTTCAAGGGGGCACGGACGGCGCGCGAGGAGCCGTCCTACATTCACAAACCAGAGAAATTTGCAGCCCGTCTGCCAAGCATGTTATACTCAGCACCGATGGGATGAGGAGAAACGAATCTGGACACATCATATTAAAGAGAATTATGTCGAAATCAACGCCGCAACAGCACTGGTCAGCAGAGAATCACGCCTATCCCCTGCTTCCATCTAAACTCTCAACTCCGCGTCTACCCGCGACCCTGGTGACACGCGAGCATTTGTTGAGACAGGTGGACCAGGCGTTGACACATGAACTTACCTTGATCTCGGCTTCCGCTGGCTTTGGCAAAACAACCCTGCTTAGCTCCTGGGTAGCACGCTGCCCATCTCCTGTGGCCTGGCTCTCGCTGGAAAAGCAGGACAATGACCCCACGCGCTTCTGGAACTACGTCTTCGCCGCCTTGCGCACAGCCGGGACAACATGCGGAGAAACAGCGCTGAACATGCTGCAAGGGACACAGCCGCTGGCCATGCAGACAATCCTGACGACGCTGATTACAGAGGCAACGGCGCTCCCGGACAATCTGGTGCTTATTCTGGACGATTTCCACGTGATCGAGGAGCCTGGCATCCATGACGCGCTCCGTTTCCTGCTTGAACACCTGCCACCAACGCTGCACCTGGTCTTCGCCAGCCGCGTCAACCCTCCACTGCCGCTCTCTCGTCTGCGTGTGCGCGGCCAGCTCGTGGAGATCCGTGATACCGATTTGCGCTTTACGCAAGCAGAGGCAGCACTCTTTCTGAAGCAGAGCATGGGGCTTACTCTCTCCGCACAAGATGTCGCTTTGCTGGAAGCACGCACAGAGGGCTGGATTGCCAGCCTGCAACTGGCCGCGCTCTCACTACAAAAACACGATAATCCCTCAGCTTTTATCCAGACCTTAAGTGGTAGCTCGCGTTTGTTGTTGGATTATGTACAGGAAGAGATTCTCGATCGTCAGCCGTCGATCTTGCAAGATTTCTTGCTCCGAACAAGCGAGCTGAGCCGTTTGAGTGTCTCGCTCTGCAACGCGGTTACAGGCCGTAGCGATAGCGACCTGTTGCTCCAGCAGATAGAGCGTGCCAACCTCTTTTTGCAACCCCTGGACGACGAGCAACAATGGTATGGCTATCACGCGCTCTGGGCCTCAGCCATTCAACGTATCGCCCGACAACGCCTGGGAACAGATGCTATCCATACCCTGCACAATCGGGCCAGTTTATGGTACGAACAACATGGATTGCTCTCCGAGGCCGTCGAATCCGCGTTGCAGGCCAGAAATTTTGAGCGCACCGCTCTTTTGATTGAGCAGGTCTTCCTCCCGCAAAACTTTCGCAAAGCCTACCTGGTCTTGCGGCGCTGGCTGGAGCAGATGCCAGAAGCAATCTTCGACACACATCCTGTACTCAGCTTTGCCTATGCAGAGGTGTTGCTTTTCACCTCTCGCAGGCGCGACCTCTCTATCCAACCGCTTTATGATCGGCTGTTACAAATTGCAGAGCAGGCATTTCGCATTAACCAGGACAACAGCAAACTTGCTCAGGTCTTTTCGCTCAAAGCGCTACTCGCGCTCTATCGCAACGAGCTGCCCACGGCCTTCGCACTCGCCCAGCAAACACTAGCAACCCAGCCAGAAGGCGAACAACACTGGCGTGGGAGTAGCCTGCTGCTGCTTGGCATTGAAGCCCTGCTGGCAGGCAAGCTATCACACGCGCTTCAATACATGAGTGAAGCACGCATCGCTTATGAAGCCGATCAATCACTACCCGGTCTGATCGCCAGGGCGCTTGTCATGGGAGAGATATGCGCGGCACAAGGGGCAGGGCGCGAGGCAACTCAGCACTATCAGCGCGCAATTGCTCGCCCCGACGAGGAAGAGGAGAAACTGGTCCAGCATCAGTTCACCAGCAAAAGCGGGGCCAGGGAACCGCTCTTTGCGCGTCTGGCTCTGCATGGACTGGCGCTACTCGCCTATGAACGCAACGAACTGGACAGGGCCGAACACCTGCTTGACCAGGCTCAGGCGTTGGATGGCACACAGATAGAAGAGCTACATTTTCAGACCTCCGGCTCATTCATCAAGGTGCGCATTTTACACGCGCGTGGAGCGTTCACGCAGGCGCAGGATCTCTTGAATCAGTTCGCGGTCCAGGCACAGAGTCCGCAGTTCTTACGTGAGGTCCGCACCTGTCAGGCCCAACTGGCGTTAGCCGCTGGAGAACTGGCAAGTGTCGAGCTTTGGAGCCAGATGCCCAGACAGCCTGATATCTTTCTTCCTCTGGTACGCCAGGCAGAAGAAGCTCTGCTGGAAGCGCGTCTCCGCATCGTGCAAGGAAAAAGCGAGCAGGCGTTACATATCCTGGCTCCCTGGAGCACGGAGGCCGCGACGCAAGGCTGCATGCGTTCATTGTGGGAAATTCAGGTGGTGCAGGCCCTCGCTCATCTCGCGCAAGATCAGCACGCGGAAGCGAAGCAGCTTGTAAAGCAAGTCCTACTCCAAACGCAGGCCGAGGGATATCAACGCATCTTTCTCGATGAGGGCCACGCAATGGAAGCATTGCTCAAATTACTGCTTTCGGAAATACGTGAAACACCTCTGGCCAGTCATGTACGCATCCTCCTGCACGCCTTCGCTCGCGAACACAACACGCTACACGCGCCGGGCGCCCAGTCTTCCGCAGCGGCTTCGCCCTTATTCGAGCCGTTGAGCCCCCAGGAGCAGCGCGTACTACGCCTGCTTGTCGCGGGGCGAACCTATACCGAAATGGCTCAGGAATTGATCGTCTCGCTCAATACCATCAAAACACAGGTCAGCAGTATCTATCACAAACTGGGTGTAAATCGCCGCGCCGAAGTCGTCGCGCTCGCCCGCCGACTGAATCTGCTCTGATTTCCCTCCCTTCCCACGTTTTCCCCCACAACAGCCAAAAATCACCCGCGCAATCACGAAAACGGGTGAAGTCTACCCCTCGTGTTTCAGCTATACTTCCTCACGGGATAAGTAAGGAAGCATCTCTCTCAATCCAGGAGAGAAAGAAAATGAAGTGAGTTCCCAGATGGAAAGCCAGGCACACATGCATTGTCGCATCTGCATCAAAGAACCCATCGATCAATCCTGGCAGGATTGGTTTGAGGGCTTACAGATAAAGCGCGAAGGAACGGGCACTACCACGCTTGAGGGAGAGTTGCGCGATCAGGCCGCTCTCTATGGGGTGCTGTTTACCATTCGACAACTCGGCCTGACGCTGCTCTCATGCGAGACAGACGAAGCACATCCACCAGAAAAGTGAAAACTGGGAGTCACGCTCATGACAGAAAAACAATTAGCTAGAATTATTGAAACCCTGGGCTTGATCGACCTGGGAGGCGCAATCCTTTACCTGGATGAAAAGGGCTATCTCGAAGCCGCTTTTTCAACCGGGCCACTTGAGCACGACTCCGACGGAAATAGCTCACTATTTGCAGAGACCGACGAGCAAGAATGCGCGTAGGTCGCAAAAAAACGAGAAGAGAATATATCAAGGGAGAAAATGATGACGACAACAAATGACACCACGCGCTATGAGCAGGGACTCGCCAAACTGGCTGAAGTAGATGGTCAGGCAGGTCAAGAGGTGGTAAACAAACTTGGTGATCTTGGGCGCTATATCGTCGAGTTCGCCTTCGGCGACATTTACTCGCGGCCTGGTCTGAACTTGCGCGAACGAGAGATTGCCACTGTAGCTATCTTGACCGCTTTAGGCGGGCGAGAGCCACAGCTACGCGTTCATATTGAGGCTGCACGACACCAGGGGATTACATTACAGGAGATTGAAGAAACCATCCTGCAAACAATCCCGTACGCTGGATTTCCGACGGCAATCAACGCCATGAATGTGCTCTCTCAATTCAAGGGTACGGAGGCTCTGGAGGAATAATATAGAGATACAAAAGCGAAGGCAGAGCTATAATACTCTGCCTTCGCTTTATTAGATTTCGGATCTAATCTGCTGGCGCACCTGCGGAAACCGCAAGGCCAAGCCCTTTAGCTACGCGCTCGCCCAGTTCGTTGTCAACCTGCCGCCAGAGATTGAGCGCGCGCTCCTGAACGGCCCGCTCGACTCGCTCGCTCATATGGGTGACGATGTTGCTCACCAGGTGGCCGCGGTCGGTCGGCGAAAGGACGTTGCGATAGAGGTTTCCAGGCTGCACAAAGTCGCTGTCTTCAGCGTGCAGTGCATATGCGCTGCGCATAATCTCACCGCTCACGGCCCAACTCGGATCGGCCCCTACCTGTGGGTCGGCCTGAGGACCACCATAGCTGTTTGGCGCGTACGTCGGCTGATTTCCGTTGTGCTGGTAGCGCATGGCCCCGTCTTTGTTATAGCTATGCACCTCAACCTTTGGTTGATTGTCCGGCAATTGCAGATAATTTGGACCAATGCGGTAGCGGTGCGCGTCGGGATAGCTGAAGAGACGGCCCAGCAGCATCTTATCCGGGCTGGGACCAATGCCAGGCACCATATTCGCCGGTTCAAAGGACGCCTGCTCAAGCTGCACGAAGAAATTCTCCGGGTTGCGATCAAGCACAAAACGCCCAACCGTGACCGGCGGAAAATCGCTATGCGGCCAGACCTTTGTGAGATCGAAGGGATTGAAGCGATACGTCGCGGCCTTCTCGAAGGGCATAATCTGCATCTCCAGCCGCCAGGCCGGGTAATCCTTGCGCTCAATCGCCTCGCGCAAATCGCGGCGGTGATAGTCGGGATCTTCGGCGGTCATGGCCTTTGCATCCGCGTCGGTGAAATTCTGCACGCCCTGCTCCGTCTTGAAATGATACTTCACCCAGAAGCGCTCGCCCTGCGCATTGACCCACATAAACGTATGGCTGCTATAGCCGTTCATATTGCGATAGGTGCGCGGGATGCCGCGATCGGTCATCAAGAATGTCACCTGATGCATAGATTCCGGCGAGAGCGACCAGAAATCCCACATCGCGTTATGGCTGCGCATATTCGTATCGGGCAGGCGCTTCTGCGAATGGATAAAATCGGAGAATTTTGAAGGGTCGCGCACGAAAAAGATCGGCGTGTTGTTGCCCACCAGGTCGTAATTGCCCTCTTCCGTATAGAATTTGAGCGCGAAACCGCGCGGATCGCGCACCGTGTCAGCCGAACCCAGCTCACCCGCGACGGTCGAGAAACGAGCCAGCATCGGCGTACGCTTGCCTACTTTATTGAGAAACGCCGCCTTCGTCCATTGGGTTACATCAGCAGTCACCTCAAAATAGCCGAACGCGCCGCTGCCTTTCGCGTGAACCACGCGTTCCGGCACGCGCTCGCGGTTAAACTGTGCCATCTTCTGGATCAGGTAGTGATCTTGCAACAACAGGGGGCCATCAGGGCCAACTGAGAGTGAATATTCATCGCTGGGTGCGGGTATGCCGGCGTCAGTGGTGGTAATTGGTGGTCGTTGATCGCTCATAAAGCTTGCTTCCTTCCTCTTTACTACATCTCACAACATCAAACGTCTCATTGAAGCGTTCCACCTGTATCCTAGCAGGCATAGCACAGAGACGCAAGCTGAACTACAAGCATTTCCCTCAAGTTTTATGATTCAATACATTTGCGTTTATAATATGCTTTCCATGCAAACATGTCAACCTGCTATTATGCACCCAGGTGCAGCGCATCGCTACTCCACAGCGTAATCAACCCCCATTGGGAACTGGAGAGCAACAACGAGTTGCCATCGGGCGACCAGCTCAGCAGGATAGCCGAGCCAGAGAGCGGATCGACGTGCGTCGGAGTAAGCGTATAGATTAAGCGTCCCGACCGGCAGTCATAGAGATCAACGACATTGGCCCGATCGTAAACGGCCAGCACCGTACCGGCTGGATTCCAGGCCACGGCCTGCGCGTTCGCGGCGGTAGAGAAGAGCGCGGTATCATGGGGCGACACGCGCGGCAGGTTCTGCGCGCCCATGTCGGTCAAGATCGCCGACGATGGCAGAGCCTGGCCGGACGACTCCATCAGGTCACTGACGGTGATATTCGTGATAACATAACGACCATCAGGCGACCAGGCAGCAAAGTTGCTCCACCAGCGATAGGCGGTGAAGGCGTTTTTGGAGACAACGACATACGAGCGACCGGGTTGCCAGATGCTAAACGTGCTTCCGCCAGCGGGATTGCCCGGCTGAAGTGGTGAAGATGTGACGGGATGTGTTTGCGTGCTCAACGGAGTGAGCGGCACCAGTTGATCCTGCGCATTCCACGTGTAGGTCAATGCTGGCGGCAACGCCTTGAGCGAGACAGCGCTCCCTTTCTGCACATCCCATGCCAGCGGTCCCGTCTGATCCGCGCCATTCTCTGCCAAATCAGGCTGAAACAGCACCCGCGTCTGACCCCCGTAAATATTCGCCAGAAAGAGACCATTGTAGGGCATAAAGCGGCTCACGACATGAAAGCTGATGGCCAGGCGCGAGCCATCCGGAGACCAGAGCATCCGTCCATACTGGATAGCAGGCATCGCACTGCCTCCATACGCCTCGCTTGGAGTTGGCTTACGCGCGGCCTGTGCGCGAAGCCTGAGAGGCACATCGGGGTCTTGCTGTAAAGC
>Ga0068857_100002100_pt1 | contig 16180 bp, 15 predicted proteins | sample KBSCornC72_FD_66591 | JGI IMG/M metagenome (GOLD analysis project Ga0068857, IMG submission 66591) | Corn rhizosphere microbial communities from Kellogg Biological Station, Michigan, USA - KBS Corn C7-2 | ecosystem: Host-associated > Plants > Roots > Rhizosphere > Soil ...
GAGAACATCGCCGAGTATATCTGCACGGAAATGACAGGCGGGCTGGTCAATACTCCTGTGCCCGTTCGCATCCGCGAAGTGAAGGTGTGGGAGACCGACATTCAGAGCGCGACATATCGGCCATGAGTATCGATTGGGTTCGGGGGCACTGCTTGTCGCTCCCGCACACGACGGAAGAGATCCTCTGGGGCGACGACCTGGTCTTCAAAATCGGCGGCAAGATGTACGCCGTCGTCGTGTTAGGGGAGTCCAGTCACAAAGTTGTGATGTCGTTCAAATGTACGCCGGAAGTTTTCGCGGAGTTAATAGAACGGCCTGGAATCATCCCCGCGCCGTATTCCGCGCGCTCGCATTGGGTGGCGCTCGAACGGGAAGACTCGCTGCCGCGGGCGGAGATCAAAAGCCTGATCTCGCGCTCCTACGAGTTGGTGGTAGCGAAGATGCCCAAGAAGAAGCAGGCAGATCTGGCTAAGCCAGCAAAACGCACAGGCTGAAGGCCTGTGCCACGCGGCATGTGGCACAGGCCTTCAGCCTGTGCGCGTTAAGCTTTTGCGGCTTGCGCCTGCTGCGAGGCCAGCTCCCGCTGCCGATCGAAGGCCAGCTTGCCTTGATACTCGCTCCATAGTGTCGTGACCCCGGCCCAGTAATAGCCGCCGACGAATAACAGCAGGAACGGAATCGCCAGGTAGTTGTACGACTGGATCGCATAGACCACAATCGCCAGGAAGCCCGTGCCGGCTGCCAGTTCAGCATAGGGAAGCCATCCGCTGCGCCGGCGATACTGCACATTCGCAGCCGACGTTTTCTGTGCGCCGTACTTGGCCGTACGCGCAAACGCGGTTTGATACCCGACCAGCGCCTCAAAAAACGCTTTCGTGTTGATGATGGTCAACGCCACGCCGGCCGCCATCAACGCCGGCAGGAACATCAACGATCGTTTCCAGTTATTCGGGAAAAGCTCACGCTGGGCGATCACATAGAACGCCGAAATCGACCAGAACGACGCCGCGATCAGCGGCAGATCGATCAACAGCATTTCCAGCCAGCCCATGTAAAAGCGCACGATCATCACTGGAAGCATCAGCACGCTCACCACAATCATCAGCGGGTAGCCGACGTTCGGCGTTAGATGAAAGAAAGCTTCGGCTTTGACGCGCCACGGCAGATCCGATCGCAGGATTGACGGCAGCAGCTTCAAGGCTACCTGGGTCAGGCCCTTGGCCCAGCGCGATTGCTGTACCTGAAATCCGTAGGTCTCGACCGGCAGCTCCGAAAGGCACTCGACCGAAGGATCATAGACGAACTTCCAGCCTTTGAGCTGGGCGCGATAGCTCAAGTCGGAATCTTCCGTGAGCGTGTCATGCTGCCATCCGCCCGCATCCTGGATCATGGATTTCCGCAGGATACCCGCAGTGCCGTTGAAGTTGAAGAATAGTCCCCCGCCGGCTCTGGCGACATGCTCCAGCACAAAGTGCCCGTCGAGAAGGATCGCCTGCACTTCGGTGAGGACGTTGTGTCCCCGATTCAGATACGTCCAACGCGTCTGCACGACCCCGACCTTGGGATCGGTAAAATGATGCACCGTACGCTGCAGGAAATCCGAGGGCGGAAGAAAATCCGCGTCGAATACCGCGACCACTTCGCCGGTGGCGGTCTTTAACCCATTTTCGAGCGCGCCAGCCTTATATCCATACCGATTCGTACGGTGGATGTACTCGATGGGAAAACCTGACTCGCGATACTCGCGGACCAGTTCTTCCGTGAACGTGTGAGTATCGTCAGTGGAATCATCCAGCACCTGGATTTGCAGCAGATGCTTGGGGTAGTCCATCTTCGCGGTTTCCTCAAGCAGGCGTTCCACTACGAAGCGTTCGTTGAAAATCGGAAGCTGAATGGTCACGCGCGGTAGTTCGGTGAAACGCATCGGCGGTTCCGCCGCGGCCATGCGTTTGTGATGCTTCATATAGCCGCGAATGGTCTCGTAGCGATGCAATCCATACACCGAGAGCACGGCCAAAACCGCGAAATACGGCGCCATGATGGCCCAGTCAAAGAATTCCAGATGGTGAATGCCGGCGAACGTGTTGTCGTACAGCGCGTCGATGAACTGGCTGCTGAGAGAGGGTGCACCAGCCAATATGAACCCGGGGATCGGTACGAATATGGTCATCCGAAATCGGCTCCGTTTTGCACTACCAGGGACGGCTGACGGAGCCGCAGAACACCTTTAATATATACGATTTGAGGGGTTCGATGCTACACTTGGAATCGGGAGCACGTCAGGGCCTTTCAGGAACTCACGATTGCAAATGTCACCCGGCACAAAGCTGTTTATCCTGGGAGCAGTCGGAGCCGGAGCTGTCGGCTTTGGCATTCGTGTGGGTATGCGGATGCTGAAGGGGAATCCTGAAAAACGGGAGCGCAAGAGGCGTCTCGAGTTGCACCGGCACGGCCGACTAGGCGACGCGCTTATCCTCGAAGCCACCGACGCTCTGCTGTATTATTCCTATTCGGTGCGCGGAGTCCAGTATGAAGCTTCCCAGGATCTCAATGGTCTGCGTCACCTCCTCCCGGTTGAGCCTGAACGGCTTATCGGTGCGGCCAGCCTGAAATACTCTACTAAAAACCCGGCCAACTCCATGCTGATCTGCGAGGAGTGGAGCGGGTTGCGGATTCCCTCCCGGGCCGCCTGAAACAATTCGTTTCGACGGGCATCAAACAAGCGATGAAACGATTACTCCTGTTACTGCTGCCCCTGTCCATGTTCGCAGCGGATCTCGTAAAGGAAGTCCGCCACGAGCTGGTCATGTTGCCCTACTACAACGTGTTCGACAATTTGTCGTATCGCGTAGATGGGTCTAAAGTCACATTATTTGGTCAGGTACGGCAACCCAAGCTCAAAAGCGATGCTGAGAAAGCCGTGAAGAGCATTGAAGGAGTTACAGCCGTCGATAACCAGATCGAGGTCATGCCGCTTTCCGCCAGCGATGATCAGGTCCGCGCGGAAGCGTATCGGGCTATCTACTCAAAGGCATCTCTCCAGCGCTACCAACTAGGAGCGGTACCTCCGATTCACATCATCGTTAAGAACGGGGACCTGGTGCTGGAAGGTGTTGTGTCCAGCGAAATGGATAAGGAAGTTGCCGGTATTGCCGCCAAGGGTGTCAGCGGCGCGCACAAAGTGACCAACAATCTCAGAGTAGAGAAGTAGGTCTTGGGGCCCTGGCTAGTGGGGCATTCAGCATCTTTATCACCGGCGCGGCTGCACGGAAGCGTTTCACGAGTTCAGGCAGCAGTCGCGCCGTGGTTGCGAGCTTCACGTCGAGTTCTACCCAGTACAGCCACTGTTTCATCCGAATCAAATCCTCGGCCGGATGTTCTGAGCCGAAGCCTTTCGGCATGCGTGTCACGCTGCTGCCCTGAAGTTTCCCCAACAATTTTTGTGGTTCCTTCGAAGCCTTGCGAAAGGCCGCGTGGTTTTCGGCCAGCCAAGCCCGCACCGACTTCAGCTCGTCCGCACCTGGCATGTAAGAACCCGCCGCGATTCCTACCTTCTTCGCGGTGATATGAAAATAGAATCCCGCTGAGGATTGCTTGCCCAGGTTCCGGTTCGGAAAAATCGCCGCGAGGTGAGTCTTATACGGCGTCTTGTCCGCGCTGAAGCGCGTGTCGCGATAGATGCGATACACGGCTTTCTTGGGATCGGTGATGTGATCCGGGGCGAAGCGTAGCAGCTCCGCATTGACGGCTTCCACCAGTTCCATCATCCGACCCTTCAGATGCGTATCGAAAATCTCTTTGCGCGGCTGAAACCATTCACGGCGATTATTTCGCTCCAGGCCTCGCAAAAACTTCAAAGCTTCGGGAGAAAATCCAGGAAACATATTACGCTGAAGTAGAATGCAGCGACTTGCCGCGATTCCTGATCTAAAGTGTACCGAAAACGTTCCGCTGCACTCGCTGACTCGCTTCGCGATTGGCGGACCTGCGCTCATCCTTGCGGACGCCTCGACGGAGGCTGCGTTAATCGTGGCGGTCTCAACACGGGATCGACACGCTTTGATCGGCGGCGGCAGTAATGTGGTCGCCGACGATGCCGGATTCCCTGGCGTCATCGTGCGCTACACCGCGAATCGCATCGGAATCGATGGATCTATCGTGCGCGTCGCGGCCGGCGCGGTGCTTCAGGACCTGGTGGACGCGACGATCGCCGCCGGACTTGAGGGTCTGCACACGATGACGGGCATTCCGGGCTGGGTGGGCGGCGCGATCTACGGTAATGCCGGGGCCTACGGCCATTCGATCCACGAATTCGTCGAATCCGTCCGCTTCTTCGATGGGCTAGAAGTTCGCGAAATCGACAACGGTGCATGCGAGTTCCGATATCGGGAGAGTATCTTCAAGCGGCATAAAGACTGGATCGTCTTGGATGCGACCCTGCGGCTCACATCGGGAGACTCAGCCCAACTGCGTACTGCCGCCGACGGAATCCTCAAAATCCGGAACGAGAAATATCCTCCTACCATGCGCTGCGCCGGCAGCATCTTCAAGAACCTGATTCTCGCCGAGCTTCCCGAAGCAGTCCGGGCCCAGGTCCCTGAACGGGTGATCCGCGAAGGGAAAGTCCCTTCGGCGTACTTTCTGGAGCTGGCTGGGGCCAAAGGCATGGTTCTGGGGGGCGTCCAGGTGGCCGATTACCACGCGAATCTAATCTACAACGCCGGCGGAGGGACCGCCCGCCAAGTCCGGGAGTTGATCGGAATCCTCAAGCAGCGAGTGCTCGACCAGTGTGGCCTCCGGTTGGAGGAAGAAGTACAATATCTTGGCAATAACAGCGGCTGTTAACGTGCAAGTTGTTGCAACTAGGTTAGAAGTACTAGGTACCAAAAACCGCAACTGCGCGGCCGGCTTCGGGTTAGAGTTGGTTGTATAGGTCGTAATCGAGGGGGCAAGGATGGCGATACTCAGGATCGTGGCGGCGTGCGGGGCGGGCTTGTTCATTACTGCCGCGGGGTTCATGCTCGCGAAGCCTCAGGACCCTTCGCCGGAGACTCCTGTTGAGGTTTCCACCGACACATCCGCAGCCGAGCTTCCCGTATCCGATCCGAGCTGTACTTTTTTTGGTTCGAACCGCGACAAATTTAACGGCAGTCGGCGCCTGATTGAGAAGGCGAGGTTAACCGCCACCGTCGCGGACCAGTTGCCGGTAGCATCGGACGTAATGGCGGCATTCGCGGCCAACGCTGCTTCGGCCATGCCCTCGGCGCCCGGCGGCAGCCGCACGGACACGCTGCAGCACAGCGCCAATAACATCGATAAGTATCTGTTCCAGGCGATGTCGGATGCGGGCGTAGCTCCCGCTCCGCCGACTACGGATTACGAGTTCGTCCGTCGCATCACCCTTGACCTCACCGGACGAATCCCCGCGGCGGATGCCGTGACTTCTTTCGTGAACGACAGCAGCTTTGATAAACGGACCAAGCTGGTGGACGCGCTGATGGCTTCCCCCGAATGGGTGGACAAGTGGACCATCTGGTTCGGCGACTTCCTGCAGAACAATTCGCAGAATACGCAGATCAATCGCAATATCCTGGGTGTGGTCGCCTTTAACAATTACATCCGCGATTCGCTCACCAGTGGAAAACCGTACAACCAGATGGCGCGTGAGCTGATTTCGGCCGCTGGCGCCAGCAGCTATACGCAGGGCGAACTGAATTACATCGTCGGCGGCTACATGGGCGGCGGCCCGGTGCAGGATCAATTCGATTTGCAGGCTGCGAATACCGCTGAGACATTTCTAGGCATCTCTCACTTGAACTGCCTCCTGTGCCACAATGGCCGCGGCCATCTGGATTCGCTGAGCCTGTGGGGTTACTACACCACGCGGCAGCAGGCTTGGGGCATGGCGTCCTTTATGTCTCGCACCCTTGCACAGGGAACGCCGAACGGCACCACGCCTCCCTGGAGCGTGCAGAACACTCGCGTAGTCGATTACCAGCTGAACACGACCACCGGAAATCGCCCGGCCCGCTGTTCGGTGGATGCGAATGGCCGCTGCATCGGCGCCACCCAGACCGTCAAGCCGACCTACATGTTCGACGGCACGGTCGCCCCGGCTGGTCAGGACTATCGGGCGTTTCTGGGACAGAAGATCACCTCCGACTTCCAGTTCGCGCGCGCCACGGTGAACTACATCTGGGAATATTTCTTCGGCTTGGGAATCGTGAGCCCCTCCAATCAGTTCGATCCGATGCGGCTGGATCCGGACAATCCTCCGACGGATTGCCCTTCGGACAAGAATCCTTGCACGCTACAGCCGACCAACGCCCGCCTGCTCAACGCACTGGCGCAGGACTTCATCAACAGCGGCTACAACTTGAAAGCGCTCATGAAGGAAATCGCAAACTCGCGCGCCTACCAGCTTTCTTCACGCTACACCGGGACCTGGGATCCGAACTCGCAAACACTGTTCGCGCGCCACTTAGTTCGACGGCTGTGGTCTGAGGAGGTCGCGGACGCGATCACCCAGAGTTCCGGCATCACCGCGACGTACACCAATGCGAACTGGAATCCGACCACCGTGAACTGGGCCATGAAGCTTCCCGAGCCTCGCAACACCGGCGGGAACGGAACGGCGGCGAGCGTTGGGTTCCTGGATGCCTTCCTGCGCGGCAATCGCGACGATCAGGATCGGCGCGGAGACGGTTCGATTTCCCAAGCCCTGGATCTGATGAATGACAACTTCATCATGCAGCGGGTGAATTCAACGGCCGCCACTAGCTTGATCGTCAAAGCTCTGGCGATGCCCAATGATCAGTTAGTGAGCACGCTGTTTCTGAACGTGCTCTCGCGCTATCCCACCGCGGCCGAGATGAGCACCGCGCTTCAAAACCTGCAAACCCAGTCGACCCGCACTCAGGAGGCCCGCTACCTTTACTGGAGCCTCTTCAACAAAGTCGATTTCGTCTTCAATTATTAGGAGGATCCGATCATGGCAGACGAAATCTACCACCCCGATAAATACTTCCAGGATCCAGCCGAGGAGTTCGCGCGCAAGTATCCGCATCACCACCGAACGTTCTTCAACCGGCCGGACTTCACGCGCCGGCGCTTTTTCCAACTGGCCGGAGCCGGCTTAAGTGGCTCTTATCTTCTTGGTCAGCAAGCCGCGCCTCCCGTGATTTCGTCGCAGAACATGGCTACAAAGAACACCGCCAAGAACTGCATCTTTATCCTGCTCACCGGCGCCATCAGCACCCGCGACAGTTGGAATCTGAAGGTCACCCCGGATATCGCCGCATCCGTCGTCACCCGGATGAATCCCACCATGATCAACAACGTGAACTGGCCGGTGGGGATTTTCCCCAAGCTCGGGCAGCATCTGGGAGATATTGCCTTGGTTCGCTCCATGAGTTCGTGGGCGCTGGTGCATTCGTTGGCGCAGACCTGGGCCCAGATCGGACGGAATCCCGCGGCGGCGTTGGGAAACATCGCACCGAATATTGGCAGCGTGGTGGCGATCGAGAAAGACACGGAACGCAAGCCCGGCCAGGTGTTTCCGGCGTTTGTAGCGCTCAACTCCGGCGGAGGTATCGGAAACGGCTACTTCTCCGCTAACTATGCACCCTTCCGTTTGAATCAGCCCAACGGCACCAACGGGACTGCCGGCATTCCTGGAACCACCAACGCGAATGGCCAGACCGTGTTCAACAACATGTTCTCGCGGCTTCACCAGATCGACGATCCGTTGCGCACGAATTCGCCTTACGGAACCCCGCTTCAGGATTACGATGCTTTCTACAGCGCCGCCAAGGGGATGATGTACAACTCCGCGGTGACACAGGCGTTCACGTTCTCGGCTGCCGATAGCCAGCGCTACGGCGTGAACAACGCAGGAAACTCTTTCGGCAACGCGTGCCTGGTGGCCAAGCAAGTACTAGCTGCTGATCAGGGCACCCGATTCATCCAGATCACCTTGGGCGGCTGGGATATGCATAGCGACATCTACGGCCTGCAGAATCCCAACGGGACCAACATGTTCACCCTGGGTCCGCAGCTCGATAGCGGCGTGGCTGCTTTGATCGACGATCTGAAGGCCACCGGCCAGTTCGATAAGACGCTGATCGTGATGGTGGGCGAATTCGGCCGGACGCCCGGGATCAGCGGCGCCGGAGGACGCGATCATTTCCTGCTGATGTCCGCATTCATGGCGGGCGGGGGTGTCAGCGGCGGAAAAGTGATCGGAGCCACTAACGCGGATAACTCCTCCGTCACTACGTATGGCTGGGCAGGCAGCAGCGGCGCTCCTGCACCGCGCTACGTGCGTCCCGAAGACATCGAATCGACGATCTACTCCGCCATGGGCATCGATTGGACCACCATCCGCTACGACGATCCGTTCAAGCGCGGTTTTGAGTATGTTCCGTTCGCGAGCGAGGGTACCTACGGCCCCGTAAACGAATTGTGGAGTTAGCTAGTCCACATTACTCCACGACGATCGTGACGTCCGGCTGACTCACCGCATCGCCCACTGTCCAAATAACGCTCAAGATTCCCGGAGCCGCATAACCGGACGGAACCCGTACGTTGATCAGAAACAGCCCCGGATACTCTGCGACCTCGTCCGCATAGAGCACCTCTGCCGCGTAGCCTCCGATCCGTACGGAAACGGGAAGTCCCGCGATCCCTTCGCCGGTTCCGTATAGCGATATCCACGATCCGCGGGAGACTGGATGTTCTGCGGAATTCAGAACTCCGTCCTGGTTGACCGCGGCGGCCTGGCCCGAACCGGTGGTGAAAAGAGCCGGGGCGGTAGCAGCAACCGTAGCAGGAATGCTGGAGCGCAAGACTCCGCCGTCACGCACCTCGATCTGAATGTAGTTCATGCCTGAAATTTCCACGGGCGATTGCACCAGCAGGCCGGAATCGTCCTGGGAAAGAATCGACGCTGGAAATCCGCCGAAGAATACGTCGGTAGCCCGCCCCGCGCCGCGGATCGCCACCAGCATTCCCGGTGCAATCGGACCCGGCAAAAGGCTGGCCGCGTTCACGGCATCCACGCCGATGGCAGGCGTCCTGGCGCTGGGCGTCAGCATCCACACGCGATTCCCGACCGCATCGGCCACGTACAGCACTCCACCTGATCCGATGGCGACATCCCACGGCGTTCCCATTGGTCCGCTGATCGAAAGCGGAGTGATCGAACCCGACGTGCTCACGCGCATTACCTGGCCGAGCCCGGAGTCCGCTACGAAAACATCTCCGTCTGGAGAAATCGCGATGCCTCGCGGGTTGACCCAGTGACCCGCCCCCAGCTCTGTAATTGAGCCTGAGGGCAAGCGCAGCAAAACCCGCCCTGCAGCCGTATCCGAGACGTACAGGCTATCGCCGGAATCGAGTGCAACCCCACCCGGCGACTGCAATGCGTCCAGGAACGGTACGACCACGCCGGAAGCTGCCGCGAAGTAGATTCTGCCGGCGCTCGCGTCAGCGATGTACGCGTTGCCCGCCGCGTCCACGGCAGCATCCACGGGCCCGACCGTATCTCCCACCGGAAGCAGGATCCCGCCGGGCGTGAATTTGCGCACGCGATGATTGCCCGTATCCGCGACGTAGAGATTGCCAACTCCGTCCAGACTCACCGACGTTGGTCCGTTCAGCCGCGCCAGCGTAGCCAGGCCGCCGTCTCCGCTATTCCCCGCAACGCCTGTTCCCGCGACTGTGGTGATCAGACCACCGGCATCCACGCGTCGGATCCGATGATTGTCGCGATCGGCGATATAAACATTCCCAATCGCATCCGCCGCCATGCCGCTGGGATGATTCAATCGCGCATCAGACGCCGTGCCCTGATCGCCAAATGCCGTACTACCGCCTCCCGCGATTGTCCGAACTGCTGGCAGCATCTCCCGCACCAGTGAACCTGTTGAAGCGTACAGTCTGCCGTCCGCTCCGAACGCGATATCGCGAGCACTAACCGGCATCGCACTAAAGGCTCCGCCTTCGATCGCGATCTTCTGGATCTGTCCGGCTGCCGCATCCGAAATGTACAACGCTCCAGCGGCATCGAATGTCATTCCCGTGGGCGTGCCGGCCGACGCAATGGAAATGAGCCGGCCGCCCTCGAACTTACGGATCAGATGATTTCCGCTATCGGCGATATACAATACTCCCGATCGATCCACCGCCACCGCTGTTGGATATCGCAATCCGGAGTTCACCAGCGGAATAAGCCCGCCGTCGGTCGCGATACGGTACACCGTGTGACCATCGAAATCCGAAACATATAGATTGCCTGCGTTGTCGGCGGCCAGATTGCGCGGCGATATCAGCGGCGCGGCCGCAATCGTAGAAATGATCCCATCCGAAGTTACCCGCCGCACCCGCCCGTTGCCCAGGTCGGCGATGTAGAGATTCCCGCGATTGTCGAGCGCCAGCCCGTAGGGAGAATTCAATTGCGCCGCCGAAGCTAGTCCGCCGTCTCCGGAAAATCCTGGCTGGCCCGTCCCGGCGATGGTACGGATAACTCCCGCTGGGGACACTTGCCTCACGCGATGGCCTTGCGCATCGGCGATATAAATATTGCCGGATAAATCTATAGCCAGACCCTCGGTTTGGAATAGGAGCGCTTGAGTTGCCGGACCGTTGTCACCCACCCAATCGCTGCCTGCGAGCACCGCAGAGGTGTATCCCAACGCATCGGCTGTCTGCGCCGACGCACTTGTGTTCAAGGCGAGCGCGGCAAACAGGATATTTAACAAACAGGGCATGGGATAAGAAAATGCTTACTCGCAATTCAGTGCGATTCGGATTGGAATACTCTCACACCGGACGAAGAGAGGATCATGAAATTCCTCCGGTGGATGCTTGTTCTCTGCGGTCCCGTACTTATGTTGGCGCAGCCGCCGCTCCGGCTTAAGATTCCTCCCCAGGGCCCCGAGGTCTATCAGATACCCCCCGCCTCCGGACGGATCCACATCATCGTTCAGTTCCCTACGTTTCCTACGGGCGACACTTTGCTGGCGCTCACCGCGCGCGGAGCTAATATTCTCCAGTACGTGCCTGATAACGGCGTGCTGGTCAACATCCCGGTATACGCAGACCTGACCACCGTGGGCTTGCACTACGCGGGGGCACTCACTCCGCAGCAAAAGATCAGCCCACTGATCGCGAATGGCGATCCGTCGGTGATCCGAGGATATTATGTGGTCGAGTTCCATTCCGATGTGGATCCGGCCACTGCCCGGCGCATCATCCTGGGCCTGCCGGGGATCGAGTTGATGGAAAACCCTGACTTACTGAGCCGGCATTTGATGGTGCACGTTCCGGACCTGACTCGGGAAGCGGAGGCGCTCGCCAGCCTGGCGGTTCAGGACGAGGTCGAGTTCATCTTTCCGGCGTCGTCCGATCTAATCCAGGGAATCCAGGTGTTCGCCTTGGCGGATACTCTCAACCAAAATATTCTCAACACCGGCGAAGGTTGGGATGGTCCTGGCATGAACGCCGTAATTCTCTCCTACTTTTTCAGTCATCTGACCGATCAGCTACCCGTAGCCGCCACCCAGGCTGAAATCGTCCGCGCCATGATGACCTGGGCTGCGGTGGCCCAGATTACCTGGCTTCCTGGCGCAAGCGCCACGGCCAACCAGACGGTGAATCTCCTCTTCGCCAAAGGGGAACACGGGGATGGATTTCCCTTCGACGGCCCCGGCGGCATCCTGGCGCACACATTTGCGCCTCCGCCGATATCTCCTGAGCCGCTGGCCGGAGATACGCACTTCGACGACGCCGAAACCTGGCGTATTGGCTCTGATTTCGACGTATTCAGCATTGCTTTGCATGAACTAGGGCACTCGCTCGGATTGGCGCATTCCGATGATCCCAGTGCTGTAATGTATCCCTACTACAGGATCTGGACTGGACTCCAACCCAGCGATAAAGCCGCCATTCTATTGCTCTACGCGGCCAAGGGCGCTGTCGTGCCGCCTACGACGCTGGCGCTGACCGTGAACACTCCACCGTCTGTGACCACCGCCACTTCGATTCCGCTGTCTGGAACCGTGACAGGCGGAAGCGGCGGAGCCCATGTGACTTGGTCTTCGAGTACAGGTCTGTATGGGGCGGCAGTTGTCACCGGCTCAACTTGGACCGTTGCGAATATAACGCTGGCCCTCGGGTTGAACACCATCACAGTGACGGCTTCGGACACCAGCGGAAGCGTCTCCCATTCCGTCACTGTGACCCGCCAGAGCATCGTCGTATCGCCGCTGGCGCTTACGGTGACCGCTCCTCCGCCGACCACCACCGCCACGTCCATCTCGCTCTCCGGAACTGTCACCGGCGGCAGCGGAGGAGCGACCGTCACGTGGTGGCTGAGCACAGGCGCATTCGGACCGGCTGTCGTCACCGGGACGAACTGGCTAGCCGCAAACATCCCGTTAGCTATAGGAGTGAACACGATCACCATGGCTGCCACCGACTCGAGCGGCGGAAGCGCCTCCCGCACCGTAATCGTCACGCGCCAGGTCATCGTAACCCCGCCGCCGCCCGGGACGGACACGACAGGACCCACGCTGACCATCGCCTACCCGTCGACCACGTCCTTTGCGACCACCCTTACATCGCTGAGGTTCACGGGAACCGCTTCAGACCGTTCGGGAATCGCCAGCGTGACCTGGTCCACCAATACCGGATCTTCCGGCACGGCCAGCGGGACTACGTCCTGGAGCGCCGTCATACCGCTTCTGGTTGGATCGAATACCGTAATCATCCGCAGCACGGACACGGCCGGAAACATGAGTTGGAAGTCCGTCGTGGTGGCGCGAAGGTAGTTATTTCCCTTCGATAATCACCATGGCCAGCGCCTGAACGGACGTGTGTGTGATCGAAAGCGCGATGTTTACGGCACCCAGCTTTTCCGCAATCTCCGCGGCCCTGCGATGCAGTTGGAGCGTCGGACGGCCGGAGGGCAGATTGATCACTTCCAGATCCTGCCAGCCAAGCCCGCCACGCCAGCCCGTTCCCAGCGCCTTCATCCCGGCTTCCTTGGCGGCGAATCGCGCGGCATAACGTTCATAGGGATTCGCTTTCCGCTGCGCATACGCGATTTCCCGCGGTGTGAAGACGCGCTCTAAAAGGCGCGCCCCATGCGGCGATGTGAGGGCCTTCTTGATCCGGTCCACCTCGCACAGGTCGACTCCCGTTCCTACAATCGGCATTCGTTGCCAGAGTAGCAAGCTCACAACTGATGACACAGATTTGCCAATCGTGTTACCAATGAAAGAAGCGTATTGTCCGGCCTTCGTAACGATAGTTCCTCGATGCATATTCCCGATGGATTCCTGACGCCGCCCGTATGGGGCACACTGGACGCGATCAGCGCGGCCGCTGTGCCATGGGTGGCTCGCCGCGCCCAGCGCGACACGCAGGATCAGCGAATTCCTCTGCTAGGCGTGATGGGAGCATTCGTCTTCGCCGCGCAAATGGTCAATTTCCCGGTGGGTCCGGGCACCAGCGGACACCTTGTTGGCGGCACCTTGCTGGCCGTCGTCTTGGGGCCGGCCCCGGCCGCCCTGGTGATGACCGCGATTCTGGTTTTACAAGCGCTTATCTTTCAAGATGGTGGAGTGCTCGCGTTGGGAGCCAACGTTTTCAACATGGCATTGCTGGGCGTCGCAGCCGGATACCTTCCCTGTCGCTTGTGGGGACGTAAGCCGCTGACGATCTTCGCGGGCGGCGCCTTCAGCGTAATGACCAGCGCATGCTTCGCCCTGAGCCAGTTGCGGATCTCCGGCGTCCCGATGGCTGGAAGCGTCCTGTGGGCTTCGCTGGGGTTGTTCTTGATCAGCGCGCTGATGGAAGGCGCCATCACCGTCGCCGCCGTGCGCGCGATCGAGCGCTTGAATCCTACTTGGGTGGCCGGCGGACCCCAGTCGTCGTCCTCACGCACGCTGCCTGCATTGGCGATGGCAACGCTCGCTCTGGTAGTGATCGGAACGCTGATCGCTTCAGCGGCACCCGATGGAATTCAGCGTCTGACCGGGCAAGGCGGAACGACCACTGGTTGGAACCTGCGCCTCATCGACGGGATCGGCGGGCTGATCCTGATCTTCGCGCTGTGTTTCCTGGGCGGCAAACTGATCTTCCGACGGCGGAGCGCTTAAAGCGTGCATCACCTGGTTATCGATCGCTGGAGCCGCGGATCGAGCCCTCTGCATGCGCGTGACCCTCGCGCGAAGCTTGCCGTTCTACTCGTATTTCTCGTGGCCGTTTCGACTACGCCTCCGCGAGCGCAGATTGCGTTTGTCGCATACGCGGCATTGCTGATTGTCGGCGTCCGCTTGGCGCGTCTTCCCCTTGGGGGGCTAGCTGGACGGGCCGCGCTGGTGCTGCCGTTCTCGGCAACGTTCGCATTGATCACCCTGTGGTCGGGCGATGCTTTGCGAGCGCTGGCTCTGGCGGAAAAAAGTTTCCTCTCAGGCATGGCTGCACTTCTGCTGGTAAGTTCCACTCCCCTGACTGCCTGGACCGCTGCACTCGAAAGCTGGCGCGCTCCCCGCATGCTGATCCTGGTGATTCAGTTCGTGTATCGATACCTGTTCGTAATCGCCGAACAAGCTCAGCGCATGCGTTGGGCGGCTCTCTGCCGGCGCGGAAACCAAAAGGGTTATTTCGATTTTTCCGCAGCCGCCGGATTGCTGGGCGTCCTATTCGCCCGCAGTTGGCAGCGTGCCGACGGCATCTATCACGCTATGCTCTCGCGCGGATTCCACGGACGCTTCGTGCCCTCGCCGCCCGCGCCCTTCCGGACCACCGACGCGATATTTTGTTCGTCTTGCTTCGCCGGATGCCTGGCCATCCGCCTGTTGTTATGACCCGCGCCATCCAAGTCCAGGGGCTGCGCTACCGGTATGCCGACGGTACCCAAGCTCTGAACGGTATCGATTTTCATCTCGACGCGGGAGAATCCGTCGCGCTGTTCGGCGCAAACGGATCCGGTAAAACTACCTTTGTTCTTCACCTGAACGGTCTCTTGCGCGGCGAAGGCTCCATCGAAATTTGCGGCCTGCCGCTAGCTGACGATACGCTCCAGGATCTTCGCTCCAAGGTCGGCGTGGTGTTCCAGGATTCCGACGAGCAACTATTCATGCCCACCGTTCTCGAAGACGTAGCCTTCGGCCCGCTGAATCTGGGCTTATCCCCGGAAGACGCGACCACTCGAGCCCGCACCGTACTAAAGCGCGTGGGAATGGCGCATGCGTTCGACCGCGCGCCGTATCACTTGAGTGCCGGGGAGAAGAAACGCGTCGCTATCGCTGGCGTCCTGGCTATGGATCCAGAAATCCTGGTGCTGGATGAGCCCACCACGTTCCTTGATCCGCCGGCTCGGCGGGATCTGGTCACGCTTCTGCGCGGCTTGCCACAGGCCAAAGTGTTGGTAACCCACGATGCTGACCTGGCGCGAGCGCTGGCTACCCGCGCCGTGTTTTTCGACCAGGGCCGCATCGCGGGCGAAGGGGAAGTGATCGAAATCGTCCAGCGTTTCCATTGGGAATACTCATAGACCGCTCTCCACAATCAGCGTCACCGGCCCGTCATTCAGCAGGCTCACCGCCATGTGCGCCTGGAACACTCCGGTCGCCACCTGCACACCCAACTGCCGCGAAGCTTCGATAAAGTGCTCATACAACTGCCGGGCTTGCTCGGCCGGCGCGGCGGCGTCGAAACCCGGCCGGCGCCCCTTGCGGCAATCGCCATAAAGGGTAAACTGCGAAACCGCCAGCATGGCTCCGCCCGTCTCCAAAAGGCTGCGATTCATCTTGCCCGCCTCATCGTTAAAGATCCGCAGATGCACTGCTTTAGCGGCCAGAAACTCGGCATCCGCCGCGGTATCCGACTTGGTTACCCCCAGCAAAACCAGGACTCCCGGCCCGATTTCCCCGCTGACCTTGCCCTCGACTTCTACCTTGGCGTAAGTAACACGCTGGATGACAGCACGCATACCGGAGAGTGTATCCCGACGAAATCCCTAACCGCGAACTAAGGCAGAAACCCTATCGATCTGCCAGATCCCCCGCCACATAATGGACCCAGCAACACCCGGGAGTATGATGATCTACACCAATCAGCGGAAGAGACGGCAAATTCCGGGAGGTTTCTTCCACCTGGAAGACGAGCGAAC
>Ga0068857_100002101_pt1 | contig 16180 bp, 15 predicted proteins | sample KBSCornC72_FD_66591 | JGI IMG/M metagenome (GOLD analysis project Ga0068857, IMG submission 66591) | Corn rhizosphere microbial communities from Kellogg Biological Station, Michigan, USA - KBS Corn C7-2 | ecosystem: Host-associated > Plants > Roots > Rhizosphere > Soil ...
CTGACCACCACAATATAAATAAGTCCAAAAACGAGCAAAATTCCTGCCGGCCCAAGCGCTAGGGGCGTTACCGTATTGAGCACAATAAACAATGCTATGAAAGCGCCCAGAGGCAATAAATAAAATAGTCTCGTTTTCATGATCTATAATCAAAAGCTTACACTCCAAGCTCTTGCTACCCTTACTTTACTCTACACCGCTCTCGAACATAAAGCTCAAGCGGGAAATCCGCTCAAATAATGTATTATTAGCAGTTCCCGCTTAGAGCGACTGACCGCTCCCTCTTAAAGGGAGCGACAAAGAGATATGCCAGTAATTGCTATAGCTTTCAGCGCTTTACTGGCGGAGGAAGCATCTTACCTACTTAGATAGTGTAACCGCGATGCTTCCTGAAGGTGCAAGCTTTTAGTTTTTTGTCTTTGTTTTTCTACGTAAAAGCTTACTTTGAATTTACCATAAGCACGATCAGAATGTCAATACTACAACTGGCATAATTGCTGTATAAAAGTCATCAAAGATCTGTAAAAGACAGCAATGCGTTAGTACTAATGAATAAAATACATCATACGCCTTTGAACTCTGGCATCCGCTCGTGTTTGTCTATTCACTCACAAAATAAAGCGACGAAATGTTACACTACCCTACTGCCTGGCTGGATTGAACATTAACTAACGACTTCATGACATCATACCCGCGTTCCACCGTGACGCGCACGACGGAGCGCGGGTACGGCTGGCGGACAATTTGCGCTCACCAGCCGCTCGTATGATTTTATGTAGCCAAAGTGCCGTTTTGTTAGCCGTCACGACCGACGATGCTGCTGATGAATTCGGCAACAGGATCGTCAAGGGATGTGCGCATCGTGATAAAGCCTAGTGGAATACTGACAATGCTCGGCAGCGGATAGAACCGTCATTGCCCATAATCTTTGGCTAAGGCGCTTTGCCAGCGAAGTACCGTTCCGGTCTCCATATAAATGATTTTTATGACTTTTCCACATAATATACACAAGCATTAAAAACTTATTGACAGCCTTTGTCTGGCCCACTAATATAGGGGTAGCACTTGAATAAAAAAAGTGCTCAAAAACAAAAAACGACAATAAAACCAAACAACGGCTTCTCGCAGGCCGTTGTTTCTTTTTTGATCCGCCAAACAGGTACGAAACAAAAAAGACCCTTACAGAAAGAGTCTCTTTTGGTGGAGCTGCGGGGAACCGCCCCCCGGTCCGTCTGATTATAAACTACCCTTCTACAAGCATAGTAAGTTCTTGGAATGCGCTCCCCTTGAGAACTGACAAAAATAAGGAGTGCTTCTGCAGATGAATCTTCAATTCCTCTGCTCTACAGCTACAGAGTCATCTAAGCCAAGATATATAACACCGGCTCATTCCTACTTGGCATCAGAATGGCGATGGCTGTCAGTAATTAGGCAGCTTGGAAAGCCAGCTCGCGCACTTGGAAAAAGTTTGCGACTGCTGCTTTCACTTTTGCAATACTTGCTACAGTTATTGAACGCTGTGACGTAGCGTGGATGCGACTTGCGAGGTAATGTATAAGGTTCAAACGTCGAAGCTAAATCAGCCCCAGTACTTGTACAGTATACCATACTTATGGTAAAGCTAATCTTAGTAAAGAGTTATAAGAGATGACCGCACACGTTTATTCCGCGACTAATATCGGCTTTGAGGGAAAACTTATAGAGGTAGAATGCGACGCAAGCAACGGCCTTCCCGGTTTAGTGCTGGTCGGACTGACCAATAAGGCTGTCGACGAGGCGAAGGAACGCGTGCGTAGCGCGATTAAAAACTCCGGCCTGGAGTTTCCTAAAAAACGGATAACGATCAATCTTGCGCCCGCCAATCTCCCCAAGGACGGCGCCCATTTTGATCTGGCCATAGCTGTTGCACTCTTGTGTGTCAGTGGCCAGATAGCCAAAGACGAGCTGGAGACGGTTCTCATGGTTGGAGAGCTAGGATTGGACGGCTCCCTTCGCCCTGTTCGAGGCATTATCGGACACGTTGAGACCGCAAAACGAGCTGGTATGAAACGGATCATCATTCCTCTCGCCAACTACGCTCAAGCCGCTCTCATAACAGGAGTCTCCTTGGTGCCGGCACGTTCACTGGCGGAAGCGACCGCCTATCTTTCGCATACTGATTTCTTGCCACCAGCCCATGCCAGCAACTATTCCTTTTTTCGCCGCGAGACGGTTGCACCGACGATTACTCTCGACGACATACACGGCCAGGAGCAAGCAAAACGTGCCCTTCTCATAGCCGCAGCCGGCCATCATAACGTCCTTTTTGACGGTCCACCCGGAGCAGGCAAAACAATGCTCGCTAAAGCACTTCTATCTCTTTTGCCGGCACTCAGCAAAGATGAGCTCATAGAAGTGACGAAGCTCCATAGTATTGCCGGTGAAAGCGACGAGGAGATTATCCATAAGCGGCCCTTCCGCTCCCCGCACCACGGCGCCAGCCAGACGTCGCTTGTTGGCGGTGGCATACACCCTAAGCCTGGTGAAATCAGCCTGGCACATAGAGGCGTTTTGTTCTTAGACGAGCTTCCTGAATATACTCGTTCTACACTTGAGGCGCTCCGTCAGCCGCTCGAAGATAATGTTATTCATATTGCCCGCACCCATGGTCGAGTTAGTTATCCAGCCAATTTTATGCTTATTGCTACTCAAAATCCGTGTCCATGCGGCTACGCCACCGACCAGACGCATGCATGCAGTTGCTCGGCGCTTCAAATCCAGCGATATCGCAAGAAAGTTTCCGGTCCGCTACTCGACAGGATTGATTTGCATGTTGAGGTTTCGCGCGTCGAGCCACGGAGCCTGCTGCAGCAATCCGCAGGCACGACAGATTATGTCTCACTCATCGCAAGAGCTTTGGACCGACAGAAAGTGCGCTTTGCTTCATCGTCCTTGCGGAACGCAGATCTCACCAACGAAGCCATCAAACAGCTTTGTCAGCTCGACCATACCTCTGAAGCGCTTCTAAACAGTGCTGCGAACAAATTACACTTATCCGCCCGTAGTTACTTCAAAGTTATAAAAGTCGCGCGAACGATTGCCGATCTCGAGCAGCAGGACAGCATAAGTGTTGCTCACATTTCCGAAGCACTGCAATACCGTCAACGCACCTCAATTACGTAACGCTCTCTCCCCTGTTGAAAACTCTCAGCTTTTTTGGTAAAATTGAACACGAAATCAATAACGTACGATAGAGGAGATCTATATTACTAAACCAGTGAGGGTCAATGAAGCGATCAGAGCTGCTGAGCTGCGCGTCATTGGTCCAGATGGCAATCAAATTGGTATTCTCTCTCGAGCTAATGCACTTTTAGAAGCCGAACGGCATGGACTAGACCTTATTGAAATATCGCCCAATGCCAACCCACCTGTAGCTCGTATCGTCGACTGGGGTAAATACAATTACCAGAAGACTAAAGAGGAACAGCGCAACCGCAAACAAGCCAAATCAGGCGAGATCAAGCAAATGCGGCTGGGTCTCAAAATAGGCATGAACGATCTAAGCATTAAGTGTCGCAAGATCCGCAGTTTTCTCGAAGAAGGCCACAAAGTCAAAATTATGGTTTTCTTCCGCGGAAGGGAGATTGCACATACCGACCTTGGCTATATATTGCTCGACCAGATCATGAAAGAGCTGGAAGATGTCGCAGTTATTGAACAGAAACCACAGCTGGCGGGTAAAACCCTCAGCATAGCAGTAAGGAGCAACAATGCCAAAGCTAAAGAAGCACCGCGGGACAGCGAAGCGAATTAAAATCACCAACAATAAGCTCGTTCTCCGCCTCCGTGCCGGTAACAAGCATTTCAATCAGAAGAAAAGCGCAGCGAGGAAGCGCGCTACTGCTGTTGAAGCGACTGTCCGCGGAAAAATCAGCAAGAAACTTAAACAAGCACTCGGAGTATAAATAAATGAGAGTTAAACGAGGCGTCACCGCCCATCGTAAGCACAAAAAGATTCTGAAGCTCGCCAAAGGCATGCAAGCAGCTCGCCGGCGTTCGTTCCGACTTGCCAAACAAGCAGTCATACGGGCCCTTCAGTATGGTTACCGTGATCGTCGTAACAAGAAGCGCGATCTGCGCGGTACCTGGATTGTACGCATTAATGCGGCAGCACGGCAGCACGGAACCACCTATGCGCACCTCATTGCTGGCTTGAAGAGCAATAAGGTCACCTTGGACCGTAAAGTGCTCGCGGAGCTGGCTGTCAGCGAGCCAAAAGCTTTTGCAGCTCTTGCAGAACTCAGCAGCAAGTAAATCGCATCTTGGATCTCGAAAAATACCGCCCAGTAGGGCGGTATTTTCGTTAGTCAGATTGCTTATAAGCCGGGTTCTGTCGAGGGCGACCATCTATCTACTTGAATAATTGCTTATCCAATCTAGCGGTTGAACGACCTGTTTAGCGAGCAGCTACTGCCTTACGGCAGAGAACAGATCTCCTTGCAGCAGACAGGGTTTACCTCTGCATTATGTCACCATAACGCACTGCGGGCTCTTACCCCGCTCCTTTCACCCTTACCCGCTCTTACGAGCAAGGCGGTATCGTTTCTGTGGCACTTTCCCTAGAGTCGCCTCCGGTCGCCGTTAGCGACTGTCTTGCTCTATGCTGCCCGGACTTTCCTCTTGCGTGCAAGCGGTCACCTGGCAATCTGTGTTAGTATTTTACAACAAGATAGAGCTCAGGTCTACTTACTGAGCATCCAGTACTTCATTCACAAGAGCGTCAGCTTCTCGGTTAAGCTCTCGAGGCACATGGGTGAAGGTAACACTCTGAAAGCGCTTTCTCAGATCTTGAATGGCTGTGTATATTGGCCACAGATCTTTATTCTTGATCTTGTAAATTCCCGACATCTGGTTGACCACAAGGAGGCTGTCCATCTTAAAGTTCACGACTTTCGCCTCACAAGCAGCCCCTTTCTCGAGGGCCATTTTTACGGCCTGATACTCGGCCTGATTGTTAGTGGTGATGCCGAGATATTTTCCTTCCTTAAAAATAACTCTCCCCTGCTCATCAAGAATAACAAATGCTGCCGCTGAAGGGCCAGGGTTCCCACGAGAGCCACCGTCCGTATGGATGGTAAGCGTCGCGCCTGGCTGAATGACTGTTGTATTTTGTATGTTATTTTCTTGCATATTATTGTCCTCATCAGATTGATGTTCTTGCATTATCTCGTCGAATAGTATGCAACGTGTAGCCAAGCTGAGTTGTTGCCGTTGTAATTTGTGCGGATCAACCCATTGCGTGCTTGAGTTTTGTGCTACTTCGCCGCCTCCAGACTGCGTATAGTTAGTGTTAAACACCAGGTTGAGCTCTGACATTACTGGATCGCCGCGAACTAATAAAGCCTTGTCGAGCTTTGGCGTTGTCGCTTCCGCAGCACCAAGGTACCTTGCCAATATGTTAGCAGCGACTTCGTCAGGCTGATTGCCATTCAGTGCTTCGGAAGGAAGACGGTAGACGCCACTATCTTCACATAGTAAGAGCCGGGAAGCTTGATCTAAGATAACCAGTTGCACTGTAACCTTGTATTTCATGTGTTCGTCATTCTTACCCTAGTGATAATTTCTGGTCGGGATGACAGGATTTGAACCTGCGACCTCACGACCCCCAGCCGTGCGCGCTAGCCAACTGCGCTACATCCCGTTATAACTCAAAGGTCCCATCTCTGTATACGTGCAGGATTCCCGCTGTAATACAACGTGGGTGCTCGCAACCATACTCCACAGAGTGTGGCCATTAGAGCTCCCGCAGGAATCTGTTGTTCAGGAAAACTACACTTTATACTCGAGACGGGACACCCTTATTATAACACTTCTGAGACAGACTATATCCCAAAAAGCGCCCGACTCGCCCATTGCAAGATTGCAATGAACGGATTGATAAGCAGCGCATAGAAAACTACCATAAAGAATACGATCGCCATAAATCCCATACTCTCTATCCGCTCCATAACGGTACGGACCACATCTGGCGCAACCGCATACAGAGCCCGGGATCCGTCAAGCGGCGGGAATGGAATAAGATTGAAGATGCAGAAGCTAAGATTGACGAGGCCAAATATCGTCAACACATTGACCACATCAGCGTTCAGCGCCAAAGCAAACACATGCAATAGCACGCCTACCAGCAGAGCAAGAACAAGGTTAGTCGCTGGCCCTGCTAAGCCCACGAGGGCAGCTCCATAATCCCCGAAACGAACTCTGGAGGGATTAAATGGAACAGGTTTGGCAGCACCGAATGGTGGTGCACCAAGCAATACGAGCAAGAGCGGAAGAGCAACCGTTGTAATAGGGTCAATGTGCGCAAAGGGATTCAAGGTCAGGCGGCCCTGCATTTTAGCCGTATCGTCACCCAACCAATAACTTACGAAGGCATGCAGTGCTTCATGCAGCGTCATGGAAAGAATAATCGAACAAAAGACCGTCACCAGATAGACAATATCAATACCAGTTATCATGCTGTTAGTATAGCATCTGATGGACTATTGACTTAGAGACTTCAAAACAGTAGTATATATAAGATTGAATTAAGAAAGATTGGAACTATGGCGTCAACTTGCGAACTGACCGGCAAAGGCAAACAGTTTGGCCACAATGTGAGCTTTTCTCAGCGTCACACTAAAAAGGTGTGGAAACCGAACTTACAAAAGAAGACTTTTACTGTTGATGGGGCAAAAGTTACTATGCACCTCAGCACACAGGCAATCCGTATCCTCAAGAAGAAGGGCATTCTTACGCCGGCAAAATAAAGAGGGCCTTACCTCTTACAATAAATACAGCCTCCCGCAAAGGAGGCTGTATTTGCTATGTACCGCCTAACGCATTAAGCTGTTCGCTTTATCACAGAAACGAGCAAAGTCTCAGGAAGGGCACCTGCCTTCAATTTGAGCTTGGAAGTCTCTTCGGTGGGTGCACCCAGTTCCTTAATAAATAGATCAAGCTCGGCCTGAGGAACAGGATACTCTACCCCTTTTTCTGCATAGTGCGTCGGGATAACAACCTTAGGGTCGATTGCCTTCACTATTTTTATTGCCCCAGTTGCGTCTAAGGTATACCCATTACCGCCTACGGGCACCACCAGTACATCGACAACGCCGATCGCCTCAAGCTGTTCGTCGCTCAAATCGGGATAGATATGACCAACGATTGCTACGCTTAGGTCAGCCGTATCGATACGATAGATAGTCGCGCGCAATCCTTCGGATGCGGCGTCGAGATGCGCACGTGCCGCCACGCCGTGAATCGAGACATTCTCCACCTCGTATTCTCCTGGGCCATCAATGACAAGCGTTTCCTCATTAGCGCTAGCAATAAACTGTGGCTGCGTACCAAGCTCTACCGTCGCTTTCTGAGCTTGATCATGCAAACCAAGCGTTGCTATTTTGGCATCAACAGCAAGAATTGCTTTCTTATTTGTGATGATGACGCAGTTTCCACCTTTGTATTCAATATCCATAACAGTCCTTCCTTATTGTTTCGACAGTATCTTTTCTGTATCCTGCAGTAACGTAAATTTGCCATTAATGATGTTCATAATAAAACGGTCTTTTATACTCAGTCGATAATAGAGATCTTCGTAGGGCAAGACCGTATAATTTAATGATTTGTTCTCCTCTTGTTCGAGTTCCTTGATAAAACGCTTGGCCTGGACCTTGTTGATGTTCCCCGCTAAGAGAACGTCAACCTCAGATTGGCTTCCTCTGACAAGCGTACCACTCAGGAGAGCTAATCGCACATCCCCCAGGAGCTTGAGCCGCCGAGACCAGTCATTCCCGTTGCTTGTAGCTGCAACCTCTGGACGCAGACCGCCATCCGCAAAAATGGCCTTCAAGGGTTCGTAATGAACATACGACTGATTGACCTCGTAATACAATCGGTTGTTAGAGCTATCACTCTTGATAATCCCTACGTTCAGCATGTTGGCAAGCTCTCGACGCACAGAGTTAATCTGTTCGTCAATCTTTCGGGTAATTTCGCGTACATAAAAAGCGCGATTCGGATTGTTGAGAAACAGATGGAGTAATTTCACTCGAGTTTTTGAACCAAATAATGCATCAATCATACTGGGGGCCTCAATAGTCAGTTTTATTGTAACAAAAATTGCTCAGTTATACTCGAGAATCCTGCATGAATCCATGCTCGTGAGCGAATTGTTCAATCGTGGCTGCCAGTTCGACTGGGTCGCTGCTCCAGAAGATGTGCGGATTTCTCTTGAACCAGGTCATCTGTCGTTTAGCGAGACGCATATCACTGGCGACAAATTCCTCAGTTGCCGTTTCAAGTGTTTTGGTGCCGTGAACTACTTCTTTGAATATTCTGTAGATGTTGCCGGTCATTGCCTCACTTTCCCAGCCGTACGTCGCCCCCATTCGTTCAACCTCAGCAAGTACACCCTCTTGAATCATAAGGGCAGTACGCGCTCGAATGCGCTGCAGCAATGTAGCTCTTTCCATTGTTATTCCTACAACTATGGTATTTCTGCGTATCTCCCTCGATTCTTTGAGCAGACCGCCCAGTTCAACGGCTCTGACAAGATGACGCTTGTTGTGATAGTTAGCCGGCAGCGGAATACCTCTGTTCTGACAAAGATCGATAAGATCTTCTGTTGTCATTTTTACTAAAGCTTCTCTAGCCGCTGGGTCTGCCTTTTTCCCGAAACTGTAATCAAATATAACCGCATCGATGTACAGCCCTGTTCCACCAACTAGAATCGGCAATTTGCCCCTAGAAGCAACGTCGTCAATTGCGCGCAGTGCTAGCTCCTTAAACGTAGCGGCGCTGAAAGCTTCGCCTGGCAAAACCAGATCAAGAAGGTGATGCCTGACACGGGTTTGATCGGCTGGCGTCGGTTTAGCGGTACCGACATCCATTCCTCGATACACCGTACGAGAATCGGCACATAGTATCTCACCATCGAGCTTCTCGGCAACGTGCATTGCAAGAGCCGACTTGCCGCTTCCTGTTGGGCCAACTATGACGACGAGGGGCCATGGCTCTGGCTTGTGCAAAGGGTTGATCTGCATGCTATAACGAAGACTTGCTCGTGCGGCTCTTTATTTCGTTAGCAAGCGTTTTGAGCAGTACTTCTACCGCTAGCTGATCGTGCGCCTGCTGCACTTCCAGATCTTTACGGATCCGAGGGCTGACTTTTCCAGAAGCAAGTTCTTTCTCGCCGATAACCACCACGTACGGAACTTTGGCAAGCTCAGCAACGCGGATCTTCTTCCCTACCGATTCGTTTGTCGCGTCAACATGCGCGCGAATGCCAAGGTCTGCGGCTTGTAGGGCAAGCTTGTCCGCACAGTCCTTCAGGGCTGCGTCCTGGTTAACTGTTGCAATACGGAGCTGCTCGGGTGCCAACCATAACGGTAGTTTTCCGGCAGTCTTCTCCAGGAGGAAACCGATGAACCGCTCATACGAGCCCAAAATCGCCCGATGAATAATAATCGGGGTCTGCTCATTGCCGGAGGCATCAACGTACGTGAGGCCCATGCGTTTAGGCACCAGTACGTCTATCTGACTTGTGGCGATAGTGTCTTCTTTGCCGAGCACATTGCGCGTCTGGACATCGAGTTTCGGCCCATAGAATGCAGCCTCACCTTCAGCCTCGACATACTCCGCCCCTGATTCATCGAGTGCTTCGCGAATAAGTTGGCCAGCCTGTTCCCACAGAGCTTTGTCACCACCAAATTTATCCTTAGTGAAGTCAGGCAGGCTCAAACGGTACCAGTAATCCGTAATGCCGACTTGATCGTAGACATCTTTGAAGAGCGCTAGAACACGCATGAACTCTTCCTTGAGCTGATCAGGAGTAACGTAGATATGAGCGTCATTTTGCGTAATAGCGCCACGCACCCTGATAAGTCCGGTGAGCGTGCCAGAGAGCTCATTACGGTAAATAGTTCCCGCTTCCGCCAGACGCAGCGGCAAATCACGATAGCTCTCGACGAGCCGTTCATAAATCATGTGATGATGCGGGCAGTTCATGGCCTTCATATAAAAGCGGTTACCCTCACCGTCAACAAGGCTATACATATCGTCCGAATAGTACGTGACATGGCCTGAGCGTTTGTAGAGCGTTTCGTGCGCCAGAACGGGCGTCGAGACATATCGGTAACCCATCGCCTCTTCCTTCTCGCGCATATACTCGGTCAGTGTATGTTTGACCTGCTCGCCTGCCGGCATCCACAATGGCAGGCCAGCGCCAACTGCTTCCGAGAACATGAAGATGCCAAGCTCTGCACCAAGTTTACGGTGGTCACGCTGTTTTGCTTCCTCCAGGAGCCGCAAATAATCCTGCAGCTCGCCTTCCTGAGCGAAGCCCGCACCATATAACCGCTGCATTTGCGGATTCGTCTCTTTACCACGCCAGTAAGCACCGGCGATACGCAGCAATTTGAAGGTGCCGAGCTTGCCCGTACTCTCGACATGCGGACCGCGGCAAAGATCAGTAAAGTCACCGTTCGTATAGAATGACACTTCCTCCACCTTACTTTCGCCGTACGCCTCTAGGCCCAGCTCTGTACTATCCAGCTCTTTTGCAACTGTCGTGCCTGCGCGCTTTAGATCATTGAGCAGCTCGAGCTTATAGGGTTGTTTTGCATCTTTTGCCCAGGTGATTGCCTCATCAATAGGCTTGGCAGAACGTTGAAATGGTTGGTCTTCGGCAATAATCTTGCGCATCTCTGCCTCAATGCGCGAGAAGTCATCTTCTGAGATGGTGATGCTACCCAGATCAATATCGTAGTAATAGCCATTTTCGATCACAGGGCCAACACCAAACTTTGCATCCGGCCACAGGCGCTGGACAGCGGCGGCAGTCACGTGCGCAAGCGAATGTCGCATGGCATACTGACTGTCAACAGATTGTTTCATAGAATTAATCCTTATGTTAGTAACTAAACGAATCCGAGATAAGACAAATTACCCCTTACGGGGTTGTGGTTCGGGTAGTCAAAATAAACATCGGATACATCTGAAGGACATTTTACACTTCGGGGTGACGCGCCGCAATCCTTCTCTTGATTGATCTGTTATTTTGCCGTACTATTTATAGGAAGATTCGCGGGCTCTTAGCTCAGCTGGCTAGAGCGCTTCCTTGACGTGGAAGAGGTCAGAGGTTCGAATCCTCTAGAGCCCACCAGATAAAAAAGAGTAGCTTTGCCTACTCTTTTTTTATGCACGGAGACCTGCTACTTATCCACCTGGTTATGAGCCGAAACACGCTCATTTATACACCACATATGATGTCCTCCTAACGATAGGTTTATAGCACCCATACCACTCATGATATAGAGTGTCTTGTGGAATACCATACATATCAGAACATGCAATAGCCATAAGGGTATTGACAATTTCGCCATACTATACTATGATCAATGTGTTATGGAAACACCAGTACCCAAAACAAAAACATCAGAACTCGAAAAATTTAAGCTTTTTTATGAACATACCGACGACAGCCGTGTGCTAGTAGACAAACAATATCGTCCGGTCAAACGTCCGCGCCGCAATATCGCTTCCCTGCGCTAATACTTTTGGTAAAGAAGAATGGCTCCTTTTATAAGGAGTCATTTCTTTTATCCTCATACCGCTTATACTCTTCCACTAGATTTTTGTATTGCCGTATGACAATATATTGTCATGATGTGTCCATTTTGCTTTCACAATAAAACAACCGTCTATAACTCGCGGCCAACAAAACGAACGGGCGGCTTATGGCGCCGCCGACGCTGCCTCGTCTGCGGCAAAGAGTTTACCACCCGCGAAATAGTCGATAGTGGGAACTTGCTCGTCGTCCGCATTACGAATAAAAAGGCTGTTCCCTTTTCCAAGGCCAAACTCACGCTCAGTCTCATAAAGGTATGCGACCATCGCAGCGACGATGCCGCCTACTGGCTCGCTGATACGATTGAACAAAAACTTATCTATCAAGACAACTCGCCCAAGGAAGTTAGTCTCTATGATATTCAGCAGGCTTGCCTGACAGCACTCAAGCATTTCGATACGCAGGCCTTCGTCAAATATTTATCGTATCATTCTGATCTGTCGGACACGAAGGCGCTCAAGAAGCAGCTGCGTGCACGATAGCTATTTTTTGACAACCTTGACCGTCACATCGAATCTATCGAGATACTTGCCGATGAATAGACGGAATTGCGAATAAAATGCAGCAGCCGAACCATAGCAAACGCTCACAACCGGCATAATAAACCACTGCGCCAGCATGAATAAATTACGATGTCTTTTATATCGGGACGGCCGCGGCGGCAGCATCTTGAACGATAGAAAGACCGTAATAAACAGGCCGACCATAGCCACCTCCTGAAGATTGCTCGCAAGCACGGGTAGCTCATGCGCCACAATGCTCCGATATGCCTCAGGATTCAGGAATAATGGCGCCCAGGCGCCAAAGGCGATAATAATGGATGCAGTCGCCCAACTCACATGGCTCTCAAGCAAACGCAGAAAGCGGCCAAGAAGCGGGAAAAATGGAATTTTGCGATCTTTCCGGAAGCCTTTTTCGGCCACGTATGCGACATCAGAAGCGCCATATGCCCACCGTCGCAGCTGCACAAATTGAGCTTTCATCGTCCTGAAATAAGTCGAGTCCAGCACCGCATCCTGATATATCGGCACGTAAATTGGCGCCACATCATAATGACCATCGAAGCGAAAATAGCTCCGCCAGTACTGGTGGCCATCCTCAACGATCGTCCGGACGCTCCAGAAGTCCGTTTCCAACAGCGACGACATTCCCTGCGCATGCGACGAAAAGTTCCGCAACATGTGCGGCCGCTGCGAATTAATCATTGTCCAGAAAGAGTTGCCCGTCGCCAGCACGCGCATAGGCGCAGGTACATCCCAGATATTGTTCAGATAGAGCGATATCGGCTGGTAGGCCCGATGCAGATGATCAAGGTCCAGAATGTACTCGTATGTCAGGTATGCAAAATAGGATGGGTCGGGATGGTTATCAGAGTCGAGGGTTGTCACGATAACCCTATCCGGATCAATGTGTTTGTCCTTCAGGAACTGCTCAAGGTAACGGCCGGCGTGCGTTATGTTTCCGCCCTTGCCAATAACTTCATGCGGCAGGTCCTTGGGATGTTTAATCGCAGCTGCATGGTAAAACCGATTACCATATTTTTTTACCAACTGGTTGGCGAGCTGCTCCGTGTCTTCCCCACCCCGTTCTTCATACGCGATAACGCAAATCATTTGCTTGAAGTCGTAATGACTCTTCAGAATCGACTCCATAGTCGGCTCGAGCACATCCCGGCCTTCTTTGTACATAGGAAGAATCAGCGCGTTGTATACATCGTGCGGTTTATAGTACTGCTCTGGCGCAGTCGCCACGCGGCGGAGATTGCGAATGTGCCGAGCGATACGCCACTCGTTGCTTTTGAGCGCACTGACCGATTGTTCAGTTTCGAGCGCGTGATTAACGTCTTCGAGATCATTCAACCGGCGCTGCCAATCAACCCGGCGGGCACTCTGCATAAGCTGATAACTCTGGACGGTGCGGTACGCCATCGCGATCGCCTTCACGAACCACATAATAATGTAGCCGATAATAAAAATCGAGGCGAGCAACGGGCTCACCAAACTGAGGATGATCGGTGTCAGCAAAACAACGACGCTCACGATCAGCGGCAGCATTTCATAAAAACGATACTTTGCCGTGCGCTTGCCGATAGGTATCTCGATATCAATCATAAGGAGAACGCCGCCAGACGGAAAATCGCATCAGCCACAATTAATGCCAAGATGGTAATCAGAATGCTGATCGAGAGGATGCCCAAGGCCACGCCGCGGCGCTGGCTATGCAGTTTGACCGCTACAAAGCCGTTTACTACGAAAACCAGCACGGCAAAAAGCGCAAATGACCATAAGGTATACCATTTATCTCTGTACAGGTTCGTGAAGCCGTAGCCGGTATAACGGATCGGCACCTGCACGTCGCTGGAACGAACATTAAACAGCGTTGTCAAAAGTAACGCTATGACACTCAGCGCCAAAACTCCGAGAAGGGTTATGGCCAGGCGATCGCGGGAGAGTGCTAGCAGCTCTTTCTTTTTGAACATACTGTATAAAAATAGTCCTTACGATCTAGTATAAATAAATGTTGTCTACTTTACTATCACACATGTGGTGCGAGATGCGAGAATCGAACTCGCGACTCTTGCTTGGGAAGCAAGTATATTACCTCTATACTAATCTCGCTTTCAAATATGGAGCCGAGGGGCGGATTCGAACCGCCGACCTTTGCTTTACGAAAGCACCGCTCTACCAGCTGAGCTACATCGGCATTTAACAGCGGTCATTATAGCAAAGATATCTTGATGGCGCTACTTGGCGAGACGGATTCAGGAAGCTTGCCATTCTCGAGGAAAATTGGTAGTATAAGGCAGTTGTTTATGGGCTCGTAGTGAAGTTGGCCTATCACGCCTCCCTGTCACGGAGGAGATCGCCGGTTCGAATCCGGTCGAGCCCGCCAAGTATGCTTATGATAAATCACCTCTCCGTCAGGGGTGGTTTTTTGTTAGTATATACTCATGACCTTCAGAGCTCCGGACTCGACTACGACTAATACAAACGAGTTTAGGCCAGACCGCGATGCAATCGGTTTTGCGCCAGAACTTGTAGTCAAATAGTTCCATACGCTTTTGCCTCCGCTATGGAGGTCTTTTTGCTATCATAGAAACATGAAACATAAACGATTGGTGCGTAGCATTCTGAGCTTGTTAGTACTGCAGTTCGTTTTGGGGATGCTGGCAAACCTCTACGCGACCATTCCTCAGGAAAGACCGTATGAAGTCTTTCATCAGTTCGGCTATATTCTCTTCCATGCCTTAAATGGCGCCTTACTTCTGGTGCTTGGCACGATTCTCATCGTCCGCTCGCGTAGGCAAACACGGGCCGTGCTCGTACCTGCGATTACGGGCTTAGTGAGCCTCGTTCTGGCATTTTCGTTCGGAGAGCTGTTTGTCTTTATGCAGAATGACCTATTCTCGCTACTCATGGCTTTCGCCTTCATCGGCGGCCTGTTGTCCTATGCACAGCTTGCCTTTGCGATGCCGGCTAACAAGGATTAGGCCTGATTCTTATGAAGTCCAGTCGCAAACTCTCCGCAACTGGCTTATAGTAATAAAGTGAACAAAATACAACGGCTGGTATTACTCGTCAGTATCCTCGCCTCGTTCGTAGCCTTTTTGGATGGCTCTGTTGTGAACGTTGCGTTACCGACCTTGGCGCGGGAGTTAGGTGGCGGGCTGGTGCTACAACAATGGGTTGTCGATGTCTACTTGATAACGTTAGGGTCACTCATGTTGATCGCCGGGTCGCTATCAGATGTATTCGGCCGGAAGAAGATTCTTCTCGTCGGTCTCCTCGGCTTTGGTATCAGCTCGATCGCCTGCGCCTGCGCACCAACAGGTACGCTCCTTATCGGCGCACGCGCCGTTCAGGGAATCGCCGGTGCGCTCTTGGTGCCCAGCTCGCTTGCGCTCATCATCTCTGTTTTTTCAGGAAAAGCTCAAGGTAAAGCCATCGGCAGTTGGACGGCGTGGACCGGCATTGCATTTGTCATTGGCCCCCTCCTCGGTGGCTTTTTGGTAGACAGCTTGTCATGGCGACTCATTTTTGCCATCAACATCCTGCCCATTGCTCTAACCATCTGGCTGCTTTTGCGGGTCAATCTTGCTTCAGAACAGCAACGGGACCAAAGGAGCATTGATGGCATTGGCGCACTACTCTGCTCGATTGGTCTGGGCAGCTTCGTCTATGCGCTCATCGAGCAAGGTCATAATGGCTGGACGAGCCCTTTGATCTATATACCTGGCGGTATTGGCATCTTAGCGCTGTTGGCGTTCTTCATCTACGAACGACGTGCGGCGCATCCAATGCTGCCACTTGAACTATTCAAGGTCCGTAACTTTAGCGTCGGTAATCTGGCGACGGTAGCTATTTATGCCGGACTTTCTGTTGCGACATTCCTGATTACCCTCTTCATTCAGGAGGTGGGCGGTTATTCGGCTATTCAGGCTGGTTTGGAGTTGTTGCCTGTGACATTGATTATGTTTGGCTTGTCCCCGCTGTTTGGGCGACTCGCCGGCACCTACGGACCGCGCTTCTTTATGGG
>Ga0068857_100002114_pt1 | contig 16152 bp, 14 predicted proteins | sample KBSCornC72_FD_66591 | JGI IMG/M metagenome (GOLD analysis project Ga0068857, IMG submission 66591) | Corn rhizosphere microbial communities from Kellogg Biological Station, Michigan, USA - KBS Corn C7-2 | ecosystem: Host-associated > Plants > Roots > Rhizosphere > Soil ...
GAGATCCGCGGACGCAAGCGCGTGGAGCATCCCAAAGGCGCGCACTTCGACCTGGTGGAGATTTTCGAGGAGCTGAACCATCGTTATTTCTTCGGGCTAATGGCACGGCCGGAAATCGGATGGAGCCGCCTGGCGTCGCGCACCATGCTGGGGCATTACGATCCTCCGCACAACACAATCGTGATCAGCCGGATTCTGGATCGTCCGGGCACGCCGAGGCTGGCGGTGGAGTACGTGATGTATCACGAGATGCTGCATCTGAAACATCCAGCGGAGCAGCGAGGCGCGCGTCGCTGCGTCCACACACGGGCATTCAAGATCGAAGAGAAGCTGTTCGACAAATTTCGCGAAGCTCAAGCGCTACTGAGGAAGCTTTAAGAGCATAGGCTGAGGGCCCGCGCCACGCTGTCCCACGTGGACTTCCGCCGCCATGCCAATGAACAGGCCGTGCTCGACGATTCCAGTGATGTGATCCAGTTCCATCGCCAGGGATTTCGGGTTTTCGATGGGGCCGAAGATGCAGTCGAGGATGTAATTGCCGTTGTCGGTAACGAGATCGCGGCGCTGAGGCTTGGCGCCGAGCTGCTCAATACGCCGGGCAGTGGCCTGCCAACCGAACTGGACGACCTCAATTGGCAAGATGCCGGCGCCGAGTCGAGAAACCAACTTGGTCTCGTCAATCACCACAATGAAGCGAGCGCTGGATCCGGCCACGATCTTCTCGCGGAGAAGTGCCCCGCCTCGTCCCTTGATGAGATTGAGCTGGGGATCGACTTCGTCGGAACCGTCAATGGCGATATCTGTAGCAACGTCGACGGCCAGGGGGATTCCCAGCTCGCGAGCACGCGCAGCAGTGCGCTCGGAGGTCGGAACGCCGGTGATGCGGAGACCCTCGCGGATCCGCGCGGCCAGGGCCTGAAGCACGAACTCCGCCGTCGAGCCAGTGCCCAGTCCAACCACCATATCGTTGGCCACCTGGGTCACGGCGGAATCGGCAGCCAGCTTCTTCAACGCGTTCAACTCGTCAGCCATTCCTCTATTTTGTTAGATTCGGTGTGTGGCTAATGAATCCGTCCGGCTGGTGGTGGCGATCACGGGCGCCAGCGGTTCGATTTACGGGTGGCGGTTGCTGGAGAAACTGCGGGCGGCGAGCGGCGTGGAAACGCACCTGATCATGACGCGGTCCGGCGAACGCACGGCGTTTCTCGAGATGGGAAAAGCGGCTGCAGACTTCAAAGCGCTGGCGGACTGTTCCTATCCGGTGGAAGATATCGGGTGCCGGCTGGCGAGTGGATCGTTCGCGACCGCGGGCATGGTGATCGCGCCATGCTCGATCCATACGATGTCTGCGATCGCCAGCGGGATCAGCTCGAATCTGGCGATCCGTGCCGCGGACGTAACGCTGAAGGAGCGTCGCCGCCTGGTGCTCATGGTGCGCGAATCGCCTCTGCACCTGGGACATTTGCGATCGATGACAGCGCTGGCAGAGATGGGCGCGATCCTGGCGCCGCCGGCGCCTGCGTTTTATCACAAGCCCGAGAGCGTGGACGATATCGTAAATCATAGTGTGGAGCGAGTGCTGGATCTAATTGGATTGCCGTCACCGGACACGCAGCGCTGGGACGGTCCAGATAAATCAAGGAGCAAATGAGAGTAGGATTCCAGGGAGAATTAGGCGCATTCAGCCAGCAAGCGATCCAGCAACTATTGGGAACAAAGGCGCGGCCGGTTCCGCATGTTCGGTTCGACCAGGTCTTCGCCGCCCTTAATAAAGGGGCGGTGGACGCCGCAGTGATCCCAATTGAGAACACTCTGCACGGTTCGATTCATGCAAACTACGATCTGCTTTTGAAATATGATTTCGCGATTACAGGCGAAACCAACGTCCGCATCGTGCACAACCTGATCGCTCCGCCCGGTCTGACCTTCGCGCGGGTCCGCAAGGTGTTTTCGCATGAAGTGGCAATCAACCAGTGTCTGGATTTTTTCACCCAGCACAAGCGAATCGAACGCGAGATTTTTTATGACACTGCAGGCAGCGTGAAGATGATGATGGAGCAGCGGCCACCGGGGGGCGCCGCCATCGCCTCAGAACTGGCGGCGAAGATTTATAAGGCTCGCATCCTCAAACGCGGCATCGAAGACGACCGGCAAAACTTCACACGCTTCTTTCTACTGGAGCCGACAGGCTCTAAACCTCGCGGCAAAGGAAAGGGGCAGAGCCCCCCCTGGAAGACGTCGCTGGTGTTTTCGACCCGCAACATGCCGGGTGCGCTATTTCGTGCGCTTAGCGCGCTGGCTCTGCGGGATTTGAACCTGGTGAAGATCGAATCGCGGCCGCTGCGGGGCAAGCCGTGGGAGTACCTTTTCTATCTGGATCTGCTGGGGAGGCGAGATGATCCAGCCGTGAAGAATGCCCTGGCGCATTTGGGCGAGGTCGCGGATTTTCTTCGCGTGCTGGGCAGCTATCGGGCGGCTGGGTAACTAACCTCCAGCGATAGCTCCTACGATCAGAAACGGCTCGGCTCCGGACGCTACTGCATCCGGCAGAGGCGCGTCCGGTGATTCGTGCGACAGATCTTCCTGGCAGGCGAAGAATCGCACAAAGGCTCGCCGCTCCTGGGTGACATGATCACGAATGGTTCCTTGAAGCGCGGGGTAGCGAGCCTCGAGGGCATCGAGAATCGACCGCTGCGTCACCGGCGCCGGGACATCCAACTGCACATCGCCACTAACTCCAGCGATGGTTCGCAGATGGGCCGGCATCACCACTCTGATCATGCGAGAGTTTGGACCTCGACGGAGAGTACCGCGGGAAGATCGCGAACGATGGGCGCCCAATTGTCGCCTGCATCGGCCGACGCGTACACCTGTCCACCGGTGGTGCCGAAATACACACCGCAGGAATCCAGCGAATCGATCGCCATGGCGTCGCGCAGGACGTTGACGTAGCAATCCTGCTGCGGGAGGCCCTTGGTCATCGGTTCCCATTCGTTGCCGCCCGTCTTACTGCGATAGACGCGAAGCTTTCCATCGTGGGGAAAGTGCTGCGAGTCGCTCTTGATCGGGACGACGTAGATGGTTTCCGGCTCATGTGCGTGCACGTCGATGACGAAACCGAACCCGCGCTTTCCAGCGTCGTCAGGCAAGTTGCCGTTGACTTCCTTCCATAGATCGCCGGCGTTGTCGCTACGCAGGACGTCCCAATGCTTCTGCATGAACAGGGTATTCGGGCGGGACTTGTGCTGCGCGATGCGGTGCACGCAGTGACCGACTTCAGCGGTCGGGTCGGGGATGTATTCGGACCGCAGGCCTTGATTGATAGCCTTCCACGTGACGCCTGCGTCATCGGAACGGAACGCGCCCGCGGCGGAGATGGCGATATAGATACGCGAATGGTTGCTGGGATCAAGAAGGATCGTATGCAGGCACATGCCGCCTGCGCCCGGCTGCCAGCGAGGTCCGGTGCCATGTTCTCGCAATCCCGCAAGCTCCTGCCAGCTCTTGCCGCCGTCGGTGGAATGAAACAGAGCGGCGTCCTCGACACCGGCGTAGACTTTGTCCGGATCAGTGAGTGAAGGCTCCAGATGCCAGACGCGCTTAAACTCCCAGGGGTGAGGTTTACCGTCGTACCACTGGTGCGTGCCGGGAACGCCGTCATAGACAAACTTGTTGTCCATGGCTTCCCAGGTCTTGCCTCCATCGTTGGAGCGCTGGATCATCTGCCCAAACCAGCCACTGGACTGCGACGCATACAGACGATTCGGATCGGCGGGAGAGCCCTTCAGGTGGTACAGTTCCCAACCCGCGAAGTGGGGACCGCTGACATCCCACTTATGACGCTTTCCATCCGATTCCAAAATGAACGCGCCTTTGCGCGTGCCGACCAATACTCTCACCTTGCTCATGCTTCCTCCTAGAATTTTGGCAGCAGCGGGGTCGAGTCATACTCCCGCCACCGTCGTTGCACTTCCGCGAGGAATTCCTCGCGATGCTTCTCCATATTGTCGATAGCCGCACAAGGCGCCTTGGTTTCCTCGTGCCGCGACGCCCAGATCAGCAGATCCAAAAGCACGGGGGCCAGATCGATGCCCTTCCTGGTCAAGCGATAATTCACTTTTCGCCCATCGGTCTGCTCGACCTTGGCGTAGATGATTCCGGCTGCTTCGAGTTTCTTGAGACGATCCGCGAGGATGTTACTGGCGATCCCTTCCCCGGACTCCAGGAACTCCTTATACGTTCGATAGCCGCGAACCATCAGATCTCTCACAATGAGCAGGGACCAACGATCGCCAAGCATCTCGAGAGAGATGCTTACCGGGCACCCGGACCGTCGCGCGGACTTGCGCTTTCCAGGCACGGTGTCGATCGTAACATTCTAACTTGCATATTGCAAGTGAATATTTGGGCGAGAACTACTTTTGGTCGCTGGTTCCGGTGATGCTGCTGGCGAGGTAATTGACTACCTTGGCCTCATCGCGGGCGACTTCGTAATAGGCAGCCTTGAGCAACTGGTCCTTGCGATTGAGCAAGGTTTCGCGGATGGTCTGCTGAACGGAAGGGTCGTCCAAAAGGCGTTGGCCGGCGGGCTCGCGGGTGATGACTTTCAAAATGCGATAGCCTTCGGCCGTGCGCTCCACAGGCGTCACTTCGCCGGGTTGCAGGGCCATGATGGCTTTGCGCAAATCGGCATTGGCCTGCTCGAGAGCCGATTCCCGTACGAAGCCGACATCTCCACCGGCTTGGGCCGAATCAGGATCTTCGGAATAATTCTGGGCGAGCATGGCGAAATCCTCGCCGGCCTTGACGCGCGCATACAGGCTGTCGATCTTCTTGCGAGCCTGCGCTTCATTCTGAGCTTTGTCATTTCTCAGGTTCCGGACGTTGGGATTCGGCATGCCGGTTACAAGAATCTGCGCCAGATGAATTTGCGGCTCGGGCAGGTTGAAGTTGGCCTTGTTGTTGTTATAGAAATCGGCGATGTCTTTGTCGGAAATGCTGATGCGGGAAGTGGTTTCCTTGTTCAGCAGCTTTTGGACGCTGAGATCGCGGCGGAGCTGGGCTTTAAGATCCTCCACCGTCATCTTGCGCTCGTTAAGCTGCTTCTGGAACTCTTCCTGCGTATAGGGCGCCTTGAGCTCGGCGAACTTCGCGTCCACGTCGGAATCGGTTGCCATCAGACCCCGCTGCTCGGCGCGCTGCAGCATGATTTCGTTGTCAATGAGAGTACGCAAGACTTCCAGGCGCTGGATGGCGAGTTGATCGTCACTCGGATGCTCGGACTGGCCGAACTGGGAGTATTGATATTGCTTATCGAGCTCGGCGAAGGTTATCGCGCGGCCGTTCACCGTGGCGGCCACGCCAGCCGGGGCAGAGCGATTGCAGGCAGAACAGAACAGCAGAAGAAGGGGAGCAGCAAGAGCTCGGCGCATGGGGATGGAAGCTTTATTCTAACAGCCTCACTTGCGATAGAGCTCGATACGCGGGTCGGCTGTGCGCAAAAACGCCACGATTTGAAAATAGGCCCGGTCGAGTCTTTGGTGAGCATCGGTGGACGGATCGTCCAAGCCGATGGCCAAAACGACGCGGTCAGGACTCGCCAGATCGTTCGGATCGCACAGTCTGCCGCGAAGATCAGGCTCGAAAAATGTATACAAAGCGAGTGAACCCGTGGGAGCGAACAGGGCGCAGGTACGGGGCTGAGACGTTTGCAGTATCAACTCCGTCGAAGCGGCTTGCCAACCTTCGCCAGGACGCCGGACCCAGCGAACGTCTTCGTAAACCATGCCGAACAGCAGCGCCACAGTAACCAGGCGGCCCCATCGGTGCACCGGCATGCATGCCGCGATCAGGATGCTGATCGGAACCAGAACGAAGATGAGCTGGCGCGCGGCGAGGAAATAGCCGAAGTAGGCATCCACGGCGGGCACCAACACCACGGGAATCGCCGCATAGATCGCCCAGAAGAACTTTTGTTCGCTTGGTAGCGATGACCAACCGAGTGCAATGATGACGGCGAGCAGGGTGAGTCCGGCGCCGATGTAACCGGTGCCCATTAGCTCGTGCGGGATCACCAAAAGATCCTTGCCGCTAACGGTGAAACGTGCACCGGAACTCAAGGCGCCCTGCCACGCGGAGTGAATTTTCAGGAACCAGGGAAGAAACGCTAGCGCGGCGATCGCGACCGAGGATGCCGCGAGCAAGATCGTTCGGGATTTCTGCTTCGCGAATACAAGCCATAGCAGGTGCGCGACGGGAACAAAGATGCTGTATGGCTGGGTGTGGAGACCAGCCGCGACCAGCACAGCGTATCCCCCCGCTTTGCCGATGGTGGGCTGGCGCACTAGCGACAGAAAGACAACCGACGCGAAGATGCTCCAACACGCGGCTTGCGCATAGGGTCGCGCTTCGAGCGCGTAGCGCAGGGTCATGGGCGAGATCCCGTAGGCGACCACGGCGAGCATCGGCCATCGAAGTCCGGTTTGGCGCGCGAGGATGAAGACTCCCGCGCATGCAAACACGGTGAATAGAACCGACGGAAATCGAACGGCCGCGACGGAGTATCCGAAAGTCCGGATCATCGCGAAATCGACGAGATAGCCGAGAGGGACACCGCCGGCATTACCGGGAACGAAGGCGAGCACGCCATTCACATCGGAGGCGCCGCGGACGCCGTTGAGGTCGATGATCTCGTCCACAAACAGGCCCTTCGACGGGATCAGCAAAACCAGAATGAGCGCATACACGCCCAGGAAGATCGTTAGAGCCTTGCGCATCCGAATTTATTTGGCGTCGCGCCAGTTGTCGCCGACCCCGACGTCAACAATAATAGGAACGTCCAGCTTGCGCACGTTCTCCATTTCGGACTTCACCATGACGCGGATGTCGTCAACTTCGTCGGGCGGAGCTTCAAACACCAGCTCGTCGTGGACCTGCAACAGCAGTCGCGTCTGCTTGCCGCGCAGCTTTTCGGCGATCCGGATCATGGCCAGTTTAATGATATCCGCCGCGGTGCCTTGCAGCGGCGTGTTGACGGCAGTCCGCTCGGCGAAATTGCGAGCCGTGACATTGCGGCTGTTCATGTCGGGAATCGGACGACGCCGGCCAAACATGGTCAGGACCACACCGTTGCGACGGACTTCGGCGATGGTCATGTCGATGAACCGCCGCACGCCAGCGTAGCGCTCAAAGTACGCGCGAATGTAGAGCTCGGCTTCCTTCCGATCGATTCCGAGCTGTTTCGACAAGCCGAACGGCGTCTGGCCGTAGACAATTCCGAAGTTCACGGCTTTCGCGGCTCGGCGCTGATCGGGCGTGATCATCAAGGGCGGGATGCCCATGACCTCGGCAGCGGTACGCGTGTGGATGTCTTCGCCGTTGCGGAAGGCTTCCATCAACCCTGGGTCTCGGGACATATGCGCCAGCAAGCGCAGTTCGATCTGCGAATAATCCGCCACGATCAGTTTCCAGCCGGGTTCGGGAACGAAGGCCGCCCGAATCTCGCGCCCCAGCTCAGTCCGAATCGGAATATTTTGAAGATTGGGGTTCGACGACGACAGGCGTCCGGTTGCGGCCCCAGCCTGGTTGAACGTGGTGTGGACGCGGCCGGTGGAGGGGTCGATCAAAATCGGCAGCGCGTCGGCATAGGTTCCCTTCAGTTTGGAAAGCTGGCGATGCTCCAGAACCTTGCCGGCGATGGGATGGTCGTCGGCCAATTCTTCCAGGACGTCGGCTGCGGTGGAAACCACTTTTCCCTTGCCGTAGCGAACCGGGGAGGGCAAATTCATATCCTCAAACAGAACTTTACCTAACTGCTGTGGAGAGCTGATATTAAAGGTCTTGCCGGCGATGGAGAAGATCTCACCGGAGAGCCGGGCGATCTCTTCTTCCATCCGGCCGCTCATGTGACGAAGCTGCTCGGGATCGATGCGGATGCCGATCTCCTCCATGCGGGCCAACACGCGGATCAGCGGAAGATCGATGGTTTCGTAGACTTCGGTTAGCTTCTGAGACTCGACCTGCGGGCGAAGCTGCTGATAGAGGGACAGCGTCGAGTCGGCCTGCGCAGCGGGGTCGGAATCGAGCGGGCGACCAAGGTATTGTTCGGAGAGCTTGGCCAGATCTCCAGAGCCGGTATCGGCCGCCAGCAGGAACGCATAGAGCATCACGTCGTGGCGCAGGTTGGGCGCATCGCCGAATCGCCGGATCAGGGATTTGACGTCATGGCCGACGGTCACTCGTTCGGGAATTTTATCCAGCGGTAGAGAGCGAGCCACGCCGAGTTGGGAGGAAAATCCCAGGACCGACTGCTCCATCACTTCACCCGCGGCGACGGCGAGGGGAGCATCGACGGGCAGCGTCTTGATCCAGGCGTTGAGTTCTTCGGTCGAGCCCAACTGCTGAAAGTCGTGCCGCTGAGGGGCGGCTGCCTGCGCTGGCGCCAGATCGCGCAGAAGGCTCGAAAACTCGAGCGTGCGATATAGTTCTCGCAACGCATCGACGTCCATTTCCCGCATTACGAGAGACTCTAATTCCACCTCGATGGGAACGTCAGTGTGGATGGTTGCCAGCTTCTTGCTCAACAGAATCTGTTCGCGATTGTTTTGCAGACTCTCGCGGTAAGTCTTGCGCTCGACCTCAGCCGCGTGGTCCATGGCATTTTCGACCGAGCCGAAGCGGGCGATCAAATCGCGAGCGCCCTTATCGCCGATGCCGGGAGCGCCGGGAATATTATCGACGGAGTCGCCTTTGAGAGCGAGCAGGTCGGGTACCTGATCCGGTCGCACGCCCATGTATTTTTCGGTTTCCGCAGCGTCATAGCACAGGTCATCCTTCATGGGATTGATCATGCATACGCGGTCGTTCACCAACTGGAGCATGTCTTTGTCGCTGGAGACGATCGCGACATCGAGGTTCTGCTGCACTCCTCGGCGGGCCAGCGTACCGATTACATCGTCAGCTTCGAAGTTAGGATATTCGAGCACGGGGATGCGCATGGCTTCGAGGATCTTGCGAATCCAAGGAATCTGCTCCAGCAGATCGGGAGGCGTTTCGGTGCGTGTGGCCTTGTAGGCTTCGAAGACCTCATCGCGAAAGGTAGGGCCCTGGCTTTCGAAAATCGCGGCGAGGTAGTCGGGCTGGTGCTGCGTCCGCAGCTTCCGGACCATGTTGTGGAAAATGTACACGGCTTCGGTCGAGAAGCCGGCGCCGGTACGCATGGGAGGGGCTCCAGACCGGGCTCGGGCGTGATAGGCGCGGAATATGAACCCAAAGGAATCAATCAGGAAGAGCCGCGCCACTTCCTTATGGTATATGAGCCTTCCGCCGTTTGGATGCGAAATGGTCAATTTGCCACAGGCGATTGGGGTAGTGTCCACAAATAGACACGGTACTGGATTAGCAAGTCTTTTTCTTTCAAAAAGCTAGCGCGTTTGTACTCCAGACTGTTACAATGCCGTCAGTACGTAACAAGTGCAGGTTTTGGAGACACAATTCTGAGATTTGAGACGACCGTCCAACGGCCCGTCGAAGCCGCCGGGGTAGGACTACACTCGGGAGTTCCGGTTCGTATCCGTATCCTACCCGCTCCCCCCTCTACAGGCATCGTCTTCGTCCGCAGCGATCTGGACGGCTTCCAGATTCCAGCCAGCTGGCGTCACGTGCAGAAGGTCAGCTACGCCACCAGCCTGATGCGCCAAGGCGTCCTGATTTCGACCACTGAACACTTGTTGAGCGTGTTCTACAGCATGAGCGTAGACAATGCGTATGTCGAAATCGACAACCTGGAAGTGCCGATTCTAGACGGCAGCGGAATGCCCTTTGTGGAGCTGATTCGCACCGCGGGAATTCGCGAGTATCGCAAGCGCAGGCGCTATCTGCGCATCCGACGGCCGGTATCGGTAGAAGGCGGAGGCAAGCGCATCACGATTCTGCCCTCGGATCGTTTCCTGCTGACTTGCGAAGTATACTTTCCGCAACCGTTAGTCGGGCGGCAAACTCTCGAAATCGAAGTGACGCCGGAGCGCTACGCAACCGAAATCGCGCCGGCACGAACCTTCGGCTTCGAACATGAGCTGGACCAGATGCGCAACATGGGACTGATCCGCGGGGCATCGCTGGAGAACGCGGTGTGCTTCAACCGCACCAGTATCCTCAACGAAGGCGGCCTGCGCTTTCCGGACGAGTGCTGCCGGCACAAGGCGCTGGACCTGATCGGGGACCTGGCGCTGATCGGAAAGCCGTTATTGGGGCACGTGATCGCGGAAAAGGCCGGACACGCGATGCATTTTGCGCTGGTGAATCGCATCATGAACGATCCGACGCTGTATGAGATCGTGAACTACGATCAAGTGTCCGAGCGAAGCGCGCATGCGCTGGTGTCATAGAAAACTCTTGGCAGGCGAAACCGCCTGCTCCCACTAACCCTGCCAGAGTGCTGGAACTAATCGCGCGATAATCACGGGAAGCATCCCTGATGAGCCGGCTTCCCAATTTGCTGACCGCTGCACGCCTTCTGGCGGCTCCCTACATCTTTTACCTGCTCTGGACGAATCGGTTTCGATTCGCGCTGGTATTATTCGCGATCGCAGGCATAACCGATGTGCTGGACGGTTACATCGCACGGCGATACAAAGCCGGCTCGCGATTAGGCGCGCTGCTGGACCCTGTGGCGGATAAGGTTCTTTTGGATGGGGCGTTTCTGATCCTGGGATTCAACAGCATCATCCCGTTTTCACTGACGATCTTCGTCTTGGGCCGAGACCTGATGATCCTCGTATTTGCGCTGGTGACGCTGGCGCGCAAGACCCGCCGCGATTTCCCGCCATCGGTTTGGGGCAAAGCCAGCACCGGCGCGCAGATCGCCTACATCCTGTTTGCGGTGGGCCACGAAGCCGGAATCGCGCCGCTGATCATTGTAACGGTGCTCGGCTGGATCGCGTTCGGACTGACTGTGTGGAGCGGGATCGACTACGCCCGGCGGGTATCATGAAGGTAACGGATGTCCGATTCATTTCCCGCTCCGGTGTATGCCGAGACTGTTCTAACGCATAACTTCGCCGACGCGCAAAAGTATTTCCTGGGTTCCCTACTGGAGATTCACTATGCCCACACTCGCATGTTGGCGGGCCGCGGCATTCTGACTGGCGAAGAGGAACGCAAGCTGCTGGCGGCTCTGGACGGATTGGATCGCAACCGAATACTGGCCGCGAAGTTCGATGGATCCCACGAAGACCTGTTCTTCTTCGTAGAAGGCTTGCTGGAAGAAGCTGCGGGGCGCGAGCTGGCGGGCAAGATGCACACCGCCCGAAGCCGTAACGACATCGCCGTGACGCTTTACCGCATGGCGGCCCGGCGCGAAATCCTGACCGTCACGCGCGCGATCGCCGAGGTAAGAAGCGTTCTGTTGAAACTGGCGGGGTCGCATGTGATGACAGTGATGCCAGCGCATACGCACACGCAACCTGCGCAGCCTACCACACTGGCGCACTATCTCTTGGCCGCGATCGAATTCCTGAGTCGCGATGCCACGCGGCTTCGAGCTGCATACTCTCGCATCAACCTGAGTCCCATGGGCGCGGCGGCGATTACGACGTCGGGATTTCCCATCGATCGGCACGCCACCGCCCGATTTCTCGGATTCGACGGGCTGGCGGAGAATTCCTACGGCGCCATCGCGGCCATCGACTACATCACCGAAACTGCGGCCGCAGTGGCCGTAGCTATGGTGAACATGGGCAAGCTGGTTCAGGATCTGCTGCTATGGTCCACGCGAGAATTCGGATTTCTGCGGATCTCGGATGCGTTTGTGCAATCCTCCAGCATCATGCCGCAAAAGCGGAATCCGGTAGCGCTGGAGCATGTCCGCATCCTGGCGAGCCGTGCGCTGGGAGAAGCACAGGCGGTGCTCACCTGCGCTCACAATACTCCTTTCGGGGATATCAACGACAGTGAGGACGATCTTCAGCCGCTGGTCTTCACCATGTTTGGCGACGCCCGGCGCGCGCTTCAATTGATCGCGGGCGCAATGCGGACAGCGCAGGTCAACGCCGAAGCCATGGCCGATCGGGCTCGACGGGATTTCCTGACTGTTACCGAATTGGCCGATACGCTGGTTCGCAGCGAGGGGTTAAGCTTTCGGGAGGCTCACGCCTTGGTCGCTGATTCGGTCCGAGCTTGCGGCTTGCGGGATGATCCGCATACGTTGGCCGAAGCGCTTCTCAAGTCGCGTCCTTCGTTGCGGCTGACTCGCGAGGAAATCGAGCGCTGCCTGGACCCAGAGTACTTCGTCCAAATCCGTACGGTGATCGGTGGCCCGGCCCGGGAACAGACGTCGGCAGCATTGGAGCGCGCCGGAGCAGAACAACGCGACATCGAGAACTGGATTGCATCCTCGGAAGGCTTGCTGGATGCAGCCCGAGCGTCGGTTACAGCAAAAGCAACTTCCCCTGAATCTCCCCGGTGACGCGAGCGCTGTCGTCATCGACGAACACGTCCACTTCTGATCGCACGCCAAACTCCGGCAAATAGATACCCGGTTCCACCGAAAAACAGGTCCACGGAATGACGCGCCGCTCGTCGTGGGTTTCCAGATTGTCCATATTAGCGCCGGTACCGTGGACTTCCGCGCCGATCGAATGCCCGGTGCGATGAAAGAAGTAGTCGGCAAAACCAGCTTCCTTGATGTGCGCCCGCGCGGCGTCATCGACTTGAAATCCGCACAGCATCTCTTTGGCTGCCACTGCCTCCTTCACCCGTGCAATCGCTTTATCGCGCGCATCCCGCACGATTGTGAACAAGTTCTCCATCGCCGCTGGCGGACGCTCGCCGCAATATCCGACCCAGGTGATGTCGTAATACACGCCATCGGGAACGTCCAGCTTCGCCCACATGTCGAGAAGGACCAGATCATTCTTGCGGATCTCCGCACAGCGTTCCTGCGTGGGGTTGTAGTGGGGATTCGACGCGTTTGCGTTCACCGCCACGTCGGGACCATGATCGGTGAACAGTCCGCCTTCGCGAAACCGATCGAGAATGAATTGCTGCATCTCCCATTCGGTAATTCGCTCGCCTGCACGAACCTTGGTCGATATCCGCGCGAAGGCGTCGGCACGAATCTTGTCGATCCGGCGGCCGGCCTCCAGATGATTCTCCAATTGCCGTTCATTCCAGCGCGATTCGAAGAACTGGATCAGGTTCGCCGACGTGACGACATCGATTCCCATACCGCGAATCATCTCTATCGTGCCGGCGTCCACCATCGCCACGTACGGCACAGCGCAATTGGGCGAATACTGCATGGCCACGCGTTTTGCCGACCCTATGATGCCGCGCAAGCCCTCCTGCAGCTCCTGCCAGCTCGCGTACAGCGTAATTTCGCCCGGTAATTCCCGGAGCGTCTCCGGTTCGATCTTGTGAGCCAACCCACGCGGCTCGCCGCCTGCCGGAACAAAGTAATACCAACGGCGCGTCACCATCGATCCCGGCGTGAATTGCAGCACGCGGTATCCCAAAGGATCGCGCTGGTGATGATCGAAGAACAGCCAGCCGTCTACTTGTTCTTCGCGTAGCGCCGCTTGGATTTCTCTGAGTCTCATTCTGTAATCCGCCGCCAGTCTACTCGCGTCCGAAAGCTTGCCAGGCCTGCCACGTCGCGCGCATCCACTACTGAAAATGCAATTACATCGTCCAGCCAGTCCTGACTGTAGCCGTCGGCATACTGGCTCGCAACCGTCAGTGTATAGTCCTGCCGCGTCAGCAGGCAATCGAACCCAAACTCGACCTCAAATATCTCGCCCGCCCGCATATGTCCCAGATCCACGCGTTCCACGCGAGTGTTGGTCCCGAACACATCGATACCCAGTCGATTGCGGATCAGGATTCCGATCACCGGATTCTCGAGATCCTTTTCCGCGCGGGTTCGCACGCGGATTGTGAGCGGTTCACCTGGTGCGATGCTCTGGCTCGGAAGCATCTCGACCGAGAGGATGCGGCTGGCGCCGTCACCATGCCGATAGCTGCCGCCGATGCCCTCGCCACCCGTACGGGGCGCATCCTGCCGCTCCAGCACCATTCCAACGTAGCGATTCACAACTTCGCTGGGAGCGCCATACGCGGCCACGCGGCCATCCACCATCAGCGCGGCGCGGTCAGAGAGACGCTTGACCAATCCCAGATCGTGCGAGACGAAGAGCACGGTCACCTTGCGTTGCTTCAGCTCCTCGAACTTCTTGATGCAGCGATTCGCGAAGATCGCGTCGCCCACCGCCAGCGCCTCGTCCACCACCAGGATTTCGGGATCCACGTGGATCGCAGTCGAGAAAGCCAGCCGCACATACATGCCGCTGGAATATTCTTTGACCGGACGATTCATAAAGCTGCCGATCTCGGCGAACTTTTCGATTTCCGGGAAGACGCGCTCCATCTCCTGGCGTGAGATTCCCAGAATCTCGCCATTCAGGAACACGTTCTCGCGACCTGTGAATTCCGGATTGAACCCGGCACCCAATTCCAGCAGTGCTGCGATCCGTCCGCTGGCCAGCACGCGCCCTCGCGTGGGCTCCAGGATTCCGCAGATGATCTGCAGAAGGGTGCTTTTTCCGCTACCGTTCGGGCCCACGACGCCCAGAACCTCGCCGCGCTCCACGCTAAGACTTACGTCACGCAACGCCCAGAACTCCGAGGGCGGATGGTGGGGAAGCAACGGAACGATTTCCGTCAGGCGGTCCAACGGCCGGCGATACAAACGATAAACCTTGGAAACGTTCTGGACGTGGAGCAACCGAACCTAGTTTAACTCCCTATCCTGACGCTTCGCCGGAACGTTTCCGGCAGCGGCAGGTTATACCCGATCAGGCACATCTGATCGAGCGCAAACAGCACCACATTTTCATACGCGTTGCCCTGGGCGAAGCGAGCCTCTTTCAGCCAAGCCGTAGTCGCATCTCCTACGCCGATCAAATGACTCCGCTGCGCCGCGGGAAATTCTGGAAATCCGCTCAGGCGCATCGTCTGCTCACTTTTATCAAGATTGCGCTGTAGCGTGAATCCGAATCCTTCCGTCTTCAAACAGTCCAGTGTGGCTGCCGTCCATTGGGTTGCCGGATAGTTGATGGCCCGATTGAAATCGTGTTGGTTCACATCCAGCGGATAGAGCACTTCGAACCGCGCGTCCGCGTACGCCGCTCGAACGAATGCCATAATCGCATCGGTGAAGTTGCCGATCAGCCGCGGCAAAAACGCCGCTTCATCAGGATACGCGGCCGGGTCGGCTGTATTGTCCGTGAACACGGTCATCGCTCGACCGTATGCCGCTTCAAATTCGGCCGCGGTCCAGGCATCGTAAAACGGCATTCCTGAGAACGCCCCGCCCAGCCCGTCATTGGGAAAATACCACCACTGTACTTCGCCGAATTGCAGATACGGTTGCAAGCCCGCCGCCGCCTGAAGCGCGGCCGCGTCCAAATACACTTGCTTCCAAAAGTCCAGACTCGTGGGCGAAAAGTTAGTCTGGTACGCCGGCGTTTGCAACAGGATCGCATCGCCGCTCGGACCCCTCTGCACCATCCCGACCGCCGTCGAAGGATCCACATCTCGCAGTTCCGTGCTGAAAGCGGCTGCGACGTCGATCCCGTATCCGGCCAGCGCCGTGAAGAAGCTTTGGCTCCAGTCCCGCACCGCCCGATTCAATCTCGGCGATGCCGTCAGGTCAGTCCTCCACGTGCCCGTAGTTCCTCCCGAGAACGTCGCGGAGACGCTCACCGTCAACGTCGAACTCGTTGTCGATTTATCCAGGGTGTAATGATTTCCATCCGCGCCCAGCGATCGCGAATGAAGCGTAATGACGCTTCCGGAGACGCTGGCCCACACTCCGGTGTAGCCTCTATTGAACTCCTGACAGTACGAAATCGCGATCGATTCCAGTGTGTCGCCGACCTGCATCCCGCGCTGTACTTCGGTGGGCAGTGTCCCCGAAGGACTGTCATCGCGCCCCAGGAATATCGATACGAATTCGCCAGGCTCCGGCGTGCCTCCAAACGTCACGGTTCCCGCCGCGTAAACGTTGGCCGAATTTAGCAGCTCGTAAAACCACAACGCTCCCACGTAGCTATTTTGGCGACCCTTAAAACCCAGCGCATCGATCATCCACGCCGT
>Ga0068857_100002123_pt1 | contig 16116 bp, 13 predicted proteins | sample KBSCornC72_FD_66591 | JGI IMG/M metagenome (GOLD analysis project Ga0068857, IMG submission 66591) | Corn rhizosphere microbial communities from Kellogg Biological Station, Michigan, USA - KBS Corn C7-2 | ecosystem: Host-associated > Plants > Roots > Rhizosphere > Soil ...
AAGATCTACGTGCTCCGCGCGGCGGTCGAAGGCGACTATCGGGGCGGCGAGCAGTTCCTTCACATGATGCGGGCCAGGTCGCTCGCCGAATGGAAGGACGCCATGCGCATCCGCTCGCGCTTCAACTCGAACTTCACGTACGCCGATCGCGCGGGCAACATCTTCTACGTGTGGAACGCGTCCATCCCGTCACTCCCGCACCCGAGTGGGGGAGACACTGCCGCTGTTCCGGCGCGGCGCACGTCGGAGGTGTGGACGCGCTACGTCGACTTCGACTCGCTGCCGCAGGTGCTCAATCCGCGCGGCGGCTACGTGCATAACGAGAACGACCCGCCGTACCACACGAACCTGCGGCAGGTCCTCGATCGCGCGAAGTACCCGGCGAACTTTCCGGAACCGGCGCTCCGGCTTCGCAGCCAGATGGCGGTGACGCTGATCGATCCGCAGAAGAAGCTGAGCCTCGAGGACGTGATCGCGTTGAAGCACTCGTACCGGATGCTGCTGGCGGACCGCGTGAAGGACGATCTCCTGGCGGCGGTGAAGGCGTCGAGCCCCGACGCGCCGACGGCGAGCGCCGCGGACATGCTCGCGAAGTGGGAGAACGCGGCGGGCCCGACGAGCCGCGGCGCGGTCCTGTTCGAGAGCTGGTGGCGTCTCTACACGCAGGGCGCCAATCCCGACTCCATGTTCGCGGAGCCGTGGTCGCTCGCGAAGCCCGCGACGACGCCTCGGGGCCTCAAGGATCCGGCACGCGCCGCGCGCGCATTCGCGCAGGCGGTCGCCGAGGTGGCGAAGCAATACGGCGATCCCGGCATCGCGTGGGGTGATGTCCACCGCGTGCGGATGGGGAAGGTGGACGTGCCGGTCGGCGGCTGCAGCGGGGCGTTAGGCTGTTTCCGTGTCCTCAACTTCGCGACGAACCCGGATGGGAAGCGGTCTGCAATCGGCGGCGATGGGTGGATCCTGGCCATCGAGTTCGGCGCGGTGCCGCGCGCGTACTCCGTGCTCGCGTACGGAGAGAGCGCGAAGGAGGACTCGCCGTACCACAGCGATCAGGCGGAGATGTTCGCGAAAGGAGAGATGAAGCGCGTGTCGTTCACGCCGGCCGACGTGGACACCGCGACCGTGAAGCGGTACAACCCGGGCGCGCAGCCCTGAGTCGGTAGCCGGAAGGAAGACCTCAGGACGCGCGCTCGCGCGTGGAGACGGCCGCGCTGGTGTTCGTGTACGCCGTGTCGGCGGCGGCACTCGCCGGGTTCGCGACGTTCGCCATACACCCGGAGCTACTGGTTCGCGCCAACGTTCCGGCGGCGACGTATGCGCAGATGATGGTGCTCGCGCCGCGGGCCCAGATCATCGTTGCCGTCTTCGCGTTAGGCGTGGTCCTCTGGCATCGCGTGCGCGGCCGCTGGCTCGGCACATTCGCCGTGGTCTACCTCGTCTCGCTGGGCGCCGAGCTGGCAGGCACGACGGTCGGTCTTCCGTTCGGACCGTACCACTACACCGACGGCCTCGGATGGAAGTGGTTCGCGCACGTTCCGGCGCTCATTCCCGCGTCGTGGTACATGATGGCGCTGCCGTCCTACGCCATCGCCTGCTGGTGCTTTCCGAAGGGCAGGAGCCTCGCGGCACGCGTCGCGCTTGGCTCCTTCATCCTGCTCAGCTGGGATCTGTCACTCGACCCGGCCATGAGCCTGGCGACGAAATACTGGATCTGGGGAACTGCGGGGCCGTACTACGGCATGCCGTTGCTGAACCTGTTCGGGTGGATCGTGACCGGCGTTGTCCTGATGGGTGTGTTCGTCGTGATGCGGGCGGATTCGTGGATCGCCGAGCTGTCGCCAGCCTGGTTGATCGGGTATTACGGCGCAAATCTGCTTCTTCCGGTCGGCATGGGCGTAGCCGCGGGGATGTGGGGTGCGGTGGTGGCGACAGCGGCTGCGCTCATGGCGGCCTGGCTCATGGCGCGCACAGGACGCTCAGGGCAGCCGGCGCGGGCCGGAGCCGCGGCCGCATGAATCCGGCTCCTCTCCGATCCACGGGTGTGACGTCGGCGCCCACGAACCTTGGTCGTGATGGGAGGGACGGCCGTCCCCGCGAAGACCGCCGTCAGATCATCACGGTTCGCGACCTCCGGGCGCTCGAAGTGCTGGCGAATCCGGAGGAATACCTCGCGTCGCATTCGCGCTCGTTCAGCTTCGCGGCGTCGATGATGACAAAGCCCGACCGTGCCCGCATTGCGCGCGTCCATGCGTGGTGCCGCTACGCCGACAACCTGGTCGACGACGACGTCAGCACCGACCTGGCCGAGCGTCGCCTGGACCTCTGGCTGCGATGCTCGTGGGAGGCCTTCGACGGCCGCGACAGCGGGATCGACCTCGTGAACCGCGTCATGGGCGAGATGGCGGAACGCGACATCCCGTTCGCCTACGCCCACGATCTCGTTCGGGCGATGCGGAGCGATCTGCATTTCACCACGTATGCGGATCTCGAGGCGCTGCGCATCTACACGTATCGCGCGGCGGGCGTGGTCGGTCGGTGGCTGACCGAGCTGCATGGCGTGCGGGACTCGTGGATGCTGGAGCGAGCGACGGGGCTGGGTGAGGCCATGCAGCTCACGAATATCCTCCGGGATGTGGGGGAGGATCTCGAGCGCGGGCGGATGTACCTTCCGACGACGGAGCTCGTCCGCTCAGGTCTATCGGCGGGAGACATCGAGGCGATGTGGCACGGCGACCGGGGCATCGACGCGTCGTACCGCGCCCTGATCGAGAGTCTCATGTGCGTCGCCGAGGCAGGCTACGAACGTGCCGACGAGGCGATCCCTCATCTACCGAAGGACTTCAGGCGGGCGGCCGCGGTGTCGAGCGCGGTCTACCGTGGGATTCATGGCGCGATTCGCCGCAACGGCTACGACAATATCCGAAGGCGCGCCCACACCTCTCGATCCAGAAAGGCAATGCTGGCTCTGAACGCCATGGTATCGCTGGTCCGGTCCCGCGTCACGGCGGGCTACCCATGACACCGGGAACGAAGTTGTCCCCCCCGCTCAGTACTGGCGGCGACGATGTCGTCGTACTGGTTGACCCGGGCGATAGTACCCTGGGTGTTGCGTCAAAGCTCGAGGCGCATCGCGAGGGGCGGCTCCACCGCGCTGTGTCGGTAGTGCTCTTCGACGACGATGGGCGGCTGTTGATGCAGCGCCGCGCCGACGACAAGTACCACTCCGGCGGGCTTTGGTCGAACACGGCGTGCGGCCATCCGCGCCCGGGCGAGTCGGTTCGTGACGCGGCGAAGCGACGTCTCCTCGACGAGCTAGGGATACAGGACTGCGACGTCACCCCGGTCGACCATTTCGTCTACTTCGCGGAGCTGGAGGGCGGCCTGGTCGAGCATGAGCTGGATCACGTGGTCGTCGGTCGCTGGAATGGGACCGCAACGCCGGATCCGCGCGAGGTGTCCGAGACGAGGTGGGTCGAGCAAGACCGGCTCCTGCAGGAGCTGGCTGAGCAGCCAGGCCGGTTCACGGCCTGGGTCCGGAGCGTCGTATATCATGCCTGCCGCAGTCAGGCGGAGCTGGCTGTCGGCGGGTCGGACGCGGCCCGGGCCATTATCGGTCAGCCGCCGTCCTGACGGCACGGGTTCCCCTGTGGCGCGCCCACGACACCGCGTTGACGGGAATGCGCCGAATGGCTAGGTTTGTTATGCGGCAACAGCGCGCATGACGCGCACAACTCCGTCGACCACAGGGGCTTCGCTTCCGCGGTGGCCCCTTTGTGTTTCAGGTCGACTGTTCGTTCGAGGACAAGGAGTCGTCGCGAGCTGCTGCCGATCGTGAGGCGAACGCCACCACGATCTCAACAGTGTTCGGTGCGTACGGCATGCCCGGTACTCCGATCACAACATTTTTCTGGAGTATGGCAATGCGTATCACCGGAACGGTCAAGTGGTTCAACGACGCCAAGGGCTTCGGCTTCATCACCCCTGAGAACGGCCAGAAGGATTGCTTCGTGCATCACTCGGCCATTCAGGGCAAGGGATTCAAGTCGCTCGCCGAAGGCGAGCGGGTCGAGTTCGAAGTCGTTCAGGGCGCGAAGGGCCCGGCCGCCGAGAACGTGACGAAGGTCGGCTGACCGCGACGCGCGCTGCACTTCGGTGCCGCGCGGGATGGCCGGCCAGGGTACGCGGCGTCGTACCCGGGCCGGCCGTTCGCTTCTCTCTGTATCCGTGTTCACATCGGGCACGGAGTCCTTTCACCTCGGAGATGCAATGGTCGAGGTAACGCTGGATGAGAGCGACCGCTTGGACTGGGCGCTCAAAACGTTCAAGAAGAAAGTTCTGAAGTCCGGAATCCTGAAGGATCTCCGGCGCAAGCGACACTACGTCAAGCCGAGTGAGGCACGACAGCTCAAGGCCGCCGCGGCGCGGCGCCGTGGGCGGTCCCCGAGTCGTCCTCGTTAGGCTGCGTGGCGGTCGCGCCAACTCTGGTGGAGGGCCGGCATGTCGAAGGAAGAAGCGTTAGCGCTCGATGGGATCGTGTCCGACGTGTTGCCGAGTGCAATGTTCCGCGTGTCGCTCGACAACGGGCACTCGGTGATCGCGACGCTCGCGGGAAAGATGCGGCGGTTCCGAATTCGCGTCCTCAATGGCGACCGTGTGACGGTCGAGGTCTCGCCGTACGACCTCACACGCGGGCGCATCACGTTCCGCCACAAGGGGTAATCATCCATTGAGCAGCAAGCCCACGACTTTCGCGTTCGATGCGGCAATCTCGGCGGTCGAGTACGACGCACGCCTGCGTCGGGAGCTCGAACGTCAGCTCACGCTGCGGCTGCCGAGCATGCCGCCGCTCCGCCCGGTGTGGACGGACACGGCGACGGAGCTGCTCGATGCGCCGCGGTCTGCCGTGTTCTCGCGCACGGCACGAGTGACGGTGGTCCTGCACCAGCATTTGTGGGGCAAGGACACGACGACGAAAGATGATGCCGCCGCCATCAAGCGACGCATCACCGCGAAAGGTCCGGCGTCGGTGCGCGTGGTATTGCTCGATCGCACCGCTCCGCCAGTGTGGCTTCGCAAGTCGCCATCGCGCGCCCTGAACGAGCGTGAGCTCGATGAGTGTGCGGACTGGATCGTGGCCGCGGTGGGTGACCTGGGTGGCACCACGAGACGATCGACGGATGCGATGGTCGCATCGGCACCATCGGACGAGCGTGGGGCGCAACAGCGTGACGCGTTCCTCGGATCGCACCGCGCGATCACGCACCTGGGACGCGAGTTCGATCGGCTCGCGGCCGAGGTCACGAAGCGGGTCGCGACGGTGAACCGCGATGACGTGGAGACGTCGCTGGAAGTGCATCGGATTCCCGGGCGGTGCACGGTCCAACTTGGCCCCGTGGCTCTGACGTTGTCCTGGGTGCGGACGCGGCCTGACACGGTCGCCACTGGCCGGCTCATGATCATCGAGTGGGAAGGGCACATCGGTCGTCCCGGTTCCACTGGTGGTCCGGGCGCGGTGCCGCTGCGCGAGACGGTGCTGCGCGCGGACGCTACGCGGGTCGATGACTGGCAGTGGCGGAGCGACGAAGTCGCCGGCTACGCCTACGATTCGAACGAGCTCGCCGCTCACTGCGTCGACTCGCTCGCCTACGCGCTGCAGGATCGGGCACGGTAGTCGATTCGGTTCCCGGTTTCCGTTTCCGTCGGTCCTCGAGGCTTGGCGGACGGCAGCGATCAGGGCTGTTGGGAGAACCGATAACGGCAAAACGGCTGAAACGGCCTGATTGCTCCGTTGCCCGTTTCACTCACGCCACAACGAGCCCTGATCCAAACTGGAACGACCTCGGGAGGCCTTGAGCTTCCCGAGGTCGTTTGCAAATAATCCTGGCTCGTTGCGCGAGGGCGTCGGTCCGACCGGCGTCGCGATCAGGTTGTTCCGATGTTCTGCTGTTATCGGCTCTCCCAACACCCCTGATCCGTGCCCTCCGCCAAGCCTCGAGGACCGGTGCGATGCCGGCGGGCCGGGAGGTCAATCGGTTGCGGCGAGACCGGCCGTGCCTAACGTCGGCCGCGGGCGCGCGGCGCTGCGACGTACCTGTAGCGCCAGCAGCGCCGCGATGAGGCACAGCGTTCCCGAGCCCCAGAACGCCATCTGATAGTCGCCCATCGTCGTTCGGACCCAACCCGCCGTGAGCGCCGTCGCCGCGGCGCCCACCTGGTGGCCCGCCGAGATCCAGCCGAACATCACAGGCGCCCGTGCCGCCCCGAACGCATCCGTAGCAAGCTTCACGGTCGGTGGAACGGTCGCGATCCAGTCGAGGCCGTAGAAGACGGCGAATACCCAGAGGGCCGTCCCGGGGGTCGCGAGCGCGAACGGCAGGAACAGCAGTGACAGCCCACGAAGCCCGTAGTACCACGCCAGCAGCTTCCGGCTATCCCACCGGTCCGACAGCCAACCTGACGCAGTCGTACCGGCGAGGTCGAACACACCCATCAGCGCCAGCAGGCCGGCTGCGCGCACCTCGGGAATGCCGTGATCGTGTGCGGCCGGAATGAGGTGGGTTCCCACCAGCCCGTTCGTCGACGCACCACATATGACGAACGTGAGGGTTAGCAGCCAGAAGTCCCGCGATCGCAGACCGTCCGCGAGCGCCGTGAGTGCGACTCGTACCGGATTCGCGGGCGGCGCGGGTGGTGTGACATCGGCCAGTGCGCCGTACGGTGCGAGTCCCAGGTCCGATGGTCGCTCCCGGAAGAGCCAGATCACGAGCGGTATCATGAACGCCGCCGCGCCGGCGACGACGAGAATACTCGGCCGCCAGCCTTGCCGCTGGATGAGCGCGGCGAGCAGCGGCAGGAAGATGAGCTGACCGGTCGCGGTGCTGGCGGTCAGAATGCCCATGGCGAGCCCGCGTCGTTCCACGAACCATCGATTCACGACCGTCGCGCCGAGGACGAGCGCGGCCATGCCGCTGCCGGTCCCGACGACTACGCCCCACAGCAGCACCAGGTGCCAGGGCTGCGTCACGAGCGTGGCGAGCGAGACGCCGCCGGCCAGCAGCATCAGCGCGATGATGGTCGTCCGCCTAACGCCAAGCTGCTGCATGAGCGCGCCGGCGAACGGGCCGACCAGGCCGTACAGCAGGATGTTGACGGAGACGGCGAGCGAGACCGTCGAGCGCGACCAGTGGAACTCCTGCTCGAGCGGCAGGAACAGGACGCCCGGCGTCGCGCGCACCGCGGCGGCCGCAAGCAACACGAGAAACGTGACGGCAAGCGCGAGCCACGCAGGGTGCAGCGCCGGCGCTCGGCTATTACGGGAGACGGAAGACACGGTGCGCTCTGGGCCTGATCGATTTGTCATTCCGAGCGGAGCGAGGAATCGTTGGAGTCCCGGCCGAGAGGCTGGTCTCTCGACAACGAGAGCAAGGATTCCTCATCTGCCCGCTGGGGGGCGGGCACCCGGCTCGGAAATGACAGCGAGATGTACGGCATAGTAATCGCCGCCGATGCTGACCGGTTCCGGCGCAGCGCGGCTAGTTCAACGATTCATACCGTCCGGCCATCTGTCGCGGTCGCGACTGCTACCGCGAGCCGATGCGTGCGAGGACGTCGCGCGCCTGCCGCTCGATGCGCGTGCGTGTCGCGACGTCGAGCGCGGGGTCGGCATCATCGGGCAGCAGACGAAGGGCTTCGCCGAGCTGGGCGCGCGCCAGGACGGAGTCGCTCCGCGCGGCGGCGCTCATACCTAACGAGAAGCGCGTGCGGGCGGAGCGCGGCCACAACGCGGCGCGGAACACGTCACGGCGAGGGTGAACAGGCTGTGCGGCGAACTCGCGGGCCCCCGGCCGGCTGTCAGCGTCGTGACCACGGTCGCGTCGTTGCGAAGGTATCCGTCGAGAATGAGCCGGACCCAGCGCGCGCGCCACTCGAATCCTTCCCGGCGTCCGTTTTCGTCGGTCCTCGAGACTTGGCGGAGGGCAGGGATCAGGGCTGTTGGGAGAACCGATAACGGCAAAACGGCTGAAACGGCCTGATTGCTTCGCTGTGTGACCGACGCCGGCGCGCAACGAGCCCGGAGGATTTGTTCAACGACCTCGGGAGGCCATGAGCTTCCCGAGGTCGTTCCAGTCTTGGATCAAGGCTCGTTGCGGGGTGAGGTGAAACGTACCACGGAGCGATCCGGCCGTTTCAGCCGTTTTGCCGTTACCGGTTCTCCCCAACAGCTCTGATCTGTGCCGTGCTCGAAGCCTCGAGGACCGGTTCGATGCTGGCGGGCCGGGACGTCAATCGGTTGCGGCGAGGCCTAACGCGGCGCGCTGGCCCTGGAATCCGGGCTGCGGCGATCCGCCGCGCCGTACGCGATGCCGGTCGCCTGGTCGACCCAGATCGAGTGCGCGTCACCCTGGCGGCCGGTCGACACGCGAATGGCCTGGCCACGTGCCTTGAGCGCCGTGATCGTGGCGTCGCTTACCCGACCGCTCTCGATGGTGCTCGAGTCGGGAAGCCACTGGTGATGGAGCCGCGGGGCGTCGACCGCGGAGCGAATCGGTTCGCCGAATGCGGTCACGCCGAGCACGACGTCGAGCACGGTGTTCGGGATGGTGCGGCCGCCAGGAGAGCCGGTCACGAGCGCGAGCTTCCCGCCGCGCGTCACGATCGCCGGCGACATGGAGCTCAACATGCGCTTTCCGGGGGCGATGAGATTCGCCGGCGTGCCGATGTCCCCGCCGACGTTGGTGTCGCCCGGCTTCTTGTTGAAGTCGCCCATCTCGTTGTTGAGAATGAAGCCGGCGCCGCGAACGACCACGCCGGAGCCATAGCCTCCCTCGAGCGTGTACGTGTTCGACACGGCGTTGCCGTCCGCGTCCACCACCGAGAAGTGCGTCGTCTCATCCGACTCGGCGGCGCGGGTAGCGACGATGTCGGATCCGATGTCTACGCTGCGCGATGCACGGTCGCGGTTGATGCCACGCGCCAGCGTGTCGGCATACGCCTTCGACGTGAGACGCGCCATCGGCACCGAGACGAAGTCCGGGTCGCCGAGCCACCGGGCACGGTCGGCATACGCGCGTCGCGCTGCCTCGATGCGAAGGTGCAGATAGTCGGGCGACCATCGGTCCATCTTCGCGACGCCAAACGTCTCGAGAATGTTCAACGTCTCGAGCATCACCGCGCCGCCGGAGCTCGGCGGGCCCATCGCGATGATCTCATAGCCGTTGAACGTTCCGCGAACCGGCTCGCGTTCCTTCGCCTGGTACGCGGCGAGATCCGCTTTCGTGATCAAACCGCCGTTCGCCCGCATCTGTGCGGCGAGGCTGTCCGCGATCCATCCGGTGTAGAATGCATTCGGCCCATTAGCCGCGATGGACTCGAGTGTCCGGCCAAGGTCGGTCAGACGAATGGTGTCGCCCTCGGCCCAGGTGCCGCCGCCCGGCTTACCGTACGCGGCAACCGATGATGGGAACGGCGCCATGAACCGCTCGATCGTGCTGTTCAGGCTCGACGCCAGCGCCTTCGACAGCGGGAACCCACCCGAGGCGAGCCGCGCCGCGGGGCGAACGACGTCGGCCCACGGCAGCTTTCCGAACCGCTTGTGTGCGAGCGCGAGCCCACGCACGGTGCCAGGTACGCCCGGCGCGAGCCACCCCGCTCGGGTGAGCGATCGGTTGATGGAGCCGTCGGACTTGAGATACATGGTCTGCGTCGACGCACCGGGCGCTTTCTCGCGATAGTCGAAGGAGGTCGCCTTGCCGTCGGCCGTGCGGACGATCATGAACCCGCCGCCGCCGAGGTTTCCGGCGCTCGGGTGCGAGACGGCGAGCGCGAAGGCCGTCGCAACGGCCGCGTCGACGGCGTTGCCCCCACGGCCGAGTATCGACGCCCCGATGTCCGACGCCAAGCCGGAGACGGAGACGACGACGCCGCGCTTCGACGCGACGGTGCCGGTGTCGCGAGCGGCCGTCTGGGCGAGTGCCGATGCCGTGATGGCGAAGGAAGCGGCGATCGCGAGCGACGCGAGCTTACAGGTGGGAACGGTCATCGAGGTTTCGGTAGGGTGCGGTGCAGGAGCGCGAGGCAGTAGAGACGTCAAGGTAAGTTTGCGTCCGGGCTTCCGCCCGCAAGCGGGTCAACTACGATTTGCCGGATTCAACGGAAACGGCCGGATCCGGCGTTGTAATCTCGAGCGTCCCGAGCCAGGCACGTCACGAGCGTCGCACACGAGGTTCCTCGCTGTCGCTCGGGATGACAACGGAGCTGTCGCTCGGAATGACAACTCATCCGGCCTCTACCGTTTCAATCCCCCAAACGAAGTTCCCGCGTTTTCACCGACTTGTGCGTATGAGAGCCAGTCCCGCCATGCGTCCATCAGCGCAGGGCGCGCAAAACCCATCCCGGAGTATCCATGCCCCTCTCGTTCCGTCGCATCTCGACACGCGCGGTCGTGCTTCCGGCGGCTCTTGCCGTCCTGATCGCGCCGCTCGCGCGTGCGCAGCAGAACACCGCCGACAACGGCAAGGAAGCGCTTCCGCCCAAGGAGCGGCTCGCAGCCGAGACGTACGTGAAGCCCTCCGAAACCATTGCACGACTGGTGACGGCGCCGCGGCAGAACAACGTCACGCTGTCGAACCAGAGCCCGAACCGGAAATACTTCCTGAAGCTGCAGAGCGAGGGGCTGCCCGGCGTCCAGGCGTTCGGGAAACCCCACTACTACTTCGGGGGGCTGCAGGTCGACTACAAGGCGAACCGGGCTCGCGCGCTCACGACGCGCGGGTCCGCCGGCCTCTCGATCATCGACGCCAGCACCGGCCAGTCGCGCACGATCGAGACGCCGAAGGGCGCAACGGTCAGCAGCCCGCAGTGGTCGCCGGACGGGACCAAGCTCGCGTACATCGCGAACTTCGATGACGCGTCGCGCATTTACGTCGCCGACCTCGCGACGGGGAAGACGCGCGCCGTGTCGCCGCGTCCGCTGCTCGCGACGCTGGTCAGCACGGTGGACTGGACGGCCGACGGCCAGCTCGTCACGGTGCTCGTTCCCGAAGGTCGCAAGGCCGAGCCGAAGCGTCCGGAGATCGAGACCGGCCCGCTCGTTCGCCTGACGGATGAGAAGAAGGAGAAGACGCGCAACTTCGCGAGCCTCCTTCGCGATCCGTTCGAGAAGGAGCTCATGGAGTACTACGTCACCGGCCAGCTGGCGGTGATCAATGCCAGCAACGGCAGCGTCCGGAAGATCGGCCAGCCGAACATGGTCTCGGCAGTCGACGTGTCGCCCGACGGGAAGTACTTCCACGTGACGCTCATGCGGAAGCCGTTCTCGTACATCGTCCAGTACAACTCGTTCGGCACGTCGGAGCAGGTCTGGGACGCCGACGGCAAGATGCTGGCGGAGATCGTGAACCGTCCGCTCCGTGAAGTCACGGACAACGACGATGGCGGCTTCGGCGGTCAGGGTGGCGGCCAGAACGATCCGAACCCGCGCAACATCGGGTGGATGCCTAACGGCGCCGGGATCTACTTCCTGCAGCAGGATTCGGCTCCGCCGCGTGCAGCTGGCGCGCCGGCTGACACGGGTGACGCAGCGCCGCAGGGCGGCCGCGGCGGCCCGCGCCGCAAGGACCGGCTGTATCAGTGGACGCCGCCGTTCGACGCGTCGTCGAAGAAGGTGCTGCTCGAGAGCGACAACCGCATGAGCGCCATCCTCTTCACCGAGGACGCGAAGGCGGTGTTCGTGGCCGAGAATCCGACCGGCACGGGACATGTCTACGCGCATTACTTCGACGAACCGGGGAAGAACTACACGATCTGGCGCGTGCGCGGCCTCAACGCGAGCGTCGGTGGTGGTCAGGGCGGCTTCGGTGGCGGCGGTGGTGGACGTGGCGGCACCGGCGCCGACTCGGTGACGTTCTACCAGAACCCGGGCACCATCATGGCGAGGCGCGGCCACTCGGGTGGCTCGGTGGCGATCGTCTCGACTGACGCCAAATACGCGTACCTCCAGGGCACGCGCTACTTCAGGACGTGGCAGGACTCCGCACCGCGTGGCTTCGTGGACAAGGTCGAGATCAAGACCGGCCAGAAGTCCCGCGTGTTCGAGGGCCGCACGGACATGTACGAGACGGTGACGGCGGCGCTCGATGACGACTTCTCGAAGTTCGTCGTCTCGCGCGAGTCGCCGACGCAGGTGCCGGACTCGTACCTGCGCGACGGGGCGAACGGCAACTACACCAAGCTCACGAGCAACAAGGACTACTCGCCGGACTTCACAGCCGCCATCCGCAAGCGCATCCCGGTGACGCGCGCGGACGGGTACAAGTTCATCGTGAACCTGACGCTGCCGCAGGACTACAAGGCCGGCACGCGGCTCCCGGCGATGTTCTGGTTCTATCCGTACGAGTTCACGGATCAGGCGGGCTACGATCGTACGCTCCGCACGAACAACATCAATCAGTTCCCGAACGCTGGTCCGCGCTCGATCGAGTATCTCATCACGCAGGGCTACGCGGTCGCGAACTTCGATCCGCCGATCTTCGGCTCGAACGGGCGGATGAACGACAATTACGTGTCCGACCTCGTTGGGAACCTGTCCGCGGTGATCGACGAGCTGGATCGCCAGGGCTACATCGATCGTCAGCGTCTCGGACTCGGCGGTCACAGCTACGGCGCGTTCAGCACAGTGAACGCGATGGTGAACACCCCGTACTTCAAGGCGGGCATCGCGGGCGACGGGATGTACAACCGGACGCTCACGCCTAACGGGTTCCAGAGCGAGCGTCGCGACTTCTGGGAAGCGCAGAAGACCTACCTCGACATGTCGCCGTTCCTCAAGGCGGACAAGCTGTCAGGTGCGCTCCTCATGTACCACTCGATCGAGGACCAGAACGTCGGCACGGACCCGATCAGCTCGACGCGCATGATGCACGCGCTCCAGGGTCTCGGCAAAACGGCGTCGCTCTACATGTATCCGTACGAGGATCACGGCCCGGCCACGAAGGAAACGCTGCTCGATCAGTGGGCACGGTGGACGGCGTGGCTCGATATTTACGTCAAGAACGCAAACAAGCCGAAGGATCCGAAAGTAGCTTCGGAGTGATGATGCAAAAGAGGCCGGCGCTGAAAGCGCCGGCCTCTTTGCATCATCATCGCTGCGAGCTGCAAGCAGCTGCTCGCTGTTTGCCGACGGCTGCCCGCTTGGGCTGCACGCTTCGAGCTGGTGCCACCAACCGCAGGACCGTGCTCTCGTCCAGCATCAGCCAGCGGCCAGCACTAGCAGCCAGCGGCCAAGGTAGTTCTTCCTTCCTCAGGCCGCTGCCTGCTCTGACATCTCGTTCCTGAGCAGCGGTCCCACGCGATGCCGCGTCGCGACGCCCAGCTTGGCCAGGGTGCGCTCGACGTGGTTGCGCGCGGTGAAGAACCGCACGCCGATTCGATCCGCAATCTCGTTGTTCGAAAGCCCCTCGGCGATTAGACGTGCGACCTGAATTTCGCGCGCCGTCAGCCCGAAGTCGGCGCGAAGCGCGTCGTCCGACGGCGGCTCGGCTGCGGTCGCGCTGATCGTGACCAGCACGGCGGGCGCCGCGCCAAGCAGTTGCTCACCGACGATGGATCCGCGAAGACGGTAGGCGGTAGCCCCGATCTGGATTCGCCGGACCACCTCGGTGTCGCGCGACGCGTCCGCGCTCACGCGAGCGACGTTTGCGCGCGGTGCAGAGCGCCGTCGCGCGACCGCGCCAATGCTCCACGCGATCCGCTGCGCTTCATCGCGAAGTCGAGCGGTCTCCGGCGCCGCCGTCAGGCGACCCGCCGCAGGATTGGCGTGCAGCACCGACCCGCCGACGTCGAACATCAGGGCCGAGTCGCCGAGCGAGTCGAGCATTCGCGTGACGTTCGCGTTGCAGCCGCTGGCGCTCACCCACGTGCTGACGCCAGCGCGAAACGCCGGCGCGATCGCGCGCAGCGCAGCGAGGATCGACTGTGACGCGGACCTGAGCGCCCGCTCGCGGTGCACGCAGATCGCGGCGACGTGCCCACCAGGTACCTGAACACGAATTCCGATCGTTTCGGACGAGGCTGGCGCGGCGGCAGGCGTCTCGGCACCGGCAAGATCGTCCCGAGCCCAAAGCACGAGGTCGATTCCGTCACATCGATGAAGTCGCTCCGTCGCCTCGTCGTGGATAGCCCACGGCGACGGATTAAGAGCGTCCTGTGGGTCTCGCCTGACGGCACGCCAGCGGACCGCGTTGCCTGGCAGTAGAAAGGCCCCGGAGCCTGCACCAGCGAGCGAACACAACGCTCTCGTGAGCGCGTCGCCCCAGGCTGCGGGATCAGGGTAATCGAGCGGCGACAGGGCGACCGTTACGGCGCGCTCGAGGGCCTCGAGGTGGTACGACTCAGCGCCGAAGACGGCGAGTGGATTTGATCGGCGACCATTGCTCGTGGCATACGCCGAGGCGCTGCCGGCCGTGACGGCCGCCGGCATGTCTTGAGTGAGGGACATGACTGCGCTCCAAAAGATTGCTTGGCTCGAACCGCCGAGCGGTGCATGGCGGCTGGCCGTTGGCGACGAATTACGCGGTCACAGGACCGCGTCCAGTTGACGTGGGATCGGAACGAACGTCCATCGGCTCGACACATCGCGCCGTTCCCACGCCGATAGACGCGGGGTTGGCTGGATTCCTCTCAGGGGCCTGTTCGCCCGTTCGGCGCTGGGTCGTCCGACTCATGTGCCACCCGCCGGACGCAGGTAGCGTTGTCCCCACCACTCTTCAATCCATGCCGCGCTTACGGCTGCATCTCAGTGAGGAAGCCTCGATGAACCACTCGATCTCTTTCGCGGCCGTCGCGCTCGCAATGGCGAGCGCCGGTGCACAGCCGCCCGCGGCGCATCATCCAGCGGTGCATTCGGCCGTCGTTGCGAGCGCGGCGAGCCGCGTGACCCTGCGCCGCGACGGCATTCGCGTCGTCACGGTGACGGCAAACGACTATGCCTTCACCGCTCCGGATTCGATCCCTGCCGGGCTGACCGAAATTCGAGTTCTGAATCGCGGTGCGGAAATGCACCACGTGTGGCTGATCCGCCTCGACGGCGGGAAGACGCTGCAGGATCTCTTTGGCGCGATGAAGGCGGAAGGCCCTCTTCCGGCGTGGGCGCGTGATGTGGGCGGACCGAACACACCGGGCCCGGGCGGAGAGGCGAGCGCGATTCTTCGGCTGACGCCGGGTCGATACGCAATGATCTGCGTGATCCCGTCACCCGACGGGAAGGCGCACGTGATGAAGGGGATGGCAAAGGAAATCGTGGTGATGCCGGCAGCGTCGACGACGGCGAACACGAACCTTCGTATCGCGTCGACCATGACGCTCGCCGATTTCGCGTTTCAGCTCTCGCAGCCGCTCCAGCCGGGTCGTCAGATGATTCGGGTGAAGAACTCGGCGGCGCAGGCGCACGAGGTGGTGATCGTCAGGCTTCAGCCGGGCAAGAAGGCATCCGACGTGCTCGCGTGGATGGAGAAGATGGAAGGGCCGCCACCGGGCACGCCGATCGGCGGCACGACGCCGATGGCGAAAGGGGAAGAGAACATCGTCATGCTCGACCTCGCGCCGGGCGAATACGGCCTGATCTGCTTCGTGCCCGACGCGACGGATGGCAAGCCGCACTTCATGCACGGCATGGTGACCGACTTCACGATCCCGGCTGGACGCTGATCCAGCCGGGACCGGCGCGCGTGCCTAACGCTGCATCCGTACGGTGGAGCGCATCCACGGATGGATGCAGCATTGCACGCGGGCGATGCCGCTCGCGTCTACGACTTCGGCGAGCTCTTCGGCCTCGATCAGGTATTTCCCCCCTGCTGGGACGAGATCGTCGTCGTCGAGCGCCAGGCATTCCGGCGCTGGCACGGGTGTGCCCGCAAGCGGGTTGAGGATCAAGACGAATCCGCCGCCGAATTGCGCGACGGGTGTGAACGTGTGCTCCTCACCACCCACGTTATTGCCAATGAGATCGACGCCGAGGCGGGCGGTGAGCTGACTGGGCGTGAAGTTCCACTTTTGCACGGTCTGTGTCGCCGTCAGCTCGGCAATGAAGTCCCCGAACGTCGTTCCTCCGTTGTGTCT